>Ga0193752_1000627_pt1 | contig 32730 bp, 32 predicted proteins | sample H1c1metaG_FD_144924 | JGI IMG/M metagenome (GOLD analysis project Ga0193752, IMG submission 144924) | Soil microbial communities from a riparian zone of the East river system, Colorado, United States - H1c1 | ecosystem: Environmental > Terrestrial > Soil > Riparian zone | place: USA: East River... | reverse complement strand
GTGTCGCTGCCCGAGGCTCCCTTGCCAGGTCCGCTGCCCGGATCCGGCGTCGCTCCTCAGACCGAGCCGGGTTTGCCCCCGTCAGTGCCGGTCAAGCCGGCGGCGCCCGATCTCGTGGTCGACCTGTCGCAGGCGCGGGTGTCGATCACCTCAGCTTTCCAAGGCGAGAATATCCTGTTGTTCGGCATGTTCGATCCGCCGGGCGACGTAGTCGTGGTGGTGGCCGGGCCGCCGGCGCGCGAAACCGTACTGCGCAAGGAGCGTTTCCTTGGCCTCTGGCTCAATACCGGCCGGCAAGCCTTCGACGATGTGCCGGCCTATTACGCCATCGCTGCCAGCCAGCCCTTGCCGCGCCTGCTCGCGCGCAGCGGCAGTGGCGAAATACTGTCGCTCGAAGATCGCATGGCCCTGGTCAAGTCCGTCGGCCAGCGTGGCCATGAGGACCTCATCCGGTTCCGCCATGGCTTGGTCGAGGCCAAACGGCGCGACGGGCTCTTTCCCGCGGCGATCGGCCAGGTCACGATCCAGGCCAATCGGCTGTTCCGGGTCGATCTGCCGTTTCCCTCGAAGCTGCCCGAGGGAAACTACGAGGTCAGGGCCTATCTATTGCGCGAAGGCCGGATCGTCGCTGCTGTTTCGCGGCCGCTACCGGTGGGCAAAGTTGGATTCAATGCCCAACTTGCGGGGTGGGCGGAACACGACGGAGCCCTTTACGGCTTGGCGGCAATCCTGCTAGCGCTCGGCGCCGGCTGGCTCGGCGGCGCGGTCATGCGACGGTTTTGAGCACTCAGCCAGGGGGGCGTTATCATGGGCGGTGCAGCGGAACGGGTGGGCGAACGGGTATTTCTGGTCGTGCTCGACGAGAGTCCGGAGTTGCGCAATGCGCTGCGTTATGCCTGCCGGCGCGCCAAGCGCACCGGTGGCCGGGTGGCCATGCTCTACGTCATGGAGCCGCCGGAGAGCCAGCACTGGGGCGCCGTCGTGGAGTTGATGCGTGAGGAAGCGCGCCAGCAGGCGGAGGAGGTCGTCGCGCGGCATGCCGATGCCGTCGCCACAATGACCGGTCAACCGCCGACCATCTACATCCGCGAAGGGATGAACCGGGACGAGTTGCTGAAGCTCTTGGCGGAAGATCCGTCGATCTCGGTTCTGGTGCTGGGCGGGGCTACCGGCGGGGAGGGGCCTGGGCCTCTCGTAACGGCGCTTCTGGGCAAGTTCGCGGGCCAGCTTCGGACGCCTCTCACCATCGTTCCGGGCAGTCTCACGGACGCGCAGATCGATGCAATTACATAGATGTGAAGGAAGCAGCCGGCGCAAAAATCGCCCTGCGGCTCGAATTTATCGTTGCATTCATGATTAAAATAAAAATGGGATTCCGTTTTTTGATTGTTGGATCGTTCTTTTAAGCCATATAAACATAATTTCCATAATATATTTCGCCGGATGTTCGAGATTCGTCTTGATCCGCCTCGAAGGGCTTCTTACCTCTTTGGATGACGAGAAGGGGACGCGCCGTCCTGTCCCCGGCCTGAACGATGCCCAAGCGGTTCGCTGCGGAGCGTTCGATTAAGGAGATAGGTTTGTTTATCCAGACCGAGCAGACGCCAAATCCATCGACCCTGAAATTCCTCCCTGGCCGCGTGGTCATGGAGACGGGGACTTTGGATTTTGCCGGCGCCGATACCGCAACGACCTCCCCGCTGGCCAAGCGGCTGTTCGCAGTCGAGGGCGTTGAGCGCGTGTTCTTCGGCAACGATTTCGTCACCGTGACCAAGGCGGCCGAGCGCGATTGGCAGATCCTCAAGCCGTCGATCCTTGGTGGCATCATGGAACATTTCACTTCCGGCGAGCCTGTCGTGTCCGGAGGCGAGGCCGCCACCGACGGCAGCGCCGCTTCGGGTGAGGATGACGACGAGATCGTCACCCAGATCAAGGAACTGCTCGATACCCGCGTGCGCCCGGCGGTTGCCCAGGATGGCGGCGACATCGTTTTCCAGGATTTCCGGGAAGGCGTGGTCTACCTGCACATGCAGGGTTCCTGCTCGGGCTGCCCCAGCTCGACGGCAACGCTGAAAATGGGAATCGAGAATCTGCTCAAGCACTATGTGCCTGAAGTGGTCGAGGTCCGGGCCGCTCAGTAAGGCCTGAATTTTTTAAAGAAGCGTACAGAGCCGCGGCCCCAGGGCCGTGGGTGGCGAAGCCGTTCGTTCGGGCAGACGAGATCAGGTGAAATGAAGCTGCAGTCAATTCGACCGGCATTAGGCCGCGGGCGCCTCTATGCTTTTCCGGCCGTATGGGCAGCGGTCTTGATCACAGGCATCGGACTGCGCGAGCCTGTTCAGGCAATCGATCTTTCGGCTCAACTCACCTTCGCCCCCGATTCCGTTGCTCCCGTCGTGCTTGAAACACCACAGATTTTTCTCGCCATGGAATCCGATCCGACGCTGGCCCTCGTTGGCAGCCAGGAGCTCGGCGAGCCGGAGCGTCCGGCGCCAGTCACCTCGCGCGATTTCGTGGGCTTCGTCGGCGCTCACGGCCGCTTTGCCGCACCCGGCAATGCATTGCGCCGGCAGGTCGAGCTGCGTCCTGTCAATCCGCGTACGGCCGACGAGCTTGCCAGCACTTTCCGCGATGTCGCCTACACGCTCACCGACGTGCGTCAGGGCGAGGCCGTGCCAGCGCTCCGCGTCGAGCGTGTGCCTGACGACCTCGGCATGAAGGATGGCAACGAGCGCAAGCTGCTGTTCATCACCGCCCTCCTGCCGATTATCCTCGACGTCAATCAGCATGTCCTTGCCGAGCGCGAGCGTCTTCTCTATCTGCGCGACGTGATCGCCACAGTGCCGGATCTGGTGACCAATCAGGAGTATGCCTGGCTCGCCGATCTCGCCGACCGCTACGATACGACTTCCGATCAGATGGAAGAACTGGTCAATCGCGTGGACATCGTGCCGCCGTCGATGGCGATCGCGCAAAGCGGTATCGAGTCGGGCTGGGGAACGTCCTTCGCCGCGCGCAACGGCAACGCTCTGTTCGGCCAGATCCAGACCTTCGGCCGTCATTCGGTGGCGGTGTCATGGAAGCCGGGCCCGTCGATGCCGCAGCCTTTCACCAACGTGGCCGAGGCCACCGACGCTTATGTCATGAACCTCAACACGCACGCCGCCTACGCCGCTTTCCGCAACGCACGCGCAGCGATGCGAGCCCGGGGCGAATGGCCGAATGGCTATCAGCTTATCGGGCAGCTCCTGCGCTATTCCGAGCGCGGCGGCGGATATGTCACTTTCGTGCGCGAGGTCATGCGCGAGAACGAACTCAGCGATTTCGACCACGCGCGGTTGTCGTCGTATTGACGATGACGGATCTCACCGCGGCAATCTCTCACATCATCGGCCGCGGCAGATCGGCATTCGACACCAGCGGATGGCGGCGGGCGTCGAAGAGCTGATAGTGCCACCATTCGTTGTGGTAGAAATCCCAGCCGGCGGCGGTCATCAGGCCCATCAACACGAAGCGGTTATGCTGGGCGGCCACGGCGATGTCGGTCCGGCCGTGGTGCGACAGCGGCGTGAAGGCATCGAAGCCGGTGCCCATGTCGAGCGCGCGGCCTTCAACGTCGAGCAAGGTGACGTCGACGGCGGCGCCGCGCGAATGCGGCGAGCCACGCCGCGGGTCGGCCAGGAATTCCGGATCGGGATTGACGTTCCACATCGCCCATTGCGCTTCGACCGGCCGCAGCGCGTCGAAGATGCGCAGGCGCAAGCCGAGCGGCTTGGCAAGCGCGATCGTTGCCTTGAGCTTGTCCGCCGCTTCGCGGTTCAGCCAGCATTCGGCATTCCGGTAGATCGGCTTGCCCGTTAGATTGGCCGGCGTTGCATAGGCCAGGGCGATGTCGACATCGAAGTCGGGCGGCACAATCGCAATCAGGTCGGGAGTCATGATGCCACAATGCCCAGCCTTTCGCCGCCGCACCAGCATCCGGCAGGCACGTCTGGCATGAGCCTCACCCTGGCCTTCGACTGCGCGGTCACGGGTATGAGCGTGGCCGCGGTCAGGGGCGGCCGCTGCCTTGCCTCGGCGGTCGAGCCGCGCCGCCTGGAGCGTCGCGATATCGGCCTGCTCGCCGTCACGGTGGGACCCGGCAGCTTCACCGGCGTGCGGATCGGGCTTGCCGCGGCGCGCGGCCTGGCGGTGGCGCTCGATGTGCCGCTGGCCGGCATTCCCACCACGTCGGCTCTGCTCGCCGAGGTCGACGACTCGGATGGTCGCCTCACCGTGGCTGCCATCGATAGCCGTTTGGGCGACTGGTTTTGCGCTCTCGGCGGCGATCCTTCGCCCTTCCTTGCCACCACCGGGTACCTGGCCGAGCGGCTGATCGGGCAACGCTGCACGATCGTTGGCGCCGAAGCCGACGCTCTGGCGCTCAGCCTTGGCGCGCACGGCATCGACGCCGTTGCGCACCCGACCCTGCCGATCGCTGCGACCATCGCGCGACTGGCGGCTGCCGTCGGCGCCGAGGTTTGGCGCACGCGCAATCGCGCCGAGGGGTTGCCGCGGCCGCTTTATCTGCGCGGCGTCAATATCACCTTGCCGGATGGTGCGCGGCGCACGGTCGATTGAATGAGCACCGCTTTCGCCTTGCGCCCGCTGGGGGCGCTTGATCTCGATCTCGCCGCCGGCCTGCACGGCGAGGCTTTCCGGGCCTTGGGCGAGCGCGGCTGGAGCCGGCAGGATCTGGCAGAACTCCTGGCGTCACCGGGCGTCGGCGGCCTCCTGCTCGATGACGCCGATGCCTGCATTGGCCTGGCCATCTACCGTATCGTGCTCGACGAAGCCGAGCTGCTGACCATTGCGGTGCGTCCGGCGCATCGCCGCACGGGGGCCGGCCATGCGCTTCTTCTGGCGGTGATCGAGCGCGCCCGGGACGCGGGGGCGAGGCAGCTGTTTCTCGAGGTCGGCGCCGACAATCCGGCGGCGTTGGCGCTTTACCAGGCAGCAGGGTTTCAGCCGGTCGGCGGCCGCCGCGCTTATTATCCGCGTGGCCACAGGCCAGCGGCCGACGCCGTCGTCATGCGGCTGGAGCTTGCCTGATCCCTTCTGCCGGGGACCGGTTAGGCGCGCTGGATGGTGACGATATGGGCATCGCCGTCGCCTTCGATCGCCAGGATCGCATGGCCTTCGTCACGGGCGGCGCGCGGCACGTTGCGCAGGGGCTCGTCGCCACTGAGACGCACACGCAGGATTTCGCCCGATCGCATGCGTTCGAGCTTGAGTTTGGTCCGGACAAAGGTCATCGGGCAGATCTCGGCCGTGATGTCGATGGTCTGGGCGGGGGGCCGCTCGGAGAGGGGCTGGCCGGAAGGGGGCTGTGGAACAACCATGCGCCCTAACTATACCGCGTCAGCGACCCGGTGTAGGGTAATCAGGCATGTCCGACCAGAAATCCAAGCTTGAAGCCCTGTGCAGCGAACGCGGTCTGAAAATGACAGATCAGCGTCGGGTCATTGCCCGCGTTCTGTCGGATGCCACGGACCATCCGGATGTCGAAGCCGTCCACAAACGGGCGATTGCCATCGATCCGAACATCTCCATCGCCACGGTATATCGGACGGTTCGCCTGTTCGAGGAGGCCGGCATTCTCGAAAAGCACGATTTCGGCGATGGCCGGGCGCGCTACGAGGAAACGCCCAGCGAGCACCACGACCATCTGATCGACATCCAGACCGGCAGAGTCGTGGAATTCCACAACGACGAAATCGAGGAGCTGCAACGGCGGATCGCCGAGCGGGCGGGATACCGTCTGGTCGGTCACCGGCTCGAGCTCTACGGCGTGCCTCTCGATGGTAAATCCGACCGGCAAAAATGAGTGGACTGGATCAACGCCACCCCGATAATAGGCGAATGATCGGGGCGGCCCCCTTGCGGATGAAATATGCGCATCGACCGCGCTGAGAGCGAAGCCGAACTCCTTGGATCGCCGGCCTCGAGCGCGGAGATCGTCAAGGTCGTTGCCGGCGATTTCGAGATCCGCCTGGCGCAGAGTCGCGCCGAGATCGACGCCGCGCAGGCACTGCGGTACCGCGTCTTCTACGAAGAGATGAAGGCCCGGCCGACGGCCGAGATGGCGTCGTTGCGCCGGGATTTCGACGGCTACGACGAGGTGTGCGACCACCTGTTGGTGTTCGACCGGCGCCGCGGCGAGGGACCGGAAGGCGTCGTCGGCACCTATCGCCTGATTCGCCGTGCGGCTTCGGTCAAGATGGGTGGCTTCTATTCGACCGCCGAATACGACATCAAGCCGATGATCGATTATCCCGGCGAAGTGCTTGAGCTCGGCCGGTCCTGTATCGAGAAGACGGCCCGCAACACCACCACCATGCAGATGTTGTGGCGGGGTATCGCGCTCTATGCTTTTCACTACAATATTCAGGTCATGTTCGGTTGTGGGAGCTTCCCCGGCGCCGATCCGGCGCAACACGTCTTACCGCTCAGCTATCTCCACGATCACCATCTTGCACCGCCCGATATCCGTGTGCGGGCGCAACCGAAGCGCTTCGTGAAAATGGATACGCTGGCGCCGGGCTCTTACGACGCGCGCCGGGCCCTCAGCCGGGTGCCGCCGCTGATCAAGGGCTATCTGCGCCTGGGCGGCTTTGTCGGCGACGGCGCGGTGATCGACGAGCAATTCAACACCGTCGACGTCTTCATCATCGTCAAGACCGAGCTGGTGACGGAGAAATACATCCGCCACTACGAGCGCGGGATGCGTGAGTCGGACGATTAGCTTGTCGTTGCAGAAAAGCGCGTCAAAAAGCGTTGTCATCGGGGGCGGGGAGCACCTTCCCGCGATGACGATTTTGTTGCAGCTCTAGGCGACGGGCGCAGGCACGTGTGGATCGGCTCCCCGTTACGCGGCGTTTTCCGGCTGCTGGCCTATCTGCTGCTGACCTTGGCGATGGTGCCTTTCCAGCTATCGGCGATGGTGCTGGGCATTCGGCCCCTCGTGCGCTGGGTGCCGGTCTTCTACCACCGGGCGGTCTGCGTGATCCTGGGAATACGCGTGCGCGTCCACGGCAAGCCGTCGCTGGTCACGCCCACTCTCTATGTTTGCAATCACGTCTCCTATCTCGATATCGAGGTCCTGGGCGGCGTCGTGCCGGGCAGCTTTGTCGCCAAGGCCGAGGTCGCAAGCTGGCCGTTCTTCGGATGGCTCGCCAAGGCCCAGCGCACGATATTCATCGACCGCCGGTCGAGAGCCACCGGCTCGAGCCGCGACGAAATGCTCGCCCGGCTGAACACCGGCGACAACGTGATGCTGTTTCCCGAGGGCACGAGCAGCGACGGCAACCGCGTGCTGCCTTTCCGCAGCGCGCTTTTCGCGGCGGCTCAAATGCGTCACGATGACAAGCCGATCATCGTCCAGCCGGTGGCTGTGGCCTATACGCGTCTCGACGGCATTCCGCTTGGCCGCTACTGGCGGCCGCTTTTTGCCTGGTACGGCGATTCCGACCTGGTGCCGCATCTATGGCAGATGGTGTGCCTGGGCGAGACCGAGGCGGTCTTGACCTTCTTCGAACCGGTCGATTTCGATCGATTTGGCGACCGCAAGCGGATGGCCGAATATTGCTACAAGCAGGTCTCCTTTGGCCTCCAGGAGGCCAATGCCGGGCGCTACGATTCGCTTCCGCCGGCCATGGGCAAGACATGAGTGCGGGTCCTCGACCCCCCGGCCCGGCGGTGATAGAAGACGGTCGTTCCAGCAACGAAGGACCGATGGCCGACGGACGCATCGACGGGCCGCGCAAGCGCGTCTTCATCCGCACCTACGGGTGCCAGATGAACGTTTACGATTCAGACCGCATGACCGATGTCCTGCGGCCGCTGGGCTATGCGCTCGTCGACACGCCGGAGCAGGCCGACCTGGTCGTGCTCAATACCTGCCATATTCGCGAGAAGGCTTCCGAAAAGGTCTATTCGGAGCTTGGCCGCCTGCGCGTGACCAAGCTGCTGCGCCAGAGCGCAGGTGCCGACCTTACCATCGCCGTGGCCGGCTGTGTGGCCCAGGCCGAGGGCGCCGAGATCGTGCGCCGCCAGCCTGCCGTCGACATCGTGGTCGGTCCGCAAGCCTATCACCGCCTGCCCGAGCTGCTGGCCCAGGTCGCCCGCAAGATGGCAGAGCGGCGCGACGGCGGTGTCCGCCGGCCAGGCGCCGGCGTGCTCGACACGGAATTTCCCGCGGAGAGCAAATTCGATCATCTGCCGCCGCCGGGCATTGTCCGCGCCGGCTCGGCCTTCCTGTCGATCCAGGAGGGCTGCGACAAATTCTGCACCTTCTGTGTCGTTCCCTACACGCGCGGCACGGAATATTCGCGGCCGGTGGCGGCGGTGCTGCAGGAAGCGCGCGTCCTGGTGGCGGCCGGCGCGCTCGAGATCACGCTGCTCGGCCAGAACGTCAACGCCTATCACGGCGAAGCAAGCGACGGCGCCACCTGGACCCTTGGCCGGCTCATCCGTAGCGTCGCCGAGATTCCCGGCGTCGAGCGCATCCGCTACATGACTTCCCATCCGCGCGACATGGACGACGATCTCATTGCCGCGCATGGCGACGTGCCGCAGCTCATGCCGTATCTCCATTTGCCGGTGCAGTCCGGATCCGACCGCGTGCTCGAGGCGATGAACCGCGGTCACAACCGCGATCTCTACTACCGCCTGGTCGACCGCCTGCGCAGCGTCCGGCCCGATCTCGCCTTGTCATCCGATTTCATCGTCGGCTTCCCAGGCGAGAGCGACGCCGATTTCGACGACACGATGCGGCTGATCGCCGACGTGAGTTTCGCCTCGGCTTATACATTCATGTACAGCCGCCGGCCGGGCACGCCGGGCGCGGCATTGACCGATCAGGTGCCCGACAACGTGAAGGCGGCGCGCCTCGCGGCCCTGCAGGCGCTGATCGGCAGCCAGCAGCGCGCCTTCAACGAATCCAAGGCCGGCGCCACGATGCCGGTCCTGTTCGCCGAGGCCGGCCGCAAGCCCGGCCAGGTCCTGGGCAAGAGCCCGTGGCTGCAGTCGGTGTACGTCGAAGGCGAGCCGGCCCTTGTCGGCCGCATCGTCGATGTCCGGGTCGAGGATGCCTACGGTCTCAGCCTGAGCGGCCGCGTGGCGGCAAGTATGCCCTTCGAGGCCGCGGCGTGAGCGAGGCTGGCAGCCGCGTGGCCGATGTGCGGCGCATGACCTTCGACAATAATGCGCTGCTCGCTGTGTTGTATGGCGATCACGACCGTCATCTCGTGCGCATCGAGCAGCTCGCCAATGTGCAATTGAGCGCCCGCGGCGATCAGCTCGCCATCACCGGCGCACCCGACGATGCCGCTTTGGCGCAAAAGGCGCTCTCGAGTCTCTACGAGCGGCTGAAACGCGGCCTGTCGATCGAGGCGGCGGATGTCGATGCCGCCGTGCGCTTCGCCCGCAGCGAGGCCGATGGCGCCGGCGTCGGCGAGGGCATCCGCACGCGCAAGCGCGCGGTGCAGGCGCGCACGCCGGGCCAGCGCGGCTACCTCGAGGCCTTGCGCGAGCGTGACATGGTGTTCGCGCTCGGGCCGGCCGGCAGCGGCAAGACCTATCTGGCGGTCGCCATGGGGGTATCGCTGCTGCTCGCCGGCAAGGTCGAGCGCATCGTGCTGTCGCGGCCGGCGGTCGAGGCGGGCGAGCGGCTGGGCTTCCTGCCCGGCGATATGAAGGAGAAGATCGATCCTTATCTGCGGCCGCTCTACGACGCGCTGCACGATATGCTGCCGGCCGAGCACATCGCCAACCGCATGGTGTCGGGCGAGATAGAGATCGCGCCGCTGGCCTTCATGCGCGGCCGAACGCTGGCGCATTGCTACGTCATCCTCGACGAGGCGCAGAACACCACGCCGATGCAGATGCGCATGTTCCTGACGCGGCTCGGCGAGGGCTCGCGCATGGTCATCACCGGCGATCCGAGCCAGACCGATCTGCCGGGCGGCCAGCGATCCGGTCTCGCCGACGCGGTCGAGACCTTGAAAGATGTCGAGGGCGTGCGTTTCGTGCGGCTCACCTCGCAGGACGTCGTGCGTCACGATCTCGTTACCCGGATCGTGGATGCTTATGACCAGAGCGACCGTAAAAAGAAAATCGAGCACCGCTAGGCCTGCCGTGCGCTGTGCCGTTGTCGTGCTCGACGCAGCATGGGCAAAGGCACTGCCGGAGGCAGAACGGCTGGTGCGCCGCGCGGCGCGGGCGGCGATCGCCGGCGCCCGGCGTAGCGGCACGAAATCCCTCGTCGTGGCGCTGGCGGACGACAACCGCGTCCGGGCGCTCAACGCGCGCGACCGCAGAAAGGACAAGCCGACCAACGTGCTGTCCTATCCGTCGGGCGAGCGCGGCTTTTCCGGCGACGTGATCCTCGCGCGCCAGACGGTATGGCGCGAGGCGCGCGCGCAGAGGAAATCGCCGGCCGATCATGTGACGCATCTTGTCGTGCACGGCGTGCTGCATCTGCTGGGCCACGACCACGAAGACGATGGCGAGGCCGAGCGCATGGAAGGACTGGAGCGCCGCATCCTGGCGCGGCTCGGCATCGCCGACCCTTACGAGGTCCGCTAAAGCATCTCCAGCGGCTGCTTGGCCCCGGGCGGCGGAAAGGCGCGATCGAGCTTCGCCAGGATCCCGGGTGACAGGGCGATGTCCAGCGCGCCGAGATTTTCCTTCACGCGCTCGCGCGTCGCCGACTTGGGAATGGTCACCACACCGGGTTGGGCCAGCAGCCAGGCGATCGCCACCTGCGCCGGCGTGGCGCCGATCTCGACGGCGACCTCCTGCAGCGCGGGTTCATCCAGCAGCGATCCCTGGTCGAGCGGCGAATAGGCCATCAGGGGCATGTGGCGCTCGCGCATCCAGGGCAGCAGATCGAATTCCGGCCCGCGCCGCGACAGGCAATAGAGGACCTGGTTGCTGGCCGTGAGGCCGCCGTCGACGTGGGCTGCATCGCGCATGTCGCCGAGATCGAAATTGCTGACGCCGAAATCGCCGATCTTTCCCTGTTCACGCAGCCGCTGGAAGGACTCGAAGGTCTGTTCGAGCCGCGTCGCGCCGCGCCAATGCAGCAAATAAAGATCGATGTGCTCGATACCCAGGCGTCTCAGGCTGCGTTCGCAGGCGGCGATCGTGCCGGCCCGCGAGGCATTGTGCGGGTAGACCTTGCTCACGATGGTGAGGCCGTCGCGGCGGCCGGCGATGGCCTCGCCCACGATCTCCTCGGCCACGCCCTCGCCGTACATTTCCGCCGTGTCGATCAGGCGATAGCCGAGATCGAGCCCATGGCGCAGCGCAGCGAGCTCCTGCGCGCGCAAGCGGGGCTTTTCGCCCATGCGCCAGGTGCCCAATCCAAGCACGGGCATTTCGGCGCCAGAATGAAGGGTCACGGAACGCATCATGAACTTCCGACATTGCAACGTAGCACGGTTAGCCTATCTTATCTGCCATGCCGGATTCCACAGCGCACAGTACGCGGCCGGGCCAAACTGGCCCGGCTCTGGCGAGCGCCCCGCCTTCTCCCCATGCGCCCGCACACCCGCCGGCTGACGTCCCCCATCATGGCGGCGGCTTGCTGCGCTCCCTGATGAAGCGGCTGCGCCGCCGCGACAAGAACGAGGCCGTGCGCGAGGCAATCGAGGAGCTGATCGAAGAGACGCCGGAGAGCGACACGCCGATCACCGACGATCAGCGCGTGCTGCTGGCCAACATCCTGAAGCTGCGCGACAAGACGGTGGCCGATGTCATGGTGCCGCGCACCGATATCGTCTCCATCGCTGCCGACATTCCACTCGACGAGGTCGTGCGCCTGATCCAGACCGAGGCGCATTCGCGCTACCCGGTGTATCGCGAGTCGCTCGACGATGTGATCGGCATGATCCACATCAAGGACGTGCTGGCCTATTGGGGCACGTCGAAGAAGTTCAGCTTGCGCGACATACTGCGCCGCGTCGTGTTCGTGGCGCCGACCCTGCCGGTGCTCGACATGCTGCTCGACATGCGCCGCTCGCGCACCCACATGGCGCTGGTGGTCGACGAGTTCGGCGGCACCGACGGGCTGCTCACCATCGAGGATCTGGTCGAGGAGATCGTGGGCGAGATCGAGGACGAGCACGACGTTGCCCAGGCGCCGACCCTGGTGCGGCGCGCCGACGGCACGATCGACGTCAATGGACGCACCACCATCGAGCTGCTCGAGCAGGAAATCGGCCCGGTGCTGTCCGACGACGAGCGTCAGGAGATCGATACGCTGGGTGGATTGATCTTTTCCCTGCTCGGCCGCATTCCCGAGCGTGGCGAGGTCGTCCGCCATCCCTCCGGCGTCGAGTTCGAAGTGCTCGATGTCGATCCTCGACGCATCCGCCGTCTGCGAGTGCGGCCTCCCACCCAACCGACGAGTTAAAGCACCGCCGATGAAGTTGCAGGGGTGGCGCGTAATGGGCGCCGCATTGCTCGCGGGCGCCTTGGCCGGTCTCGCCATGCCGCCTTTGTATTGGCTGCCGCTGGGCGTCGTCGGCATCGTGGCCTTCGTCTGGTTGTGGGACACCGCCGCGACGCCGCGCGCGGCGCTGCTGCGCGGCTGGGCTTGGGGGACCGGGTATTTCGCCGTCGGCTCCTATTGGATGATCGAGGCCTTCTTCGTGCCGCCGGCGGATTTCGCCGCTCTCGGTCCGCCGGCGGTGCTCGGACTCTCCGCGATCCTCGGCCTCTTCTACCCCGCCGTGGCGGCGGGCGTGGCGCGCTGGGCGGCCCTGCGTTGGCCGATGCTGCAGGGGCGCTATCGCCGCCTGGTCTTGCTGGCCCTCGCCTGGATGGTTGCCGAATGGCTGCGAGGCCACCTTTTTACCGGCTATCCGTGGAATCCGCTGGCGCATGTCTTTGCCTTCGCGACGCCCCTGCTTCAGGGCGCGTCCGTGGTCGGAGTGTACGGACTGTGCGGCTTCGCCTTCCTGATCCTGGCAGCGCCCGCTGCCGGTTGGCGCGCCGTCATCGCCGCTCTTGCCGCCCTGGTGCTTGCCGGCATGGGGGGGCTGTTCGTGATGTCGTCGCCCGCCAGCGGCCCGACGGCGGCGGGCCCCCTGCTGCGCATCGTGCAGCCCAATATCTCTCAATCGGAGAAATGGTTGCCGGAGACGCGGGCGCGCGATCTCGCCAAGCTGATCGACCTCAGCCGCCGCGACGGCTTCGACAGGGTGGCGGCGGTGATCTGGCCCGAGACCGCGGTGCCCTTCATCGTCGAGCCCGGATCGCTTGGCCTGCCCATGCTGGCGAAAGCCGCACCGCCGGGGGGGTATTTGCTGGCCGGCGCACCGCGCATGGCTGCGCGGCCACAGGATGGGGTGTGGAATTCGCTTCTGGTCATCACGCCGGATGGCGCTGTCGTCGGTCACTACGACAAGGTGCATCTGGTGCCTTTCGGCGAATACATCCCGTGGCACAAGCAAATCACCCCGCTGGCGGGCTTCCTCGGCCGGGGCTCGTTCGAGGCGGGAGCTTCATTCACGACCTTGCGGGTAGGGGCATTGCCGCCGCTATCGCCTATCATCTGCTTCGAGGCGATCTTTCCCGGTGCGGTCACTGGGCCAGGGGAAAGGCCGCTCTGGCTGCTCAACGTCACCAACGACGCTTGGTTCGGCACCTCGAGCGGACCTTATCAGCATCTGGTGTCCGCGCGGTTGCGGGCGATCGAAGAGGGACTACCGATGATCCGGGCAGCCAACACCGGCGTATCAGCGGTGGTGGACGCTTACGGCAATGTCCTTGCCTCCCTCGACATGGATCGTGAAGGAATCATCGACCATGCGCTTCCACCAGCGCGTCCGGTTACGCCCTATGGTCGGTGGGGCGATGGAATGCTGCTGCTGGTTGCCATGCTCTTCCTGGTTGCTCTTGTCGTACGCCGGCCGCGTGCGACACAAAGGCTCTGATGTAAGAAGTCCTGCGGAATCAGCGTCCAATGTTCGCTTGCATTCTCTGGACGAGCCGCTTATGCCAGCTTCTTGCCTTATTTCGCGAGCTACTATCCCCGCGCGAACGGCACGTGCAGCGACATGAGTTTGTGCAACGAAGTTTGGCTCTGCCAACTACGTGCAACAATGTGAAACACGAAAAGGATACGACACTATGGCAAGATCACACCCGGTGGACGTACATGTCGGCGCCCGCATGCGTCAGCGGCGCACACTCCTCGGGATGAGCCAGGAAAAACTCGGCACTGCCGTCGGGTTGACGTTCCAGCAGATTCAAAAATACGAGCGGGGCTCCAATCGCATCGGCTCGAGCCGGTTGTTCGAGTTCGCGAAAGTGCTCGATGTGCCGATTTCATATTTCTTCGACGAGATGCCGTCCAACGCGCTTGCCGGCCGGCCGATGTCGGGGCGTGGTGGCCGCAAGGGATTCGGCGAGGCCGGCACGCCGTTCGAGCAGGAAAAGGATCCGCTGATCAAACGCGAAACCCTTGAACTCGTCCGTGCCTACTACAAGATCAACGGCGAGCGCGTGCGGAAGCGCATCTTTGAGATGGTCAAAGCCGTGGGTGCCGCCAGTCATGCCGAGAGTCTGGGGCGTGGCGGCCGCAAGAGCGCGGGCAAGCAGGCGGGACGCTAGGGCGCGTCCTTTTTGGGGCGCGTCCTTTTAGGGACGCGGACCTCTTGATTTCCCCCGGCAATTGGAGTTTTTGTCAGGCGCGGCGTCGGTGGTCGATGCCGCCGCGGACGGATTTGGACGACTTGCCACCGCGCAAATAAAGGCTAAGCCGGACGATGGCGGCCCTGCGCCCTATCCCGGAGTCCAAAGCTTGGGAGCGCGGTGCCATGGCACTCAAAGACTATCTATTCACCAGCGAGTCGGTTTCCGAAGGCCATCCGGACAAGGTCAGCGACCAGATCTCGGATGCGATCCTCGACGCCTTCATCACCAACGACATCAAGCACGGCATCGCCGACGACAGCCACACCAATACCCGGCTGGGCTGCGAGACGCTGGTCACCACCAACAAGATCGTCATTGCCGGCGAAGGCCGCGCGAGCGAGCCGTACATGAAGAAGTACGGCAAGCACACCATCGTCAACCGCGAGGCGCTGTGTGAGATCGCCCGCGGCGTGGTCGAGGACATTGGCTACGACCAGGACGGCTTCTCGTTCCACGGCGCCGACATCGAGGTGCTGCTGCACGGCCAGTCGCCCGACATCGCCATGGGCGTCGATGCCAAGAAGAAGGGCGGCAATCTTGGCGAGCAAGAAGGTGCGGGCGACCAGGGCCTGATGTTCGGCTTCGCCTGCCGCGACAGCGAAGAGTACGAAAAGAACTCGTTCATGCCGGCGCCGATCTATTTCTCGCACAAGATTCTCGAAGTGCTGAGCAAGGCGCGGCGTTCGGGCGAACTGCCCGATCTGCAACCCGATGCCAAGAGCCAGGTGACCGTGCGTTACGTCGACGGCAAGGCGGTCGGCGCCGCCAAGGTGGTGGTTTCGACCCAGCATCGCGAAGCCAATGCCAAGGGCAAGAAATACAACTCCGGCCTGATCAAGGAGATGATCCGCGCTTCCGTCACCAAGTCGCTGCCACAGGGTTGGATGCCGAAGAAGGAGGCCGATTTCTTCGTCAATCCGACCGGAAATTTCGTGGTCGGCGGGCCGGACGGCGATTGCGGGCTGACCGGGCGCAAGATCATCGTCGACACCTATGGCGGGTACGCGCCGCATGGCGGCGGCGCCTTTTCCGGCAAGGATCCGACGAAGGTCGATCGGTCGGCGGCCTACGCCGCGCGCTATCTTGCCAAGAACGTCGTGGCCGCCGGCCTCGCCGACCGCTGCCTCATCCAGGTCGCCTACGCGATCGGCGTGGCCGATCCGATGTCGCTCTACGTCGATACCCAGGGCACCGGCAAGGTCGACGAGCGCAAGCTCGAGAAGGTTCTGTCGGACGTTTTCCCGCTCCGTCCGACCAACATTCGTCGCGGCCTTCAGCTCAACAAGCCGATCTACCAGCGCACTGCGGCCTACGGCCATTTCGGCCGCAAGCCGGAGAAGGACGGCGGCTTCTCGTGGGAGCGCACGGATCTGGTGGCCGAACTCAAGCGGGCTTTCGGCGCGCGCTGAGGGCCTTTCCAGGTCGCTGCCCTGCATCGCCACCACGCGGCGCACAATGCTGCGCGCCGCGTGGACCGGCGATTTCAGGCTCGCAATGCTTGCCCGCTCGCTAGCGGGGAAGCGACTGATACATCGTATTGAAACGTGCGCGCAGCGCCGGATCGTCCTGCAACGATTCATGGACGGCCGGGAGGCCGAGATATTCCCGTGCCTGAACAGCCAGCGCGCGCAGATCGAGCTGAGCCGCACGTTTGATCAGGAACGCGGCCAGCGCGCGCGTTTCGGGGTCGAGTCGCCGCCAGTGACGCATGGCGAGCATGATGCGCAGGTCGCGCAGGCGTGGATCATAGGGCCCGACGCGAATGGCGCGGGTGAGCGCCGCCACCACCGCCGGGTCTTGCGGATTGAGCGCGTCGAGCGAGGCGGCGAGCAGTACCCAGGCGGTCAGATTGGAGGGCGATATTCGGAGAGTGGCGCGCGCCGCTTCGGCTGCCTGGGCGTATCGTCGGGTCGCCAACGCCGCATCGGCCGTGCGATCGGCCTGTGCCTTGTAGAGAGAGGCGAGCATGCTGCCGAGCTGAGGCTCCGACGATCGCTCGAAGCCCTTGCGCAACGCATCGATCGCCATTTCCAGGGTAGCGTCGTCGATGCTTGCGTCGTGGCTCTGCAGCCGGTCGTAGACCGGCTTGGCGCGGGCCAATTCGAGGGCGGCTCCAAGACGGGGGATCGCCAGCGCGATCAGCAGCAGCCCTCCGAGCAAGGCCACGCCGGCCACGATGAGGCGCGGCAATGCCGACGTGGCGCCGGTGACGATCGGCGGCGGTACGGCAATCGGAGCGGGTTGAGGTGTGATCGGGGCGGCCATGATCGCGCGACCGGATTTTTCCGCTATTCGGTGTAGTAGCGCTTGGAGCCGCGATCGTAATAAGCGTGACTGTCGGTATAGTCGTATTGCGCATGGCGACGCAGGTCGACTTGGCTGAGCACCAGGCCCGCAAGTTGCGCGCCCGCTTCATAGACCATCCTGATGCCTGCCGTTACCACATCGCGTCGTGTCTTCTCCCAGCGCACGACGAACAGCGTAGCGTCTGCGCCCCGCACCAGCAGCAGTGCATCCGAAACCACCATGACCGGCGGCGTGTCGAGCGCCACCATTTCGAAGGCCTCGCCAAGCTGTTGCATCAGGCGCTGCATGCGCACGCCACCCAGCAGATCGGTCGGCGACGGCGGCCTTCGGCCGGAGAGCATATAGTAGAGGCCGGTGCGCGGCTCGATTCGCACGACTTCCTCGAGCTTGCGCTGACCCGAGAGGAATTCCGACAAGCCGACATCGTTCTCGACGCCGAGGTTGGTATGCAGCGACGGCTGCCGCAAGTCGCAGTCGATGATCAGCGTGCGTGCGCCGGACACCGCCGAGGCCGTCGCCAGCGAGATCGCCGTCGTGGTCTTGCCCTCGTCCGGAACGGAGGACGTCACCACCACGGTGCGGTGCCGGCTGTCGGCCGAACTCAGCTGAATGCCGGTACGAATGGTCCGCAAGGCCTCGGAATAGGCGGAGTTGGGTTTCTCGATGATGTTGAGCCACGGGCGGCCGCCATTGCGTGTCGTCTGCATCGGCACCATGCCAAGCACCGGAATGCCGCTCTGCTCTTCAAGCTGATTGAGGCTGCGGAAACCCGAATCCATCAGCTCGATGATCACCGCGAGGCCGATGCCCAGCGCCAGCGAGACCACGAAGGCGACGAGCGTTATCAAATCCTTGCGTGGCGAAAAAGGCGCGAGAGCGGGTTCGGCGAGGCTCAGGCGGCGGGCCTGACGCTGGACCTGCTGGCTGGCCTGGTTTTCGAGATTCTGCAGCCGGGCGAGCATCGCCGTGTAATGGGCCTTGGACGATTCGACCTCGGTCTGCAGCGTCCGCAGCGACACCGAATTCGTGGTCTGGCTCTGCAGCTGCGCCTCGACGGTCTCAAGCTGCTTCTTGATCTGGTTCGCGGTGGCGCGCAGGGAGATCGCCTTGGCACGGCTGTTGTCGGCGTCGCCCTTCTTGAGCGCGGCGAGCTGGCCGCAGGTCGTGCCCGCCTCCTTCTGGGCGGCGACATAGGCCGGATGATTGGGACCGAGGACCTGCTGCACCTGGCTGAACTTGGCGTTGGCCGCGGCACAGGCGGCTTCCAGGGTGCCGCCGGCTTCCGTCGAGACCACGCCGCTGCTCAACTGAGTTTCAACGGCCGCCGCAGCGCTTTCCGCCAGGTTGAACTGGTTGCGCAGGTCGTTGGCGTTCTTTTGCAGCACCGATGTGTTGTCGTCCAGGCCCAGCAAGCCTATCTGGGCGCGAAACTCGGTGAGCGAGCGTTCGGAGGCAACGATCTTCTGGCGCGCTTCCTCGACCTGCTGCAGCGCATTCTTGGCCTGCTCGCGCAACCCGCCCGACACTTCGTCGGCCTGCTGCTCGAGATAGGTGTCGAGCGTCTTGTTGACGATGTCGGCCGCTGCCTTGGCGCTGGTCGAGACGCAGCGCAAGGTGACCACGCGATTGTTGGGCTCGGAGATGGCCGTAAGACAACCGGCAACTTGCCGGGCGATACCGGTATAGACCTTGTCCTGTTCCGCAGGGGTCATGCGCGACAGGGTTTCGCGCCAGTCGGCGACCCGGGTTGTGTCGCTGGTCGGCGACGCCAGGCCCAAGAGTTGAAGCACCGGCGCAAAAATCGCCTTGATGCGCGACGGCGGCGGTGGCGCCAGCGCCGCATTGAATGCCGGATTCTCGATCAGGTTGAGATTGCGTGCGGTGACTTCGGCCACCAGCGGCGCGGTCATTTTCTTTGCTTCGGTGGCGATGAAGTCCGGCCCGACATAGGCGGAATTGCTGGACGTCGATCCCCGGCCGACATCCACGATGGGGTCTTTGGGCTCCAGCGCGACCTGGGCGTCGGAGCGATAGAGCGGCGTCATCTGGTTGGCGATGAGCCAGGCGAGCACGGTGCCCATCAACGCGATGCCGCCAATCAGGAATTTGTGCCGGCGCAGCGTGCCGAATATCTGTCGTACGGAAATGACCGTATCGCCGCCGCCCTTGGGACCCGGCACCGGGCCCGTGGGACCAGAACGCTGCTGCGGTACTAGAGCCGGCAGTTGGTAAACGGGTGTGGGACGTGGACCGTTGGCCATGACTTGGTAATGTTACAACCGCTTCTAGGCGCTAATGCCGCTGCAGCGCGGCAGCTTTGAGCCGGGGCGGCTAACCTACTTCGAACGCAGAATTTTCCATAGTCCTAGATCGATCAATCGACCCAGCGCGACCGACAATGTCAGTAGTGGATAAGCAGTGTCGGCGCAATGATATGCTCAGCATAACTGGAGAAAGCTATCGCCTGGGTATTTCCAGAGTATCACCAGGCTGGAGCTGGCTATCAGGCTTGGCTTCATAGGGCTGGCCGTCGCGATAGACGACAGCCACTTCCTTGCTGCCACGCCTTTCAACGCCGCCGGCCATTGCAGTAGCCGCCCGAACGTCCATGCCGAAGGTGAACTTGTACCGGCCGGGGGCTTTGACTTCTCCGGTAACCGTTACGGGGCGGTATTCGATAACCTGAATGGCCACCTTGGGGTCACGCAGGATCGAGCCCGCGTACCGGTTGCGGATTTCCTCCTCGACCTCGCCCACGGTGTGTCCGGCCGCGTCGACCGCGCCGGCGAGCGCCACCACGATCTTGCCGCCGGCGTCGACTTCGGATTCGCTGCTGAGATCGGGCTGGCCCAGCACCGTGATCCTCACGCGATCGCCAACGCCGAGACGATAGCGGGTGCCGCTGTCCGACGATTGTGCCGCCAGAAGCGCGATCTTCCCGCCATTCGCATTACGCGGAAGGTCGGGCGCGCAGGCCGCAAGGGAAATCAAGGCCGTCAGTGAAACGGCGAGCAGTCGCACGGTCACAGGGAGCCCTTTCGAGGATGAGATACTGTTCATGCCAAACATATCAGAGCCGCGCCCCTACCGTGAGCATGATGCGGTTGTCGATATAAGGTAGTGACGGGTTGGTGGCAGTGCTTGTCGTGTAGAAATAGCGCGGACCGATCCAATAATTCTCATTGAAAAAGTAGCGCGCGCCCACATCGCCGCCATAGTAGTTGGTATTCTGGCTGACATCCTGAAATTCGTAAATGGAGAAGCCCGCACCGGCATCGACCAGCAGGTTGTAGGTCGGAAGCCAGCCAACCCGGGCCTGGATCTGTGTCACGATGGCATTACCGTTCGGAATGCCTCCCGTAACGATGCGATACTGCGAGAGCGAGCGCCCTCCTGAGACCTCAAAGCTCCAGTCTTCAGTCGGATTCCAATAGAGCGCGAGATTGGCCGAGAGCCCGCCGCTGGGTGGCACGGCGCCGTTTTGATACCATTGCTGAAAATAGCCGACCGCCGCTTCCAGGCCGACATCCGAGCCAAGGTCGTAGGTCACGCCGACCTTGAAATCAAAACCCTGCGAATTGGGATCGAAGCCGGTGAAATCGACGCCACCGGGATACCGGTAGATTTGCAGTGAGGGATCGATGAATACCGAGAAATCCTCGGTCACACGATAGCCGACACGCGCACTGAAGCCGAAATAGTTAAAGTTGGCGCTCGGCGCGCTGCCTTCGAAGGTGCGATATTCATATTTCGGCCCGATACGCAGATAGAAGGGCTCACCCGTGTAGAGATACTTTACGTCAGCGCTCAAAACATTGGTGAAGCTCTGGCCGCCGGTTACGCCTACGCCGGGGGTGCCACGCGGCAAGACCTGACGATAGTATTGCAGCACGCCTGTAATCTGCTGTTCTTCGTCGATGTCATACCGGCCGTTAATGCCGCCGTTGTAGTTGATGTAGTTTTGACTTGGATTGTTCAGGTAAAAGTCAAACTCACTTCCCAGAGAGATGCCGATTGCGTGCTGGTCCCAATTGCTCTGCAGCGTTGCCTGGGGGGCAACGCGGCCGATGAAATCGCCAACGGGAGCAGGATTGCCCGGGAAGCTGTTGCTGCGGAGAATATTGTCGTCGTACTCAATGCCGGCCTCGGCTTGAGCATGAAATATGAAGCTGCCGACATCGTAGCCGTAGGGCGTGTCCGCAAGCGGGCGGCGCAAAACCGACTCCGAACGGGCGGTCGTGGCCTCCTTCGGTGCGCCCAAGGGACCTCCCCGGCGAGGTTGTGTCGTCGAAGGCGCAACGCCCCCCGGCGCCGTTGTCCCGGGCGCAGTCGTCGTCGTTGACGTCGTCGTCCTTAGCGGCGACGGCGCGGGCGACGTGGAGGACGAGCCGGTCGATGAGGGAAAGGTCGAGGGTGAGACCGTCGAAGATGGGGCGGTCGAAGATGAAGAAGGGGTGGCTGCGGACGGTGCCGGCGCCGACTGTGTCGTCGTAGCCGATGGCGCCGGCGTAGTCGCCTGCTGTGCGAATGTTGGCATTAAGACGGAGTCTGCTGCAAAGCCGACTACGCATGCTATCAGGCATCGACCGAGACGACGGGACACAGGAGGCATCCGAGTGCGGTTGCTAAACAGGATCATATCTCACTAAGATATTTAACTTATACCAAAATATTGTCCACCCGCATACGATCATTCCTGTGACCTAGGTCGTCGTTTGCGAGCGTGCACGCGAGGCAAATCGTCCGTTGATTGTGCATGCTCACGGAAATGAAGTCATCTAAATGTTTTGTTATGGGGCATTCGCCTTGCCCAGAGGCGCCCACGCAAACGGCTCGAATTCCCTTCCATGCTGTCCCGTCCGGATGGTCGCGAGTCTTCCGCGCCCGGGGCGCCGTCTGACGTCCATGTCGGGCCACCGGTCCGGCCGATGACGGAAGGACGCCCCGCCTCCGAACGGGCCAAAACCGATGGCCTCCCGCCGGCAAGTGGGCGCCCGCGCCGTCCTTCACTTTACCCGACATTGATTCTCCATGGCATCGGGTTGGCCATCGCCGCCGGCATCGGCTGGATGGCGGTCAGCAAGGTCGACACGGTGGCCACGGCGCCCGGTATTGTCCGGCTTGCGGCCAAAGCCGTTCCCGTCAGCCATCCACTGGGAGGGCGTGCGACGCGCGTCGCCGTCAAGGAGGGCGCCGAGGTCAAGGCGGGCGACGTGCTGATCGATCTCAAAAACGAAGCGATCGAGCAGAACATCGTCCGCGATCGCGCTTCGTATTTTGCGTTGACGGCCGAGATCGCCCGTCTCGAAGGCGAGATCGTCGAAGAGCCGCCGCGTTATCCTCCCGAGATTGCCTCCGACCCCGCAAGGCTTGCCGAATCGGTCGCCTTGTACCGCGCCCACCAGGCCCAGATCGCGTCCAGGCGTGTCGCCATCGAGCAGGAACTCGAGCAAGCGCGCGGCCAGATCGCCGACCTTACTCCTCAGGTGAAAACGCTCGGCGATCAGGTGCCGCTGCTCGAGCGGCGCGCGCGCGATCTCGGAACGCTGGCGAAGCAGGGATATTATTCGCAAGCCCAGCAGGCCGAAGCGCGCCAGCAACTCGTCGATGCGCAAGCCAAGTATGCCCAGGCGCAACGGCAGCTCAAGCAGGCCGAGCAGACGTTGGCTGAAGCCACCGAGCGCCAGAATCAGATGGAGCGCAGCTGGAATGCGGGCAATCGCAAGCGCCTTGCCGAGGCCCGGCTGGAACGCGACCGCATCCAGCTTGCGCTGGCGCAGCAAAGCCAGGCCGCGATCGGCCTTGTCGTTCGCGCTCCGATCGACGGCATCGTCGACGGGCTGAAGATCACGACTGCAGGCGAGACCGTCCCCCCCGGCGAGCCGATCGCCGGCATCATTCCCATAGCCGACGCGCGCAAGATCGAGCTGGAAGTGGACGTGCCGAGCGCCGACATCGGCGGGATAAAGCCGGGCGCGCGGGCGGTCGTGAAGCTGGAGGCCTTCGACTGGACCCGCTACGGAACGCTCGCGGGAACGGTCCGCGAGGTGGCCGGGAAGCCAGTCGGCGGCGCTGCGCCGGCCACCGCTTCCCTGGCCGCTGCTGCTTCCCCGGGGGCAGTCGCGCCGCAATCGTATTTCCCGGTGATGGTGACGCTCGAGAAGAATTACGTGGGCGAGGATACGAAGGATCGCCTTGTCCGCCGCGGCATGACCGCGACCGTGGATTTTCCCCTCGGCCGACGCACGCTTCTGGCCGATCTTGCCGATCGATATATCCGCATCATCCGGGAGCGCCTGCGCGAGCCTTGAACGGCGGCCCCGATCGGAAAGGCGGGATCAGAGAGCAAGACCGTCGAAATCGGGATCCTCGAGTCGCGCCAGGCGCTCGGCCGCCAGACGGGCGCAGTCGATCAGCAAGGCCTTGCGGCGGGCAGCGCCAACCGGCCGCCGCGCGGGTTCGCGCAAAAATGCGCCGCCGTAGGCATCGGCCACGATCAGCCCGGCTTCGACCGGGATCAGGTCTTGTGGGAAATCGATCGGCACCGCGACATAGAACAGATCGCACCAATTGAAATAATCCGGCCACTTGATGTCGACGCGCCAGTCCTCGATCGACGATTTCACTTCGACGATCGTGAGGCTTCCGCTGCGATCGATAGCGAAGATATCGGCGCGCCGGCCATCGGGCAGGGGCATTTCGAGCACGACGGAACTGCCGGACTGCCGCATCAGCCGGCAGGCGCCACGACATACCCCGAGTGTCACTTCCGGGCGCCTCTGCGGGACTGTCATGCCGGGGCCGGGCATCGGGGCGAGGATCGGGGCCGTCAGGGGCGGGAAGTCGGTGGCCCGAGACGCGGCACACCGCCATCGAGCGGCCGTTCGGATACCGGCGTGAAGCTGGCGGCCAGGGTTTCGGCACGTTGCCGGTCGGTCTCGCTGATTTTCTCGCCCATTTTCTGGCGTACCGCGCGGGAGTCGGGGTGTCCGCCGGCCTCGGCCAGGATCAGCCATTTATAGCCTTCGACGGGGTCGGATGTGCCGGCCAGTCCACCGATCAGCCAGACACCCATGGCGTGCTCCGCCTCGGGCAGGCCCTGTCGTGCGGCGCGGTCATACCATTGCATTGCCTGCACCGGGTCGCGTGCCACGCCGGCGCCGGCGAAATAGGCGTTGGCGAGCTTGAACTGCGCGGAGGCGACGCCGGCGCGCGCGGCGGCCTCGTACCAGGTGATCGCCGTCTGCACGACCTTGTCGTTGGCGGCCTTGTCGCGCCCGGCGGGCAGGCGCACGGCAATATCGCCCAGCGCCAACGCGGCCTCCGGCGCGCCGCTGGCATTGGCGTAGACAATCCAGCGCTGGCCCGTCGTCGGATCGCGTTTGATCCCGTTGCCGTCATAAAGTGCCAGCCCATAGCGCAAGGCTGCCAGCGGATGGCCTTTCTCGGCCGCGCGGCGGTAGAGGTCGGCGGCACGTACCGGGTCGGGCGGCACGGTGCCCTGACCGTCATCCATGGCGCGCCCCAGAGCGTAGAGCGCGTACGGGTCATTGTCGCTCGCGGCCTTTTCCAGCCAGGCGCGGGCCTGGATGAGGTCCCGCGGCGTGCCCTGGCCGCGGAAATAAAGCGTACCGAGGTTGAGCTGGGCACGGCGAAGTCCGGCGGCTGCGGCTTTCTGCAAAAGCTCCAGGGCGCGCCCGTAATCGCGCGCCACGCCACGCCCCTCGGCATAGGCCAGGCCGAGCTGGTGCGCGCCTTCGCTCGATCCGCTGTCGGCCGCCTTCTGCAGGAATTGCAGTCCGTCGCTGCCGGCGCCGCGATCGATGAGGACGGCGCCGAGCCAGGCCATGGCATCGGCATTGCCGGCGGCGGCGAGGGGGCGCAGGGCAGCTTCGGCCGATGCGAGATCGCCTGCGCGGTAAGCGTCGACGCCGGGCCGCAGGGCATTCGCCACGTCGATGGCGCCGGCTGCTTGCGTTGGGGCCGTTTGCGCCTGTGCCGATGGTGTGTACGCGACGGCGGGAGCGGCGAGCAAAGCCGCGACCAGCGCCGCCGAGGCGCCAATCATTGCGGTTTGGCCGTCATTTCGTCTTGAAGGTGTAGGCGAGAGCTTCCGCCTTGGCCTTTTCAATCTCGTCCGGCTTCAGCTCCTTCGACACCTGGTCGATCAGGGGGGCGGCATTGGGCACGTTCCAATGGTCGGCGATGGCGACCCATTTGTAGGATTCATAGAAGCTCTTGGGCAGGCCTTTGCCTTGGGCATAGATGTCTGCCAGCGGAATCATCGCCGGGGTGTAGCCGCGCTCGGCGGCGTCGAGCAGCAAGGGTGCCGCCTTGCTGAGATCGAGCAGCTTCGAATCGGCGCTGCCGTATACATAGAGGCCCATGAGGAATTCGGCGCGTGGATCGCGCGCCTTGGCGAGGACGTCGAGTTCCTTCTCGGCGGTCGCAGGATCGTTGGCCTGCAAGGCCTTGAGTGCTTCTTCCATGCCGGCAGCGGCGGGCTGGGCATAGGTCGCGAGCATGAGGACGGCGAGCGAAGCAGGAACGAACTGGGCAAGGCGCACGGCAGAAACTCCCAAGAGCGGCAGGCGGCGCGTCGTCTAGCATGGAATTGAGGCCGAAACACGAAGTGAACCCGTGTTCGCGGAGATGCCGGCACTGAAGCGTCAAAAGCACCTTCGCCCAGCCATTTCTGAATATGAGGGGTGAGTAGTTGATGATTCCAATTGGACGTTTTTGATCCAGATATCCTATTTTGCATATCAAGAAGATCCAGATTTTTCCCTTTCAGGGCGCACAAAAAAGGCGACGGAAATCCGTCGCCTTCGTCGCTGCAAGAACAGAAGCTTCAGTTGGCTTTGGCGCGGAACTTCTCGTGGCAGGCGCCGCAAGCCTTCCCGGTCGCGCCGAAGGCGGCGGTGAGCTGGGCCAGATCGCCCGATCCTGCGGCGGTCGCCAACTGGGCGTAGGCTGCATCGGCAGCCTTGCTGGCCGCCTGGAAGCCCGCCATGTCGCTCCACACCGTCGGCAGCGCTTTGGTGTCGCCCGTGTCGCTGCCTGCCGGGAACAGTTTGACGAAGGCCAATTCCAGTTCTTCCAGCTTGGCGGCGTTCGCCTGCACCGATTTCACGTCGCCCTTGTTATCGATGATGGCCTTGATGGCGCGCATCTCGGCGGCGGTGGCCTTGCGGTTTTCCTGGCGCTGTTTGATCACATCGGCCTGAGCCAGCGCGATCGTCGCGCCGCCGACCATCGCCCCGGTCGCGAGCATGCCTGCCATTGCTGCAATCAGAATCTTCTTCATGAACCATCCCCTCGATTTTTTTGCCGGACTCGGATGAGTGGCCGGCTCCCAGCCCCTATTTGTTGCAGAGCATGACTACAAAGCGAACAGGCAGGCGATAATATCCCTATCACGAGTGCGTGTGCTCGTCCGGTGCGGTTTCTGCTACGGTGGCAAGGTGATGACCGACAAAAGCCCACAGAAGATTCGCGTATGGGATCTCCCTGTCCGCCTGTTCCACTGGACGCTCGTCCTCCTGATGGTCGTCTCCTATTTCACCGGCAGGTGGGGCGGCGACTGGATGAAGTTCCATTTCTGGTCGGGCTATACGATCCTCACCTTGATTCTGTTCCGCATTGCCTGGGGCTTCGTCGGCAGCACCACCGCCCGCTTCTCGAGCTTCGTCAAAGGCCCGGCCGCCGGCTTCGCCCATCTGCGTGAATTGCTGAGCCGGCATGCGCCGCGCGATATCGGGCACAATCCGATCGGCGGGCTGATGGTCGTAGTGCTGCTGCTCGCGGTCCTGGCCCAGGTTACCGCCGGTCTGTTTTCGGCCGACACCGATACCGGCACCGTCACGGGCCCGTTGGCGCACCTGGTTGCCGACAAGTGGATCGAGAATGCCACCGCCTTCCATACTTATTGGGTGAACGTCCTCCTTATCCTGGTCGGACTGCATGTCGTGGCGGCCTTCGCCTATCTCTTCTGGAAAAGGCAAAATCTGATCCGCGCCATGATCACCGGCCACAAGCCAGTCGGCGATTGCGTACCGCCCGGTGCGCCGCGGCCGGTCCTGACCTTTGCCCCGCCTCGCCTCGCGGTATCCGTGCTGATCGTCTGCGCCGCAATCGTCTATTTCATCGTACGCTAGGGCCAGCGAGACCCCCTCGGCCTTGCTGGCTGGTAATGTGGCCTTTAGGGTAATTGCCACTCCCGTGAACTTGGATTTTGCATCATGAAATTTGCCGGTACCGATTCCTATGTCGCCAGCGACGATCTGCGCGTCGCGGTGAATGCCGCCATCGCCCTCGAGCGCCCGCTCCTGATCAAGGGCGAGCCGGGCACCGGCAAGACCGTGCTGGCGCATGAAGTGGCCAAGGCGCTCGATGCGCCGCTGATCGAGTGGCATATCAAGTCGACCACCAAGGCCCAGCAGGGTCTCTACGAATACGACGCGGTCTCGCGCCTGCGCGATTCGCAGCTCGGCGACGAGAAGGTCAAGGACATCGCCAACTACATCAAGCGCGGCAAGATGTGGGACGCCTTCACCTCGGGCAAGCGGCCGGTGCTGCTGATCGACGAGATCGACAAGGCCGATATCGAGTTTCCCAACGATCTGCTGCTCGAGCTCGATCGCATGGAATTCTTCGTCTACGAGACCCAGCAGGTCGTGAAGGCCTCGCAGCGGCCGGTGGTAATGATCACCTCGAACAACGAGAAGGAGCTGCCCGACGCCTTCCTGCGCCGCTGCTTCTTCCATTACATCCGTTTCCCCGACCGCGAGACGATGACCCAGATCGTCGACGTCCACTTTCCCGAGCTGCAGCGCAACCTGCTGCGCGAGGCGCTGAACGTTTTCTACGACATCCGCGAAGTGCCGGGCCTCAAGAAGAAGCCGTCGACCTCCGAGCTGCTCGACTGGCTGAAGCTCTTGATGGTCGAGGACATGTCGCCCGAGTCGCTGCGTTCCAAGGATTCCAAGCAACTCATCCCGCCGCTGCACGGCGCCTTGCTCAAGAACGAGCAGGATGTCCATCTGTTCGAGCGCCTCGCCTTCATGGCGCGGAGAGAACAGCGGCAATAGTCCTTACAGGGAGATCGCGATGTTCGTGAATTTCTTCCTCGAGCTGCGTCAGGCCAAGCTGCCGGTCTCCATCAAGGAATATCTCGCCTTGATGGAGGGCATGGACAAGGGCGTCGCCGATTTCAGCGTCGACGATTTCTACTTCCTCTCCCGCGCCATCCTGGTGAAGGACGAGCGCAACCTCGACAAGTTCGACAAGGTGTTCGGCCATGTCTTCAAGGGACTCGAATCGGTGGCCGAAGGTGGCGTCGAGGCGGAGATCCCCGAGGAGTGGCTGCGCAAGCTCGCCGAGAAGCTGCTGACCGACGAGGAGAAGGCGCAGATCGAGGCGCTGGGCGGCTGGGAAAAGATCATGGAGACGCTGAAGAAGCGTCTCGAGGAGCAGCAGAAGCGCCACGAGGGCGGCAGCAAGTGGATCGGCACGGCCGGCACCTCGCCGTTCGGCGCCTACGGCTTCAATCCCGAGGGCGTGCGCATCGGCCAGGACAAGAATCGCGAGGGCCGCGCGGTCAAGGTCTGGGACAAGCGCGAATACAAGAATCTCGACGACACGGTCGAGATCGGCACACGCAACATCAAGATCGCGCTCCGGCGCCTGCGCAAGTTCGCGCGCGAGGGCGCCGAGGTCGAGCTCGACATGCCCGACACGATCAGCAGCACCGCGCGCAATGCGGGCTACCTCGACATCAAGATGGTGGCGGAGCGGCGCAACAAGGTGAAGCTGCTGATCCTGTTCGATATCGGCGGTTCGATGGACGCCCATATCCGCGTCTGCGAGGAGTTGTTCTCGGCGGCGCGCAGCGAGTTCAAGCATCTCGAATTCTTCTACTTCCACAATTGCCTCTACGAGAAACTGTGGAAGGACAACCGGCGCCGCCACGTCGACACCTATTCGACGGCGCAGCTCCTGCACACCTATCCGGCCGACTACAAGGTGCTGTTCGTCGGCGATGCCTCGATGAGCCCCTACGAGATCGCCTATCCCGGCGGCTCGGTCGAGCATTGGAACGAGGAGTCCGGCCAGGCCTGGATCCAGCGCGTGTGCGACACCTATCGCAGCACGGTGTGGCTGAACCCGGTGCCGGAGCGGCACTGGAGCTACACGCCGTCGATCCAGCTGCTGCAGCAGCTCGTCACCAACCGCATGTTTCCGCTGACACTGGGCGGCTTGGACAGCGCGATGAAGGAATTGAACAAATAAGTCGCCGAGTGGCGGCGTAGAGGGGAAACGAAAATGAAAACCGGTCCGGCAATCGCGGAAATCCTCAAGCGCGAGGGCGTCGAGTATCTCTTCGCCTATCCCGTCAATCATCTGATCGAGCATTGCGCGGCGCTCGATATCCGCCCGATCATCGTGCGCCAGGAGCGCATCGGCCTGCACATGGCCGATGCCATGTCGCGCCTGACCAAGGGCCGCAAGATGGGCGTGTTCTGCATGCAGAGCGGTCCCGGCTCGGAGAACGCCTATGGCGGCGTGGCCCAGGCCTTCGGCGAATCGGTGCCGTTGCTGGTCATCCCGGCGGGCTATCCGCGCCGCATCGCCCATGTGCCGCCGAATTTCAACTCGACGCTCACTATGGCGCACGTCGCCAAGCACGCCGAGCCGATCACCTCGGGCGCGGAGATCGAGAACATCATGCGCCGGGCCTTCAGCCTGCTGCGCAACGGCCGCGGCTCGCCGGTCATCATCGAGTTCCCGGCCGAGGCCAATGTCGAGGACGCGCCCGATCCGCTGACCTACGTGCCGGTCGTCGCCACCAAATACGGTCCCGATCCGGCGGCGGTGAAGGCGGCGGCCAAGGTGCTGGTCGAGGCCAAGCGCCCTGTCATCTATGCCGGCCATGGCGTGCACTGGGCGGAGGCCTATGACGAGCTGAAGGAACTGGCTGAATTGCTGGCCATTCCGGTTTGCACGTCGTTGCAGGGCAAGAGCAGCTTCGATGAAACCCATCCGCTGTCGCTCGGCTCGGGCGGCCGCGCCTATCCGAAGCAGGTCCGCCATTTCCTCGATCACTGCGACGTGCTGTTCGGCGTCGGCTGCTCTTTCACGGAAACCAACTTCGGCATCTCGATGCCGAAGGGAAAAACGGTGATCCACACCACGCTCGATCCCAACCATCTCAACAAGGATGTGCGGGCGCAGTACGGCTTGGTCGGCGACGCCAAGCTCGCGCTGCGCGCCATGATCGACGCGTGCAAGGCATTGGTCGGCGACAAGAAGCGCGATTCGGGTCCGGTCGTGGCCGAGATCAAGCCGATGGCCGATGCGTGGCTCAAGGAGTGGATGCCCAAGCTCACCAACAACGAGGCGCCGCTCAATCCCTATCGCGTTCTGTGGGACCTGCAGAATACCGTCGACAAGGCCAACACCATCATCACCCACGACGCCGGCAGCCCGCGCGACCAGCTCTCGCCGTTCTGGAAGACCACGGCGCCGCACACCTATATCGGCTGGGGCAAGACCACCCAGCTGGGCTATGGTCTGGGGCTCGCCATGGGCGCCAAGCTCGCCTGCCCGGACAAGCTCTGCATCAACGTCTGGGGCGACGCCGCTATCGGCTTCACCGGCATGGATTTCGAGACGGCGGTGCGCGAGCGCATTCCCATCATGTCGATCCTGCTCAACAATTTCTCGATGGCGATCGAGCTGCACATCATGAAGGTCTCGACCGAGAAATACCGCTCGACCGACATCTCCGGCGACTATGCCGCGATGGCCCGCGCCTTCGGCGGCTATGGCGAGCGCGTGACCAAGCCCGAGGACATCATCCCGGCGATCAAGCGCGGCATCGAGCAGACGAAGAAGGGTGTGCCGGTGCTTCTCGAGTTCATCACCTCAAAGGAAGTGACGATCTCGGTGCCGAAGTAACCTCTGCTTTGGGGGGCGCCCAACGGGCGAAACAGATCAAGGTCGGCCTGACACCAACAGCGCGTGATAGGCCGCTAACGCCTCGATATGGTTGCGGTCGGCGCGGAGGCCGACATGCCCGTCGGGCCGGATGACGAGGAGCGTGATCTCGCCGACGCCCAGACGTTCGGCTGCGGCCGGCGCAAGCCGTTCGCCCGAATGGTGATCGTCGGACCGTGCCGTCAGCACGAAAGTCGCCGCGATGATGGACTCATCGCTCCGGGCATGTATGGCGCTCTCTAGTCGCGCGAGTCGTTCGACGGGCACCGATGAGCCACCGATGAGCAGCGCGGTATGGCCTGTGCGATTGGTCAACTCGTGCAGCAGGCAGGCCTCGCCATTGGCGAGATGAATCTCGATCGTGTCCGGCAGCCGCGCGCCCGGTGCGAGTGCGTCGTGTCCATCTCCCATGACGATCGGGGAGTCTCCGTATTCGATGTCGAGCTCCGCCTCGGCGATCGCCTCGTGGTGGCGCGATGTCGGGTCGGCAAACACCGCTCGAAGCGTCTCGTCGCGGGCGCGTCGCTCGGCGGGGTCGGTCATGGCCTGAGCCTGCTCGACGGCGTCCCCCGAAGAGGTGATCGTCTCCGCCACCGGCCGTCGTTCCGCTTCATAGCTGTCCAGAAGGGCGGGAGAGCAGCGCCCATGGCAAACGAGCGCCAGCTTCCAGGCGAGGTTGAACGCGTCCTGCAAGCCGCTGTTCATCCCGTGGCCCTGGGCGGGGGAGCAGACATGGGCCGCGTCCCCCGCCAGCAGGATGCGACCCGAGCGGAACCGCCGCGCGACCTTTGTGTGACAGTGGAAGCGTGTCGGGTTGGCGACGTCGTCGAAGCCGATCGTGGGAAGGTAGCGGCTGATCGTCGACGATGCGTCGGCCACCAGGTCGGAGTCCGGGGCGCTCGGCCGCAAATAGACACGCCACCGCCGCTCCGGCAGCGCGGTCAGGATCACCGGGATCTCATCCAGATAGGCATAATTCGCCTCGTACGACTCCGGCCAGCCCGCCAGGGTCGCATCGAACACGGCCCAGGGCTCCGTGATGTCGTGCCCGGCGAGCTCGATGCCGCTCAGCTCCCGAATGCTGCTGTGGACCCCGTCGCAGCCAACCACCCAGCGAGCCGAAATCTGCTCCGTTGCGCCATCGCACTGGATCGTTGCGAGAAGGCTGTCTTCATGGTCTTGAAGTCCGATGAGGCGGGATGAGCGAACGACCTGTCCGCCTTGTCGCCGGAGGTAATCCGCCAGGATCGACTCCGTCACCTCCTCCGAGATGCCGATGTTGAAGCCGTAGCGACTGCCGCAAATCGCGAGGTCGATCTCCCCGAGCACACAGCCCCGGGAGTGGAGGCGGGCCATGCGCTGCTTGACGCCCGCCGCGAGCAAGGGCTCGAGGAACCCCAGGGACTCGAAGACCTCGAGCGAACGTGGATGCACGACCGTCGCCCGGTCCCAGTGCAGCGGTGCCGGTTGTGCGTCGATGACACGGCACTCGACCCCATGGCGATGAAGCTCCGACGCCAGGAGAAGACCGGTCGGGCCTGCGCCCACCACGAGAACGGACACATCGGCAACCATATCGGACCTGCTTACGGCGCTCCCCGCGCTCGGTCAAACCGATGACGTCGTCGCCGACCTCGTGGATCTCGGGGTCAATATTCCGGAGGCCGACCGCCTCGATGC
>Ga0193752_1000626_pt1 | contig 32746 bp, 26 predicted proteins | sample H1c1metaG_FD_144924 | JGI IMG/M metagenome (GOLD analysis project Ga0193752, IMG submission 144924) | Soil microbial communities from a riparian zone of the East river system, Colorado, United States - H1c1 | ecosystem: Environmental > Terrestrial > Soil > Riparian zone | place: USA: East River... | reverse complement strand
AGCACGGCTTTGGCCTAAAAAGCGGCGCCTAAAAAGCGGGCGTACCGTTGACACCGGCGCGGCGGGCTGCAACCTCCCAGCGGCCTATGGAAGCACGCGCTCGCAAGCACAAAGTCGCCGCTGTTCAGATGACCTCGACCGCAGACGTCGAGGACAACCTTCAGACCGCGCTCAGCCTGACCGAGCAGGCCATCGAGGATGGCGCCTCGCTCGTGGTCCTGCCGGAGTGCTTTGCGTACCTCGGCCCGGAAGAGGGCAAGTTCGCGATCGCCGAAGAGCTACCGAAGGGAGGCCCGATCCTCGATCGGTGCAGGACCCTAGCCCGCGCGCGCAACGCCGAGCTGGTCCTGGGAGGCTTCTACGAGAAGACGCCCGACCCTAAGCGCGTGCGCAACGCCTGCGTGCATATCGACGCAGCAGGCAATGTGAAGTCGGTGTATCGCAAGATCCACCTGTTCGATGTCGACCTGCCCGATGGCACCTCGCTGCGCGAATCTGCGGGCGTCGAGGCCGGCAGCGAGGTCGTGGTGACCGATACCGCGTTCGGCAAGCTCGGCCTGACCGTTTGCTACGACGTGCGCTTCCCCGAGCTGTACCGCGCGCTGGTCGACAAGGGCGCGATCGCGATCACCGTACCCGCAGCCTTTACGCTCACCACCGGCAAAGATCATTGGCACGTGCTGCTGCGCGCGCGCGCGATCGAATCGCAGTGCTACGTGATCGCGGCCGCGCAGTTCGGCAAGCACTTCGGCACGCGCGTCTCCTATGGTCACGCGTTGATCTGCGATCCGTGGGGCACTATCGTGGCCGAATGCAGTGACGGCCCGGGCTACGCGATCGCAAGCATCGACCACGCGGTGATCGAGCGCATCCGCACCGCGCTGCCGAGTCTGCGGCACCGCAAGCTCTGAGCGATTGGGGCGCATTGCAACGCCGTGGCGGCGTTGTGCGCAACCGACACGAGATAGCCGGTCGAATTGCGGGATCGAGCGCTGTCACGGAACGTGCAAATGTCGCTCGCCCATGCGCAGCTTCAGCTGTTCGGAATGCCACCAACTCGTGTTCTTCGAGAACGTCGCGTGTACGCGCTGCGGCACGAAGCTGGCGTATTTGCCCGACCACATCCTGGTCAGCCCGATCAAGGCTGGCGGCTCCGATAGCGTGATCGCGCTCGCGCCAGGCGTGAAAGGCCAGCGCTACCGCCTATGCCGCAATTCCGTGGATCACGGCGCGTGCAACTGGGCGGTGCCTGAATCGGACGCCAATCCGTACTGCCGCGCGTGCCGGCTGAACGAGGTGATCCCGGATCTCTCCGATCCGGTGGCGAAGACCGCGTGGATCCGGCTCGAGGCGGCGAAGCGCCGGCTGATCCACACGCTGATCGCGCTGCGCTTGCCGATCGACTCGCGGACGGACCGGCCGGAAGCGGGCCTGGCGTTCGCGTTCAAGAAAGAGTCGCCAGGCGCCGAGCCGGTGTTCACCGGTCACAGCGACGGTTTGATCACGATCAACGTGGCGGAGGCGGATGACCCGTTTCGCGAGAAGATGCGCGCGCAGATGGGCGAGGCCTATCGCACGGTGGTCGGCCACTTCCGGCACGAGATCGGGCACTACTACTGGGATCGCTTGGTCCGCGACAGCAAAGAGCTGCCGGCGTTTCGCAAGCTGTTCGGTGACGAGACCGCGGACTATGCCCAAGCTCTGCAGCGCCACTACGCGAACGGCGCGCCGGCCGAATGGCAGCTCGAGTACGTCAGCGCGTATGCCTCGATGCACCCGTGGGAGGACTGGGCCGAGACCTTTGCGCATTACCTGCACATGGTCGATGCGCTCGACACGGCGCGCGCGTTCGGCGTCGCGCTGCGCGCCAAGCCGATCGTTAAAGCGGGCCTGGCGCCGGTGCGCGCGCTGCAGCTCGACTTCGACGACTTCGATGACCTGATCGGCGCGTGGTTCCCGCTCACGATCGCGCTCAACAGCTTCAACCGCGGGATGGGCTTGCCCGATCTGTATCCGTTCGTGCTCGGCGAGCGCACGAGCGGGAAGCTGCGCTTCGTGCACGACGTGATCGAGCGGTTCTACTCGGTCTCGACGTCGGCGCAGCCGGCCGCGTTGCCCGCCGCGTCGTAGATCACGAACGCCGAGGTGCTGGCCTGCGCCGGGTCTCGCACGTACTCGGCCGAGCCGACGTCACGGCTGCACGCGACATCCGCCACGCGTGCGCTGCGCTCGACGTCCCAGCTCTCCGGATCGCTGCAGCGGCCGCCTTCGTAGACGTACACGCTGTAGCTGCCCTCGCGGCAGCAGAACACGTCGATCTCGCCGCTCCACGCCGAGCCGGCTGCGAACGTCACCACGCCTGCGAGCTCGCTGTCATGGAGCCCATAGATCGCGCCTTCGGTCGAACGCTCCGGCTTGTCGGCGGCTTGACCCGCCGCACCGGCCAGCTCGGGATCCGTGGCCGCTTCGACGGCGTCTTGCTGAGTGAGCTGCGATACGGCGCTGCCCTCCATCTCTGGTGCACAACCGCAGCCCGCGCCCGCGAGAGCGCCACACGTCAACACGAGCCCAACCTGAAGTGATTTCATAGCGCCTCGCACGGCTGAACCAGGTCAAAGCACGTAGCGAGCCACTCCCCAATCAGTGATTCAGGCCGGCGCTTTTCGGGTTTGGCGTCGCCAAGACGGTCGCGCGCGCACGCCTGCGGCATCGCGCCGCGTCCATCGTTCGCGGGCCGATACCGCCCATAGGACGTTGAGATCGCTCGAGATACGCTCCGCCGCCATGACGCGTTCGCTCGCCATCAACTACGCGGTCGTCAGCGCCGCGCTGACCGTATTCTGCGCATTCCTGTCGCAGCTCGTCTCTGATGCCCCAGCTGGCCAGGTCGATCCGCGCGGCCTCTTGCCTGCGATGTTCGCGCTGGTCGCGCTGACCGCGTTCGTGTGGCTGCTGATGTTGCTCGCGCGCAACATCTCGGTCGCGATCGGCAAGGTCGCGGTGAGCTACTACCGCAACTACCGCGACGACGTTCCGCCGGAGTGGATCGAGCGGCCGGCGCGCACCTTCATGAACCTGCTCGAGGTGCCGGTGCTGTTCTACGTCGCGTGCTTGCTGATGCTCGTCACCCAGCAGTGCGATCGCGCGCAGGTGCTGCTCGCCGGCACCTTCGTCGCCACGCGCGCGGTGCACGCCCTCATCTATATCGGCGTCAACCACGTGCCGGCGCGGTTCGGCGCTTACGTCACTGGCTGCATCACGCTCGGCGTGATCTGGACGAGGCTCGCTTACGCGCTGCTGTAGTCACCCAGCTCAGTTCGTGCAGAGGCCGCCGCCGTGGCCGCCGGCTGGGTAGAGGCCGAGGCTGATGAAGCACATCTCGTCGAGCGAGCTGTCGCCCCAGCTAATCGGGTGATCGGTGTCGTTCTCGTACGTGCACTCGATGCTCACGACGTCGCCTGCGCTTAGCTGCACCGGATCGATCGGGTAGGACAGCTGATGAAAGAAATCGTAGTCGCCGTCGTAGAGCTCGAGCTCCTCGCCGTCCTTCATCGTGGTCGCGCGCATGTGAACGCCCTTCTGGTGCATGTGCGGGCCGACGGCAAAGATCGTGGCGTCGCTTTGCAACGTGCAAGTACCCGTTTGCGTGGAGCGACCGACCGGCACGAGCAGCGAGAGCGGCCCCGCGAGCAAGGTCTCGGCTTCGTGCTCGACCTCGCCCTCTGCGACGGTCTTGATCCACATGCCGCTGCGGCCGAGCAGCGGCACGTCGCCGGTGTTGAAGAGGTGCAGGTTCATGTTGATCTGGTCGCCTGCGCGCAGTCGCATCGCGACGCCAGCGGGTAGAACAGTCGCCTCGGTGCCCGCGCCGGAGCCTTGAAGGCGCCGCTCACCCGTGGTGCCGACGCCGCACGCGACGACCGCATCGGGCCCCTGCGGCGTCGAGCTCACGCCGAACGTCGAGTGATGCGTGCCGGGCGGGCTCTGCGGAAAGAATGACGTGATCAGCACGTCCTCGGGCACGGTCAGCGTCATGCAGCGGTAGCCCTCGGCGGTCGGCGCCACTTCCCAGTCGGCTTCCATGAGGCGCAGCCAGCCGTCGCCCATGTCTCCCAGGAACTCGAGGTCCTCTTGGGGCAACAGGTGCGAGAGACCACACGCTGTGCCGTTGCAGCGGTCTTGCGTGGTGTTGGGCGGATCGACCGAGGCGTCGCCATCGCCGCCGCCGATGCCGTTGCAGCTGGGGTGCACGATCTCGCAGTAGTCGCCGTCACCGTCTCCATCGCCGTCGCCACCCGCTGCATCCGCGCCTTCATCGACGCGGCCATCGTGATCGGGCTGGTTGACCGTGCTGTCGTCACCGCATCCGGCGAGCGACAGGACGACCGCGAGCAGACCGGCGAACAGCGACCCATGGAGCTTGCTGGTAGTCATCTAAATGCTCGAATGCCTTTGCCAAACCCGATGATTGGCCTCTTGTTGGTGTTTGGCAGCTGGCGTTTTTGTCATCGGTACGGCATTGCCTACATCTGCTCCGTGACGAAAGGGCCGGGAGCCGCGTGTTAGCTTGTTCACGTGAAAAACGTCCTCGTGGCGCAAGCACGCGTGTGTGCTGGAGCAAGACGACGGCAGCGTCCTGATTCGGGATTTGAAGAGTCACAATGGCATCTTGGTGCGCGGCCAGCGGCTGACCGAGGCGCTGCTTTCACAGGGCGACGAGCTGACGATCGGCGACACCAAGTTCGAGATCCGCAACGTGATCGGCGATGCCTAGAAGACCGCTGAGCTCGACATCAAGCTGATCAGCGGTCCGGCCCAGGCCACGACCTCGACGATGCCGCTCAGCGCGAGCGAGCTCGCCGAGATCTTGAACGAGGCCGAGAACAACAAGGTCACGCTGTGCTGCGACAGCCCGCTCGCGCAGGTCGCGCGCAAGGGTGCGTGGAGCTTCTGTCCGGCGTGCGGCGCTTCGACCGCGAGCTGAGCCGGATGAGCGCGAGCCCACGCCTAGGTCCGCTTGCCGATGAGGTGATCGACGAGCGCTATACGGTCGAGCGGCAGCTCGGCGAAGGCGGCATGGGCGCGGTGTTCCTCGCGCGCCACAACGTCACGGGCCGGCGCGTTGCGCTCAAGTGGGTCGAGTCGGACGGTCGCTGCATCGAGGCCTTTATGGGCGCGACGCATTGCTTCAAGCTCTGTACTGGCCCCGCGGATTGTCACGCTGGCCTTACCTGCACCTCGTTCGATGACGGTGAGGACGTCTGCATCCCGGACGGCTGGATGGACGGCGCTCCGCTAGAGCCGCCGATGTAGTAAGAGGCACATCCAGTCATGAGCGACGAAGTCACCATCAGCGCGACCGAGCCCGATTGGAGCCGTGAGCAGCTCTCGGGTAGTTACCAGCCCGGCCGGAAGCTGCTGGCTGCGATCCGGCTCTATCAACGGTACTCGGGCAGCTCGCCGTGGGCGGCGCTGCAGCGCAAGCGCGCGGTGCTTCAACACCGGCTGTGGAGCGCGGTCTGCGCGAGCGATATCCCGATCAACACGCAGATCGGCGGCGGGCTGATCTTGCCGCATCCGCACGCGATCGTGATCCACTGCGACGCGGTGGTCGGGCCGAACTGCTTGATCTTCCAGAGCGTGACGATCGGTACGAACGGTGGCAAGGCGCCGCGCATCGGCGGCCACGTCGATATCGGCGCTGGAGCTTCGGTGCTCGGCGACATCACGATCGGCGATCACGCGAAGATCGGCGCCAATGCCGTGGTGTTGACCGACGTTCCGGCGTACGGCGTCGCGGTCGGTGTGCCTGCAAAAGTAATCGAAGGCCGAGCGCGCTCCTGAAGCCGTTATAAATGGAAGCATCCCGCGCACCCGGCCCGCTCCGCACCGTGCTGCTGATGGCGATGCTCAGCCTGATCTGGGGCACGTCGTGGCTGGTGATCAAGATCGGGCTGCAAGACATCCCGCCGTTCACGGGTGCAGCGCTTCGCTTTCTGATCGCGGGCACGTGCATGATCGGGGTCGCGCATCTGCTGTCGGCGCGGGAAGGCGGCGGACGGCCGGCGCTGTCGGTCGTGATCGCGCACGGCACCTGTCAATTCGCGCTCAACTACGGGTTGGTCTACGTGTGCCAGACCGTGATCCCGTCGGGCATGGTCGCGGTGATCTGGGCGGTGTTTCCGCTGTTCATCGCGCTCGGCGAGCACTTCGTGGTCGGTACACAACGCTTGTCCGGGCGCAAGTGGCTCGGCATCGTCGTCTCGTTCTCCGGCATCGCTGCGTTGTTCGCCACGGACCTTCGCGATGTCGATGCGCGGGCGGTGCCGATGGGTCTGTTGCTCTTGCTCGCGCCGTTCTCCGTCGCGGCCTCCACGCTGTACTTCAAGCACAAGGCCGGCCATGTGAGCTCGCTGCTCTTGAATCGGGACGCGATGTGGCTGGGCGCGGCGATGCTCGGCGCGTGCGCTTTCGTGCTCGAGCAGCCGCTCGAGGTGGTGTGGACGGCTCGTGCGGTGATGAGCCTGTTGTACCTGTCGCTGATGGCGTCGGTGCTCACCTTCGGCGTGTACTTCTGGCTGCTGCGCTACGTGCCGGCCTATCGGATGAGCATGATCAGCTTCATCACCCCGCTGGTCGCGCTGCTGATCGGCGCGTTCATCGGCGGTGAGCCGATCGGGCCGCGTACCGTCTTTGGCGCGTTGCTGGTCCTGGGCGGCGTGGGTTTGACCGTCCAGCGGGGCTAACGGGCCGGTCTGGGCCGTCCCCAGCAAGAATGCCACGCTGTTGAAAGACTATGGCAAGTCTCGGCTATGGTTCAGCCATGTCTTTCGTAGTGCCCGACGTCTCGGCCGACATCTATCGGCTGCTGATTGACACCGTTCAGGACTACGCGATTTTCGTGCTCGATCCACAGGGGCACATCGCGACCTGGAACGCGGGTGCGCAGCGCATTAAGGGCTACAAGGCCGACGAGATCATCGGCCGGCATTTCTCATCGTTCTACACGGCCGAGGACATCGCGAACGGCAAGCCGGAGCGCGAGCTGATCGTCGCCGCCGAGGAAGGCCGCGTCGAAGACGAAGGCTGGCGCATCCGCAAAGATGGCTCGCGCTTTTGGGCGAACATCATCATCACGGCGCTGCGCGACTCGCAGGGTCGGCTGACCGGCTTCGGCAAGGTCACGCGCGATCTCAGCCAGCGGCGCGCCGCCGATGAGGAGCTCCGGCGTTCCGAAGAGCGCTTTCGTTTGCTCGTCGAGAGCGGCGACGACTACGCGATCTACATGCTCGACCCCGACGGCCGCGTGAGCAGCTGGAACGCCGGCGCACGCAAGATCAAAGGGTTCGAGGCACACGAGATCATCGGCAAGTCGTTCGCGACGTTCTTTACCGCCGAGGCGGTGGCCGCCGGTGCGCCCGAGCGCGAGCTGGCGACCGCGCGCGCCGAAGGCCGCTTCGAAGAGGAAGCGTGGCGCGTGCGCAAAGACGGCTCGCAGTTCTGGGCCAACGTCGTGCTCACGGCGGTTCGGGACGCGAACGGCACGCTGCTCGGATTCGCCAAGATCACCCGCGATTTGACGACGCGCCGCGCCGCCGAGGAGACGGAGCGGCAGCTCATCGCCCAACAAGCAGCGCGCGAGGTCGCCGAGATGGCGGAAGGACGGCTGCGCGCCGAAGGCGAACGGTATCGCGCGCTGAGTCGGAGGTTGGAGGTCATCTTGGAGGGTGTCGGCGACGGCATCACCGCGCAAGATCAGCGCGGCGAGCTGGTGTTTGCCAACACGGCTGCGGCCGTCACCTGCGGCTTCGAATCCGTCGAGGAGCTCCTCGGCGCGGGGGTTCAAGAGATCATGAGCCGCTTCCAGGTCCTCGACGAAAAAGGCCAGCCCGTCGACGTCGAGCGGTTGCCCGGTCGCCGCGCGATGCGCACCGGCGAGCCAGCCGCCGAGCTGCTGCGCGTTCGCAATCTGATGACCGGGGCCGATTCGTGGTCGCTGGTTCGAGCGAGCGCGGTGATCGGCAGCGAAGGCGTGCCGGAGCTCGTGGTCAACATCTGGCACGACGTCACCGAGCAATACCGGCGCGAGGAAGGCGAGCGTTACTTGGCGACGGCGACGGCAGCGCTGTCGTCGTCGCTCGACTACTCGACCATGCTGTCGACGTTGGCCCAGCTGCTCGTGCCCGGCCTGGCCGACTGGTGCGCGATCGATCTGCTCGAGGGTGACCAGCTCGTGAACGTTTCGGTCGCCCACGCCGATGCCAGTAAAGTCGCGCTCGCTCGCGAATTTCAGCGCCGGTATCCGCCGGACCCCAGCCAGGGCCGCGGGGTGTGGGGCGTGGTTCGAGGCGGCCTCTCGGAGCTGCACGAGAGCATTGCGGATGCACAGCTCACGGCTCGCGCGCACGACGCGGAGCATCTGTCGTTCCTTCGGGAGCTCGGGCTCCGCTCGGTGATGATCGTGCCGATCCTGATCCGCGGCCGCGCCCTCGGCGCGATATCGCTCATCGCAACCCATGCGCGACGCAGCTACGACCGCATCGACTTGTCGCTGGCCGAGGACATCGGCCGCAGGACCGGCTCGAGCATCGAGAACGCGAGGCTCTATGCGGCCGAAAAGCGCGCGGCGCGCTTGGCCGAGGAGGCTGCCCAGCGCGCGGAGGACGCCAGCCGGATCAAAGACGAGTTCCTCGCTACGGTCTCGCATGAGCTTCGCACGCCGCTCAACGCGATCGTCGGTTGGGCGCACGTGCTGCGCGAGCGCAACACCGACGCCAACCTGGTGAAGGGCATCGAGGTCATCGATCGCAACGCGCATGCGCAGGCCAAGATCATCGACGACATTCTCGACGTGTCGCGGATCATCACCGGCAACCTCCGTCTCGAGCTGGAAGCAGCCGACCTGTGCGCCACGATTCGCAATGCGATCGAGGTGGTGATGCCCTCGGCGGGCGCCAAGGGCATCGCGATCGAGCTCGCGGCACCCAACGAGCCATGCACGATCGTGGGCGACCACGAACGGCTCCAGCAGGTCGTCTGGAACCTGCTGTCCAACGCCGTGAAGTTCACCGGCAGCGGCGGGACCATCACCGTTTCATTGCAACCCGAAGCGACCGCTGTCGCGCTGTCCGTCACCGACACCGGTGCGGGCATCGATCCGGAGTTCATTCCGTACGCGTTCGATCGCTTCAAGCAAGCCGATGGCTCGACCACGCGGCGGGTCGGCGGTCTCGGCCTGGGCTTGGCGATCGTGCGTCACATCGTCGAGCTGCACGGCGGGCGAGCCGTCGCGTACAGCGCCGGGCTCGGCCAGGGCGCATCGTTCACGATCGTGTTGCCGATCCAGGCCAAGGTGGCGGCCGTTCAAGACGCGCCGCGGTTCATCTCACGCGATTCGACCGGCCCGGCTGCCGAGCTCGCCGAGCCGTCACTGACCGGCGTTCGCGTGGTCCTCGTCGACGACGAGGCGGACACGCGCGAGCTGCTCCAAACCGTGCTGATCCAGGCGGGGGCTTCGGTCGAGGTCGCAGGCACGGCCAGCGAAGGGCTCGCCTTGCTCCAAGCCATTCGACCGCACGTGCTGATCAGCGATATCGGCATGCCGATCGAGGATGGCTACTCGTTCATTCGCCGCGTGCGCGCGCTCGAGGCTACGCCATTGCGAGACATCCCCGCGCTCGCGCTCACCGCGTATACGCGCGGCGCCGATCGCGGCAAGGCGTTGGCGGTGGGCTTCACCGCGCACCTCGGCAAGCCGGTCCGCCCGCGCGAGCTTGTGCGCGCGGTCGCGAAGCTCACTCGAGACAGCAGAACGTGATCGGCTCGGAGCCGGCCGCGCTGCCGACCGGTTGGCCGCCGCTCGCGGCGCAGGTGCCGCCGCCCGTGACCGAGAACGCGGCGCGCAGCGTGCCGCCCGTGCCGACAGGCGCGACCTCGCAGTTGCTCGCCTCTGCGACCTCGTTGGGCGATTCGATCGAGAGCGTCGCCGATACTGCTCCGGTGCACGTCGTGTCGGCGTCGGGGAACAGCTCGACGGTGTAGTCGCAGTCGCGATCGCACGAGCATGGGCTGCAGTCGCGGCTGTCTTCCACGTCGCCGAAGAACACGCGGCGCTCCGAGTACGCGCCGGCCGGGCATTCGTGTGCACCTTCGCGCGTCACGCAGTACGAGCCGGTGAACGGGCCGTCGGGCGCGCACAGCTGATTGTTCTCGCAGCCGTTCGGCTCGAGCGCATCGTCTGGTGCACAGGAATGTGCGGACTGAGCGAACGTCGGCGGGTCGATGTCGGGGTCTTGCTCCGATGGCGAGCACGCACCGGCGCTGGCCGGCACGCTGGCTTGCACGCGGGTCGTCGTGACGCCGGCGCCGAGGCAACCGAACGCGAGCTCGCCGCACGCTTGGTTGAGCGTGTTGGAGCAGACGCCGGCCCCGCCGCAGGTGGCATTGCCGTTGGTCCCGAGGTTTACGAACGCCGCACAGCTGTTGCTGCTGGACTCGCACGTGCACGACGAGCAGTTGGCAGCGGGCGCGACCAGCCCCGCGCTGCCGCCCGGGCCTTCGTCGCTATACGCACCGCCGCAGCCCGGCGGGTCGTTGCCGCCGATGAACGTCAAGAACGGGCCCTCGAAGTCCGCGGGCGCTTCCGGGATGCAACCGCCGGTGCACTCGTCCGTCGGCGCCGCGTCGGGGCTGGCGTCGGGCTCGTTCATCATCGACCCGTCGCTCATCATCGAGCTGTCCGGCTCGTTCATCGACGCATCGTTGGTCATGCTCGCGTCGTTCGTCGTCATCGAGCCGTCGAGGTCGTTCATCCCCGAGTCGACCGGCGGTGGCTGGTCGCAGATGCACATGCCGTAGACGCCGCCGCTCATGCAGACCTTGCGGCCCGGGCAGCTTCCCGCCCCGACGCAGGTGCGAACCGTGCCGGTGACGCAACCCGGCTGTTCCATCACCGTTGGCTCGCCTGGGCTGTCGTCGCCGCAGCCGCTAGCCGCGGCCGCTGCGAGCACGATTGAAATGAACGTAGCCCTAACGCGCTTGCGCGCGACCCATGCACCAGCTCGCATGGCCATACTGTGCAAGAACCGCCGCGTCGGTTGAAGAAATTCTGACCCGATCTGCAGATGAGCCCGAGTAGGGACACTCGGATTTTCAGCGGGGTGCTTTGCTACGCCTTGACGAGCCGCAGGTGCGGTGCCGGTGCGTACGCGCGCAAGTGGCCGCTTTCTTCCGCGACGTAGAAGTACGCGCGCTCGTCGACGCGCAAACAATCGGGGACTAGGTCGCAGCTCGGCTCGCTGAGCACGGTGCCGTCGGTCGGCCGCAGCACGCGGACCTGGGCTGAAGGTACGAACAGTGCGCCCTGCCGGAGCACCGGCTCGAGCTGGCGCGGCACGTCGTCGGTCAGCGGGTTCGAGACCGAGCGCGACCAGCGCGTTGCACCGGTGCGCAGGTCGAGCGAGAGCACGCGGCCCGAGGGCGCGTTCACGATCAGCGCGTCGTCTACGCACAGCGTCTGCGCACCGTTGTCGAGGCCGGGGTCCTGCTCATCCCACAGCAGCTCGCCATCGTTCGCGCGCAGCGCGAGCAACCGCGCGCTGCGCGAGCGGCCGTACGGGATCACTGCGATCGGTGTGCCGGCGACGTGCGCCGCGATCGGCTCGGCGCTCGGCGCGGCGGGCAGCTCGCTCTGAAACACCTTCTTGCCGGTGTAGAGATCGATGCCGTACGCGGCGCCATGGCCGCCACCGGGCTCGCCGGCCAGCGCGACCACCGCATCGCCGCAGATCGCGGGGCGCAGGCCGAAGCGCACCGGCGCGCTGAAGCGCCAGACGACCTCGCCGCTCGCGATGTCGACAGCGTCGATCGCGCCACCGCCTGCGGTCATCACCAGCACGCGGCCGGAACGTGCGAGCTGCACGCCCGAGTCGCCGCGCAGCTTGCGCCGCCAGCGCGGCTGGCCCGTGCGCACGTCGATCGCAACCACGCTCGACTGGCCTTCGGTGAGGATCGCCATCGGCGGCACGTCGCCGCCGCCGGCGTACAAGCCGAACGCGCCGGAGCCGGTGCGCGGCGTAATCTGCGAGCGGCCGACGCACGCGCCGGTGTCGATCTCGTGCAGCTCGACTTGGCCGTCGGGCAGCACTCTCACGAGCATGCGGCCGGCCATCAGCGTCGCGGCGCCGGCGCTCGGCTGCGACCACAGCACTTGGCCATCGACGCGTGACAGCGCCAGCGTGAGCTTTTGCGCTGCGACCACCAGCCGGTCGCCGCACAGGTACACGGCGCCGGCGTCGAGGCCGTCGATCTCGGCGCTCCAGCGCTCGGTGTAGCGCAGCGTGTTGGGCGCCGGTGCCGGCGGCGCGCTGTCGCGGCGCTCGGAGAGCAGCTCGGGCGCGGACGCGCGCAGCCGCTCGGGGTCGTTGTTCTCGAAGCTGTCGATCCGGCCGCGGCTGCGGATCACGCGGCGCAACCGCCGGACCTCGCTGCGCAGCGCGGCGACGCGCAGGTTATGGGTCTGCCGCCGGTCGACCGCGATCAGTTTGCGGATGAGATCCGAGACCAAACGCAGAATCGGCAGCGCCGCGTCGGCCACGTCGAGCGCGGGCCAGGTCACGCTGCTCGCGCCACCGCGCACGCCGCCGAGCGTGAGCGAGACTTGAGCGCCGCGCTCGCGCCGGATCGCGACCGCGAACGTGCCGGTGCGCAGGCGCACGTGCATATTGCGCTCGGCCTGATAGGCCTCGAGCAGCGAGCGCACCGCGCTGACCATGCGCTGTGCGGCCAGCATCACCGGCTCGTCCTGCAGCAACATCACCCGCCGCTCACCGTGGAACGCCCACAGCGAGCCGCGGAAGAGCAGCGCGTGCACGTCGGCAAAGGCGTGCGGCTTCAAGTTATTGTCGGTCGCGGGGGCGATCTCCGCGCTGAAGCCGAACGCGAGCTGCGCGTTCTTGCCGGGATGACCGATGCTGCCGCCGCTGCAGCGCACGGGCGTCATGTGCAGGTTCGGATCGGCCAGCACGCTGACGTCGGCGACGCGCTCGCGCAGGCTGCGCAGCGCACGGCCGCTCGCGCTGTCGCCGTGCAGCTCGCCGAGCGCGAGGCTGGCTTCGGCGCACCCGTCGAGCAGCGCTTGCAGCGAGACGCTGTGCTCGCGCACCAGCACCTCGGGCGCATCCTCGGTCGTGTAGCAGTCGACCAGCAGCTGATCGCCGCGGCGGACCAGCGCGAGCTCGATCGGCGCGCTGGGCAGCGGCAGGATCACCCGCGCGCGCTTGCCGCTGGCCAGCGCGATCGCGCCAGCCAGCAGGTCGGGTAGGGCCGGCAGCTCGCGCAGCTTGCGGCCTTCGCCGACCAAGAGCGCGTGCAACGGCTTGAGGAGATCGGGCTCGGCTGCCGGCAAAGGCAGCGTCGAGCGATGGCGTTCTTCAGCGTGGTCTTCGAACATCGGCGAACCGGTCGTCGATGTTAGTAAGGCGATGTGTGTATGCGAAATTTGTGGAGAATTTGCTTTTAGTTATCGGGGAACGTCGCCGTTCCCCGACCGCTGGGCAAAGCCCATCGGGGCCCACCCCTTCACGAGGTTCGCTTCGCTCACGCCATGGCCAGATCGAGCAGATCGTCGAAGGACCGCAGGAACGCCTCGTGGCTGTGATGGGCCCGGACGTACTCGGCGGCGTCCCGAATGAGCGTGCCGCGCAGCTCCGGCCGGGCGATCAGATGGAGCAGCGCGGCGGCCAGCGCTTCGCCGTCGTCGCGCGCGGCGAGCACCACGCAATCGTCGATCGGTAGGCCGGCGCAGGCCGAGGGCGTGACCACGCACGGCACGCCGCGGCTCATCGCGTCGAGCAGCTTGATCGGTAAGCCGCCAGCGATGCTGCGCGGCACCGCGACGGCGTCGGCCGCAGCATGAGCGACAGCGCGTTCGTCCTCGCCGACCAGCTGGCGCACCATCACGCGCTTGCGGATGCCGGCGCGCTCGGCTTCCGCGAGCATCGCTCTGGGATCGCTGGCCGTGGCGACCAAGAGCACCAGCTCCGGCACCAGCGCCTGCGTGATCGCGACCGCGCGCAGCAGCTCGTGCCAGCCCTGATAAGCGTCGAGGTTGCCGGTGTACAGCCAGACGTACGCGTTCTCCTCGAGCCCGAGCGCAAGCCGCGCGCGTTCGGTCGCATGACGATCGATCGGCGTGCCGCGTGCCGCGCTCTGCCAGGGCGGCAGCACGCAGCGGATCCTGTCGCGCGTGCTCGGCACCAGCTCGCGCAGCTGCTGGGTGAGCAGCGGGCTCACCGCCGCGACGGCATGCGCTCTACGCACCAGCGCGGTGTCCAAGAGCGCGCCGGCTCGGCCGAAGATCGAGCGCGCCGCAGGTGGCGGCCGCGAGTCGCCCTCTTCCATGGCGTACGTGGGCAGCTCACCGGCCAGGGCGGTATGCGCGAAGAACACGCGGCGCTCGCACCGGCTCGTCACCATCGCCGCTTCGACGTGATGCGCGATCACGACGCGCGGCTTGATCCGCGCCAGGCAGCTGCGCAGCGCCGCTGCCAGCTCCACGTCGGCGATCAGCTTGCGCACGCTCGCGCCCGAGCGCAGCGAGCGAAAGCGCGCGAGGTCGGTCGCCCGATGCACCGGGTACGAGAACGTCTGCTCGCTGGCGCCGTGCGGGTAACACAAGAGGTGCACGTCGCGGCCGGCGCTCGCCAGGCACTCGAGCATGCCCGCGATCGCGGCTTGCGTGCCTTGCGGTGACGGAAAAGGAAGCGCGGCGACGTGCAGAATGGGTCCGTTGGATGCGTCGCCGCTCATTCGCTCACTCGATATAGCCCAGGCTGCGCAGCCGCTCCGCCACGCGGCGGTCGCCTGCGAGCCCATCCCCGCCGGCAATGTTAGCAGCGTGCGCCGTTTCTGGCCCGCTCGATCGTGAGGTGCCGTGCTCGTGCGTTTTCGGCTCGATGCCGTGCAGAACCGGCAGGACTTTGCCCATGGCATTCGCGACCGGTGCGGCGCCCAAGCGCGCGAGGACCATCGCGCTGGCATCGGCGATGTGTACAGGCATCGCGGGGTCGAGCCGGCCCACCGGCAAGACGTGCGGTCCAGCGGCTACGAATAAGCCGTGCGATCGGTGGCTACCGGCGAGGCTGCGACCCTTACGGCCGAGGTGCTCGCTCGCCGCGAGCTTGCGGAACGACCGACCCGGCGGCGCCTCGGCGGACGGCATCAAATTGTAGCTGTAGGCCGAGCCGCGGTGCGGATCGAGGTGCAGCTCGAGCAGCAGATCCGGCGCGCGCTCCAGATACGGGCCGCTGAAGATCGCTTCGCGAGCGTGCACGGCGCTGACGACCGGCGTGCCGGTCCACGGATCGCGCAACGCGAGCAGCGCCTGCTCCAAGGCCCGGCGGAGCTCGGGGATGTCGGCGGGTGCGAGCTGGCCATTCGGCTCGCGGCCGCGCACGTTGAAGTGGATCGCCGGTAAGTAGTTGAGCTCGTCGCTAAAGGCGACGGTGTGGGCAAAGTCGATCGCCGCGAAGCGCACGCGCGACTCGAGCCAGCTGGGCAAGAGCGTGCCGGCGGCGCGAAAGATCCGCTCGCGGAGCGCTGGCGGTAGCGCGCGCAGCGCGAGGCTCTTGAGCTGGCCGGGGAGCGCGGCGCTCGTGCTGGCGCGGCGCATGCGCAGAAAGCCCGCGGCCTCGAGCGCGCGGTTCAAGTACAGGACCTTGTCCGATGAGCCGCCCGAGCCGTGATCGCTCACGATCGTCAGCTCGACGTCATCACCGCCGGCAGCCTCGAGCAGCGCACCGACCGCGCGATCGGCGGCCTCGTACACGCGCGCCAGGCCGTTTTTCGCGCGCGCGCTCGCGCCGGCGGGATGGCGCGGCGAGCGCTCATCCCAGAGCGACCACAGGTGATGCGACGCGGTGTCGGTCTCGCCGAAGTACACGCCGAACGCGTCCCAGGCTTGCTTGCCCAGCAGATGCTGCGCGACCGCGGCGCGCCGCTCGACCCGGCGCACCAGCGCATCGCCGAGCGCGTCGTGAAAACCCGGCGCGTCGGCGTGGAACTCGTCGACGTCGTCGAACGTCTGCGCGCCGAAGCGTTGCACCAGCTCGGCGTGCAAGCTGCGCGGCCAGATGAAGCTGGCGTCCGCCGCGAATGCGACCGGCGCATCCCAACCACTCGCGAACACGCCGTGCTCGAGTGGCTCGGGCGGGTACGTGCCAGGAAAGAACAAGCACGCGGTCTTCAGCCCCGCGCGATCGAGCGCGCGAAAGAATGTCGGCGCCTCGCGGATCCGGCCGGCGGTGAACTGCACGCCGTAGCCGTGACGAGTCGTGAAGTCGAATACGCCGTGCACGCCCGGGTCGACGCCGGTGAGGAACGTCGCCCAGTTCGGCAATGTCGCCGGCGGCAGCACGCTCTGCTGCGCCGCGTACACGCCGCGCTCCATCGCTTTGAACAGGTTCGGCAGCCGTGCCGCGCCGAGCGCTTCGATCACGGAGAGGTCCGCGCCATCGAGGCCGATGATCAGCGAACGCGCGGCGAGCGGCTTACTGCTGCTGGGCATGGCCGCGCATCCTACGTGAATCAAGGCTGACCGGGCTCGGGCTCACTGTCTTTGCCGCTGACGGCATCGCTGACCTTGCCCGCGGCTTTGCGACCTTCGGCGACGGCCTTGTTGGCCTTTTCGTCGACGAAGTCCGCGGCCGGCTTGATCTGTGCTTGGAAGTCGCGGTGAGCCTCGTCGATGTTCTTCTCGGCGGTCTCGAGCGCGCTCTCTCCGCCGCTGGTCGGTTCGGATTTGGGTGGCTCGTCGTTACATGCCGCGGCCAGAGCGACGAAGCCGATCAGCGCGATGGTTCGGATAGAGGGTTTCATGACTCCTCTGTGCCCCACCCGCGGCCGATCGTTCATCTCAACGAGGGGCGTTTCGATCGATGCCCAGCAGCTCGTCCGGCGCGGTGACCCCGATCGCGCCGAGCAGCGTCCGCGTGACATCGAAGATCGACCATGCTTGCGGTTCGTCGCTCGGCGCGCTGCCCGGGCCGGCATGCACGAACAAACCGTCCCAATCGTGGTTGCAGGCATCGGCGCCGGTGTCGTTGTGCGGCAAGTGGACGCGGCCGTGACCGATGGTGCCCGCGGCGCGGTAGTCGAGATCGCCGAAGAACACGAGCAGATCGGGCGGTGAGCCGTGTCGTACGCGGTACAGCGCTTCGGGCGTCTCGATGCGATGGTTGAGCGGCTCGCCGCTCGGGCCGGGGATCTCGGCGATCGCGCCGAATAGCGCGCGCCGCTCGTCCTCGTAGCGCTCCGGCGCGATGCTGCCTCGCGGATTGCGGCCGGCGACGTTCAAGTACACGCGCGCGTAGTAGCCGCCTTCGGCCCAAGCGCGCGTCGCTTCCCAGTTGACTGAGAGTTGCGCGAGCGGCGTGGGCGTCGTCGGGCGCGGACCGTTCAACACCAGATAGCCGCGATCGATCAACCATTCATTGATCGCGATCGCGCCGCGCAGCGGGCGCGCGCCGTGATCGCTGGCGATCCGCGAGCTCGGGCGCTTGCCCAACTCATCGAGCAAGCGCCCGAGCTCGCGATCGACGTGCGCGAGATAGCCGAGCGCCGCGCTGCGCTTGATCGGATCTGAATCGCGATCGGGATCGCTCGTGTCGAGGCTGCGCCACAGCACGTGGTGCAAGCGATCGATGCCGATGTCGACCAGCGCCATGAGGTCAGGTCGTTCGTGCGTCCAGACGTGGCGCGCGACAGCGAAGCGATGCGTGGTCATCGCGCGCAGCTCGGCGACGACCGCGAGTGGATCGGCATGACGAAACGCTTCGACGTCGGGCTGATACGGGCCGAAGCGCGCGCGCAGCTCGGCGCCGAGCGCGGCAGGATGCGTATGCACGCTGTCGCCGCTCGGCGTGAGCAAGCACGACACGAGGATGTCGGCGGTCGGCTTTACCGGATACGTCAGCGGTATGAACAGCGCCGCCGTGCGCTTGCCGGCCGCGCGCGCGCGCTCCCAGACCCAGGGCACGCGCATGCTGTGGGCGCTCGCGACTTGCATCGCGTACGCGTCGCGCTGCAGCTCGCGAAAGCCGTACAAGCCGATCTCGCCGGGATCGTGGCCGCTCAACATGCATGCCCACGCAGGGATCGTGATCGGCGGCGTGGTCGAGCGCAGCGTGCCGAAGCGACCGCGCTTACGCAGCGCAGTGAGCCGCGGCATCACCGACGCGAGCGGCCCGAACAGCAAGCGCGGCGACGCGCAATCGAGCCCGATCAGTACGGCACGGCGGCGAGACATCGCGCGGGCTTAGCACAGCGCTCGATCAATCAAGGCCGATGATGGTCAGCGTGCCGCACTCCACGTCTTTGCCATCGACCAGCACGATCACCGCGCCGCCGTCGGACTTCTTTGGGATCTGCACCGCGATCTTGTCGCCGGGTCGCTCGATGATGCGCGTCACGGAGCCGCCGATCTTCACCACCGGCGACTTGCCGAGCTTGGCGCCTTGCACCTCGAGCCGGCCGCCGCGCGGCGCTTCCTTCGTCAGCAGCGTGCAGGTCGCTGGCTCCGCGGCCGGCTTCTCGCCGACTTTGCCGGCGCCTTCCGGTGTCTTCGGCGGTGGCGCGGGCGCGGGCGCTGCGGACGTCTTGTCCTTCTCGACCGGCTTGGGCAGCTCGCCCTGCTTCTCACCCGGCGTCTTTTGGGCGAACGCGGGCGCGGTCAGGGGGAGGGTGGTCAGCGCGAGGGCCAGAGCAATGGAACAGAAGATGGCGTTTCTCATGGCGAAGCCTCGTGCTGGTCGATCATCCAACCCAGTGTGCTCTTTACGCGCTCGGAGCGCCTCGATTCAAGCCGACGCAAGACTAACTTTCCCGGCGTTCCAGGCTCGGGACTGCGCGAGGACTCGCGCGTTCACTAAGTACAGCTAGGTCATGGCGGCGCGAGCGCGGTGGACCAGCGCTTGAACCTCGACCTGCATCGCCGCCGCCATCGCTCCGCGGTCGGGCCCGATGTCGCTCGCGAGCCGCGCGTGGCCGATGCACAGACCGACGCGCGTTACCGGCCGTTGTGCGACGCGCGTGAGGTGCTGGCCGAAGGACTCGCCGCCGAACCATTCGCAGCCAGGCTCATACGCCACGCCGACCGGCACCAGCTCGGCATCGAGCCCGCGCACCGCCGCGAACGCGCCCCCTACGAACGGATGGACCTCGTCGCCGCTGTGGGTCGTGCCTTCCGGGAACACGATCACGGTCTGGCCGTTCTGCAGCCGCCGACGGATCTCGCGGATCGCTTTGACGCCGCTGCGCTCGTCGCCGCGGTCCACGAAGATCGTGCCGCCGTGGTACGCGGCGGGGCCGAGCACGGGCCAGTCGCGCAGGTCGGCGCGGCTCAGCACCGTGCCGCCGAAGCGCTCGAGCAAGATGATGATGTCGAGCGGTGAGCGATGGGCCGCGACCACGAGCCGCCCGCGCACCGGCTCGGTGATCGGCTCACCGGTGACGCGCAGATCCACGCCGAACACGCGCACCAGGCCCGCGGCCCACGCGCGCACCCAGCGCTTGCGCCACTTCTCGTGCGTGCTCGGCGGGCGCGAGCGCATGTGCGGCACCGCGACCGGCAGCAGGGTGAGCGTCCATGCGCCCATGGCCGCGGCGCGGACGCCGCTGCGCGCGAGGCCGAGCGCGCTCTTGAGATCGCGCACCGCCATCAGTCTGCGTACACCACGCAACCCGAGTTGCACGTCTCCGCGATGCTCACGGCCTTGAGCACGGCACCGGGCAGCTTCACGCGCTCGAGCACGAAGCGCGCGATCAGCTCGCTGGTCGGGTTCTCGAGGCCGGGCACCTCGTTCAAGTAGCGGTGATCGAGCAGCTGGTGGATCGGCTGGAACGCGCGATCGATCTCCGCGAAGTCGATCACCCAACCGAGCTTCGGGTCGAGCTCGCCGCCGACGTGGAGCGTGATTCTGAAGCTGTGGCCGTGCAGGCGGCTGCACTTGTGCCCTTCAGGCACATGCGGCAACCGGTGAGCGGCCTCGATCGAGAAACTGCGAGAGATTTCCGTACGCACGGGCGCTCATTATCTCAAGAGCGGCGCGTCTGCCACTCGCTCACTTCAAAGAGCCGAGCGCCTTCTGGACGTGGGCGCGATCGACCGGACCTTCGCCGGCGAGCGCTTGCTGGTAGTGGTCCTTGGCGCCGGCTTTATCGCCGCGGGCGACCATGACGTCGCCGTACAGCGCATGCGCCTGAGCCGACTTCGGCGCGCGCTCCAGCGCTCGATCGAGCAGCGCTCCGGCCAGCTGTGGGCGACCGAGCGAGAGGCCGAGCCGGGCGGCCTCGAGCAGCGGCATGGCGGAGTCGCGTTTGAGGTCCGCGGCGTTGCGGTACTGCGTGAACGCGTCCTCGTTCTTGCCGGTCTTCTCGAACAGCTGCGCCAGCGCAAATGACGCGTCGAAGTCGTTCGGCATGCGCTCGAGCGAGCTGCGCAAGAGCTTCTCGGCTTCGGGGTACGCGCCGGTCGCGACCAGCGCCGCGCCGAGCTCAGTCGCCGCGACGACGTTCTTCGGATCCTTGGCGATGATCGCGCGCAGCATCGGCTCCGCGCTCTTGGCGTCGCCGGCGCGAATCTGCGCCGTGGCGAGCGCGAGCTTCGCGTCGACCGCGGTGGGCCGCGCGGCAACGGCACGTTGCAGGAACCCAACCGCCTCGGTGCCGGTCGTGACCTTGCCGAGCTCGAGCAGCACGTCGGGGTTGTTGGGCTTGTTCAGGAGCGCTTTGCGCAGCGCCTCTTCGGCTTGCTTGCTTTGATTGCGCAACGCTTGGATCTGCGCGATGCCGAGGTACGCTTCGGCGCTCCACGGGAACTTACCGACCACTTTTTGATAAGCGGTGAGCGCGGCGTCGAGCGCGCCTTCCATGCGCCGCGTGTCGGCGTCGACGAGCAGCGCTTCGTAGTTGTCGGGGTCGCGCGCGATCGCGGCGTCGACATGCTCGACCGCGCGCGAGCTGCGCCGCCACACCAGATACGCGCGCGCCATGCACACGTGGCCCATCACGTCTTCGGGCGAGGCCTTCAAGATCTCTTGGCAACCGCGCCGCGCGGCGTTGTAGTCGCCTTGCGCGAGGCTCACGCGTTGCACGTCGTAGAGCGAGGCCGGCGAGCTCTTCTCGAGCTTCACGACCTTTTGCATCTGCGCCGAGGCCTCGGGGAAGCGGCCGGCTTCGATCAGCGCCAGGCCCAGGTTGCGCTGCGCTTGGGCGTCGGTCGGCGCCGAGCTGGCCGCCGCCCGCGCGACCTCGAGCGAGCTTTCTTGCGCAAACGCCGGCTGCGAAAGACCCACCGACACCAGCACAACCGACAGCCATCGAGCTTTCACGCGGATATCTCCCGTTCAAAACGCGGCCTGTCCCCGCATTTCCCGGCGGGACGGCCACGCGCGCCAGTTTGTTCGCCACCCAGCAACATTTACAAGGTGGCCAGCATCAAGCCCCCAGGATTGCGAGCAACTCTGGAATTACGGTCCGGGACCGGGTACAGACCGCGCCCAATGCGCTCTTGCCTCCCCGCCGCGATCCTCCTGCTCTGCGCGCTGTCCGCATGCGCGTCGGGCTCGCAGGGCGGTCTCACCTACGGCCAAAACGCACGCCGGGCCTACGTCGAAGCGCTCGACGAGTTCTACGACGACGACTGCTTCGAGGCCGAGCCGCTGCTCCGCGAGGTCCGGCGCCAGTTCCCGTACAGCCGCTTCGCGGCGCTGGCCGAGCTACGCGTCGCCGACTGCCAGTTCACCGAGGGCAACTTCGCCGAGGCGATCGAGGGCTACAACCAGTTCGTCCGCTACCACCCGTCGCACATCGAAGTGCCGTACGCGCGCTTCATGGCCGCGAAGTCACACTTCGAGCAAATCCCGTCGGAGTGGCTGCTCTCGCCGCCCACGTACGAGCGCGACCAGTACTACGTGCAGGAGAGCCTGCGCCTGTTCCGGCGCTTCATCCTCGACTTCCCCGAGGACACGCTGGTGCCGCCCGCGCAGCGGATGGCCTACGAGACGATCGAGCTGCTCTCGGCGCACGAGCTCTACGTCGCGCGCTTTTATTACGACCGCGAGCACCCCGAAGCTGCGGTGGGCCGCCTGCGCACGCTGCTCAAGAGCTACCCCGGTTGCTCGCGCGAGCCCGAGGCGCTCTACCTGCTCGGCGAGACATACATCCAGCTGCGCGATGACAAGTTGGCGCGGCGCGCCTTTCAAGAAGTGATTACGCGCTTTCCCAGCGATGACTACGCCGCGCGCGCGCGCGAGTCGCTCAGCATCTAGTCATCGGGGGAACGTGCGCCGTTTCCCCGCCCCGCCGGCAAAGCCGTCGGGGGGCCACCCCTTCACGAGGCTCGCTGCGCTCACTCTTCGATCTCGACGCACTAGCCAACGCTGGTCAGTGGGATTGTAATCTCGCGCTTTGGTTGATGCGCATGCGCGCGCTACGGTACGCTTTGTACGCAGAGCCGAGCGCGCATGGACGAAAAGCTAAAACAAGCTATCGCGCTCGGGCGCGAGCACTACGAAAAGCGCGAGTACGACAAGGCGGATCGCTACTTGTCGCAAGTCGTGCAGGGCCCGCATCGCTTCGCGGACATCCACAACATGAGGGGAGTCATCCTCCATGATCGTGGCGAGCTCGAGGCGGCGCGCGACTCGTTCAAGCGCGCGATGGAGATCAACCCTTCGTATACGGAGGCCGCGCTCAACCTGGCGGTCACCTACAACGACCTTGGCCAGTACGACCTGGCCCAAGAGGTTTACGGGACGGTAGTCCGGCGCGACTCGACGGGTCAGCAGCAGCAGGACAAGTTCGCGATGGGCAAGATCGCGAACCTGCACGCGGGCGTTGCGGAGGCCTACCTCGAGATCGGCATGCTCAACGAAGCGGTGCAGGAGTACCGAGCAGCGATCCGGCTGTGCCCCAAGTTTGCGGACCTGCGCGTCAAGCTCGCCGAGGTCTATCAGCACATGGGCGACCACAGCGCAGCGCGCTACGAGCTGGCCGAGGCGGTCTCGGTGCGGCCGGACTACGGGCCGGCGCGCGTCGCGCTCGGCGTGCTGCTCTTGGTCAGCGGTCAGCGGCCGGAGGCGATCCGCGTTTGGCAGGAAGCGCTCGATCGCGACCCGACCAACAAGTCCGCCGAGATGTACCTTCGGATGGCGAAGAACCCTTCGATCCAAACCGAGCCGCCGCCCAAAAGCTCTTGATGCGCATCCGTTTGATGCCGCTCGATAAGGTCGCGACGCTGGCTCCCGGCGAACGGCTGCTGGATGTGCTGGACGAAGCGGGCGTGCCCCTGCTGCCCACCGCCTGCCGGTCGGCCAACTGCGGCATTTGCACGGTCATCGTCCGCGATGATCGCGGCCTCGCCCCCCCGAAGCGCGATGAGGCGCGCTTCTTGGCAGCCCTCGGCGTCGCTGCAAGTCAGCGACTCGGCTGCCAAATTCACGCCGCGCTCGACTCGAGCGACGAAGAGGTGGTGGTCGAAATCCTGGTCGGGCAGGCTCGCCGCTAGCCTCCTTAATTGGAGACAAATCGCAGCCTGACGTCGCCCGCTCACCTTTTGGCTAGGGCGAGCGGTCACTCAGGCGGGTTCGATGTGTAGATTCCGTACACGCACCTACGATATAACGGCCGGGCCTTCGGTCTCCTTCTCTTCTCCCAAATCTCGGCGGGGCAGTGTGCAACCCCCGTCGTCCTGATTTGGTAAGCGCGCTTGATGCGCGCTTTTGGCGGTGACAGTTCGCGCCCACAGGGGCAAGAGCCTTCGGGCAACAGAGGATCACGCATGACAAGCCACCAGTCGCTAGAGGCACTTCAGGGCGAGCTCGAACGGTTGTTCGACCTCGACGAGATGCTGCGTTTGAGCGCTGACGTTCTCGGGTTCGACCCCAAGCGCATCGGGCACACGGCGACCAAGGGCGCGTTCGCGCGCGCGCTGGTCAGCCACTGCGCCGATGAAGAAGCGCTCGAGGCGCTGGTCGACGCGATCCTGTTCTCGTCCGATCGCGCGGAGCCGGGGCTGCGCGACCGCGTGAAGACGCTGCCGAACGGTGAGCTCAAGCCGGGCACCAAGGTCGGCGCGATGAAGATCGTGAAGAAGATCGGCGAAGGCGGCCTGTCGATGGTCTACCTCGTCGAAGGCGAGACCGAGCAGGGCGAGATCCGACGCGCAGCCTTGAAGGTCATCCGCCCCCAGTTCGCACGCGACAAGGCGGCGGTGCATCGCTTCACCACGCTGGCGCGCACGATGAAATCGATCGACGCGCCCGGCCTCGTGCCGATCCTGGACGTCGGGCAGCTCGAGGACAACCGCCCGTGGATCGTGGCGGAGTACCTGCCCGGCCAGACGCTCGCCGATCGGATCGAGCGCACCGGCAGCCTGCACATCCACGAGGCGCGCTCGATCATCAAGGGCGTGCTCGAAGGCCTCACCGCGCTGCACAAGCGCGGCCTCGTGCACGGCGACGTGAAGGCGGAGAACGTGTTCGTGTCGCGCGACGAGGCGCGCTCGATCATCAGGGGCGTGCTCGACGGTCTGACTGCGCTGCACAAACGCGGCCTGGTGCACGGCGATCTCAAGGCCGAGAACGTGTTCGTGACGCGCGACGAGACGCGCGGCGAGCCGACCGGCGTGCTGGTCGACGCGGGCGCCGATCGCTTGCTCACCCGCACCGGCTTCGGCGCGACCGTGACGGGCCTCTTGCCCATCATCGGCACCGCCAAGGCGATCGCGCCCGAGCAAGCGCGCGGCCTGCAGCCCGATGCGCGCACCGACATCTATCAAGCCGGCACGCTGATCTACGAAGTGCTCACCGGCCGCCCGCCGTTCATCGGCGACTCGGCGATCGACGTCGTCGCACAGCACCTCTCGGCGCAACCTGCCGTGCCTTCGAGCTATGCGCGCAAGGGCTGGATCTCGCCCTCGCTCGATGAGGTCGTGCTGCGTGCACTGGCCAAGGATCCGGCAGAGCGCTTCCAGTCGGCGCGCGAGCTGTCGGCGGCGCTCGATCACGCGGCCAGCCGGCCGGCGACGACCAAGGTGCTCGACGAGGGCGTGTTCCAGAACGCGCGCATGGCGCTGCGCCAAGCGCCGAGCGACGAAGCGGCGGCCGACCGGCTCGAAGAGCTGGCGCGCGAGACGGGCGCTTGGCCGCGCGTCGCCGAGGCGATCCGCGAAGCGGCGCATGCGACCAGCGACATCGAGGTCAAGCTCGGCCTGTTGTTCCGCGTCGCGCGCATCTACGACAACGACCTCAAAGAGACGATGCGCGCCGAGGCGGTGTACCAGCAGATCCGCGAGCTGGACCCGAGCAGCCAAGTGGCGCTGCGCGGCATCGAAGGCTGTAAGCGAAGCCGCGGCGATCACGCCGGCTTGATCGAGGTGCTGCTCGACCGGATCGAGCAGGAGCCGGCAACGGTTCGCAAGCAGCTGCTGCACGAGGTCGCGACGCTGTACGAAAAGCAGCTGCGCGACACCGACAACGCGCTGATCGCGTGGACGCAGGTGTTGCTCGCCGACCCGCGTGACACCGCTGCCAAGAAGCACGTCGAGCAGCTCGCCGGCAACCAAGACGCGCGCTGGGCCGAGGTGCTCGAGACGCTCAGCCAATCGGCGCAGGCGACGCAAGCCGAGCTGTTCACCGATGAAGGCGCGCAGCGCGATGCGGCGCGCGCGAGCCTCGCGACGGCGCACGCCAACCTGCAGCAAGTGCAGGCGATGGTCGAGGCGTCGATCGCCGAGCGCTCGCAGCAATCAGCGGACTCGGAAGCCCAGTGGGGCGCGCAACGACAGGAAGCCGAAGCGCAGGTCGACGCGGTGCTCGAGATCGAGACCGCGCGCGAGAACGATGCCGCGGCAGCCGCGCAAGCGCTCAGCGCGCACAGCGAAGCGGCCGCCCAGATCAAGGCGCAGGCCGAGCAAGCGCGCAACACGGCGGAGCAGACCGTCGAGGCGTACGAGCAGCTGGCCGAAGAGGTCGGCGAAACGCCGAGCGAAGCGCAGGCTGCGGAGCTCGAGCGGCTGGCGAGCGAAGCCGAAGGCTTGGTCGAGCACGCCGAAGGGCTCGAGCAACAGGCGGACGCCGCTGCGGCCGCCATCGAGCAGCTGCGCGAGCAGCTCGCGCTCGCTCAGCAAGCGCACGAAGCGGCGCAGGCGGATCTGTTCGCGGCGCAAGCTGCGCTCGACGAGGTGCCGGAGCTGGTCGGCGACGACGAAGCGGTTCAGGCCAGCCCCGAAGAGCGCGCGATGCTGGCGGAGGCGGAGCGCGAGCTCGCGTCCGCGCACGCCTCGCACACCGCGCTCGAGCAGCGCGACGGTGCCGACGCCGCGGCGGAGCGCGAGAAGAGCCTCGCCGACCTCGCCGAGACGTACACGTTGATGGGCCGGTTCTATGGCGAGCAGCTGCGCCGTCCGGACTTCGCGCTGTCTTGCTTCAGCCAAGCGATCTCGCTCGACGCTACGCACGATGGCGCCTACGAGGGCGTCGTCGATCTGTATCGCGGCGCGCAGTCGTGGCCGGAGCTGGCTACGGCGCTGACCCAGAGGGCCGAACGCACGAAGAGCTCGGTCAAGGCGCGCGAGTACCGCGTCGAAGCGGCGACCGTGCTCGCCACGAAGATCGGTGACATCGACCAGGCCCGCTCGCTGTTGAACGACGTGTTGGTCGAGGACCCCGCGCACCCGCAAGCGCAGCGCGCTCTCGGCGAGATCCTCAGCCAGCAGGAAGACTGGCCGGCGCTCGCGCACGCGATGGAGCAAGAGCTTTCGGCGCTCAAGGGCGACTCGCGCCAGGCCACGCTCGTGCGCCTCGCCGAGCTGTACGAAGACCGCTTGGGCGAGGACGAGAAGGCGGCCGCCAAGTACAAGGAGGCGCTCGAGCTCGACGCGCGCGACCTCAGCGCGCTCAAGGGCCTCGAGCGCGTGTACGCGCGCACCGAGAACTACGAAGGCTTGCTCTCGTCGCTGCGCAGCCAGGTCGACCTCGCGGCGTCGCCCAAACAGCGCATCGCGCTGCACGAGCGCATCGGCTTGCTCCTCGAAGAAGAGTTCGTCGATCACTCGGGCGCGGCCAAGCAGTTCGAGGAGATCATCGCGATCGACGGCGCGAACGAAGCGGCCAACGTCGCGCTCACCCGGCTGTATCGCCACCTGCGACGCTTCGCCGACATGATCGAGACGCTCGAGCGCCACGCCGGCAGCTCGAACGACGACACGCGCCGGGTCGAGCTGCTGTTGCTCGCAGCGCGCACGCTCGCGGCCGACATCGGCTCGCCGGAGCGCGCGATCGAGATGTACGAGGCCGTGCTCGATATCGACAATCAGCAAGAAGAAGCGCTGACCGAGCTGGCCAAGCTCAAGTCGACGGTCGGCGACACGGCGGCGGCGGTCGACGCCGTCGAGCGGCTGGCGGATCAAGAGAACGATACCAAGAAGCAAGCGCAGCTGTACGTGCAAGCTGGCGGCCTGCTGCGCGATCACGGCGACCGCGACGGTGCGGTGTCGCGCTTCAAGCGTGCGCTCGACATCGATCCGGAGGCCATGGAGGCCGCCGAAGGTCTGCGCGACATCTACTCGCAGCGCGGCGATGCCCGCGGCGCGGCCGAGATGATCGCCCACAAGATCGGTCTGGAGCAGGGCGGCAACAAGCGCGCGGCGCTGCTCGCCGAGCTCGGCACGCTGTACCGCGACCGCATGGAGGACGTGGAGCAAGCCAAGGACGCGTTCGAGCAGGCGCTCGAGCTCGACACGACGTGCACGGTCGCCGGCGCGGGCCTGGCGCGGATCGCGCACGCAGCGGGCGAGCACGATGACGCAGTGCGCTACTTCGAGCATGTCGAGTCGCGCCTGGGCGACCTACCGAACGATCACGCGGCCGAGCTGTGCGCCGAGGTTGGCGAGAGCTACAAGACGCTCGGTCAAAAGGACAAGGCGATCGATGCGCTCAAGCGCTCGCGCGACCTCTTGCCGGACGACTTGTCGGCGGCCGAGCGCCACGCGGCGCTGGTCATGGAGACCGGCGACTACAGCGCGGCGGAGCGCTTGTTCGAGAAGCTGCTCAAGCAGTGGAACGAGCGGGTCGACGTCGGCGAGCGCGTGCGGCTCACCCTGGCGCTGGGCGAGGCGCAGCTCTCGGGCCGCCACACCAAGCGCGCGATCGACACCTTCAAGAGCGTGCTCGAGCACAAGGCCGAGGACGCCGGCGCGCTCGAAGCGCTGACCCGCGCCCACGAAGAGGCGCGCAACTGGAACGATGTGATTCATCTCTTGCAGCTGCGCGCGTCGATCGCGCAACGCGGCGGCAAGAACGAAGAGGCGTTCGATCTGAACGTGCGCGTCGGCGACATCTTCTTGGACAAGATCCGCGATCGCGAGGCTGCCGCGCAGACCTACGTGATGGCGCTCGACCAGCAACCCGACAACCGAAACCTGCTCACCAAGCTGATGAGCATCTATTCGGACTCGCAAGACTGGCCGCGGTTGATCGAGATCATCCTGCGCATCGCCGAGATGGTGAAGGACCCGCAGCAGCTGGCGAAGTACTACAACACCGCGGCATCGATCGCGCAGACCCAGCTCGGCCGCTTCGACGAGGCCGCGAACTACTTCGAAGCCGCGCTCTCGTACGTCCCGGCAGGCGAAGGGGACCAGCAGTTCAAGGGCTTGTCGCAGTGCTTGTCAGAGAACCAAGACTGGGATCGCCTCGACCGCGCATACGAGGCTCATATCGATCGGCTGCGCAAGGCCGAAGCCGAGAGCTCGCGGGTCGCACCGCTGCTCGAGGCGCGCGCCGAGGTGCTGCAGCATCGCTTGGGCCGCTTGGCCGATGCGCTGCGCTACTACGAAGAAGCGCTCGCGCTCGAGCCGGACAACGAGCCGCGCCGCGCCGCGCTCACCGCGATCTACTCGAAGGAGCCCAAGCGCTTCTTCCAGCAAGCGGTGGCCTCGCACCGGCACTACGTCGATCTCGATCCGTATCGCATCGAGTCGCTGCAGAGCCTGCGCAAGATCTACACGAGCGGTAAGCGCCCCGACGAGTCGTGGTGCATGTGTCAGGCGTTGCGCTGCTTGAAGATGGCCGATCCGGACGAGGAGAAGTTCTTCAAGAAGTACCGCCTGACCAAGCTCGCCAAGACCAAGCAGCCCGTGACCGACGAGCTGTGGCGCGAGCTGGTGGTGCACCCAGCTGAGGATGGTCTGCTGACGGCAATTTTCGCGACGCTGCAGCCGGCGGTGATCGCGACCCAGTCGCAAGCGCTGCAAGCGTTCGGCCTCGACGAGCGCTACCGCATCGATCCGATCAATGACCCGACGGCGATCGTGCGCATGCTCGCGCACGTCAGCGAGTCGACCACGACGTACCTGCCGCCGGTCTACGACACGCCGCACGATCCGGGCGGCCTATCGATCCTGTTCTCGGCGCCGCCGGCGATCGGCATCGGCGCGGGCGCGAAGGCGGGCGGTCCGCAGCAAGCGCTGGCGTTCGTCGCCGCGCGCCACCTTTGCTACTACCGCAGCGGTCACTTGTTGCGTCAGCTCGTGCCGACCGGCACGGGTCTGCGCGCGTGGTTGATCGCGGCGATCCGCACCGTGGTGCCGAAGTTCCCGGCGCCGCAGACGATGGAGAACCAAGTGCGCAGCGGCGTCGAGGCGATCCAAGCGCATCTCGGCGGGCCGCAGCGCGAGGCGCTCCGCAGCATGACGCAGAAGCTGCTCGAGGCTGCGCCCGAGCTCGACCTCAAGGCCTGGATGGCCGCGGTCGATCTCACCGCGGATCGTCTCGGCTTCATCGTCGCGAATGATCTGAAGCTCGCCAACGCGGTGATCGAAGCGAGCCCCGAGGACTCCGCGTCGGTCAGCCGCAAGGACCGCCTGCGGGAGCTGCTGGCCTACAGTGTCTCCGAGCCCTACTTCGAGCTCCGCCGCCGCCTGGGCATCTCCCTCGGCGGGAGCTGACAATCCGTAGCTTTGGGCCGGCCCCATGAATTGGTGGTAGCTTTCCTGCCGCCAACGCATGAGCCGGCCTGAGGTACCAACGCTCGTTTCGACGCCGTCCACGGACGGTGAGCCTATTAGCGCCGACATCGAGGTCGCCGATCGCGAGCTGCTGATGCAGCTCACCGGTGCGTCGGCCAATCGATTGCCGCAGCTCGAGCGGCTGATCGGGCTAAGCATCGGGCTGCGCGGCGACACGATTCGGTTGCAGGGCGCGCCCGCCAACGTGTTCCTCGCGGAGCGCGTGCTGACCGAGCTCGTGGAGCTGGTGCGCGGCGGCTTGCAGCTGCGCGAGGGTGATCTCGAGGCCAGCGTACGACTGTTGCGCGACCACCCGAACGTGCGGCTGACCGACGTGTTTCGTCAGGTCGTGATCACCTCGGAGAGCGGCGCCAAGGTCGCGCCGCGCGGGCTCGCGCAGCGGCTGTACGTGCAGACGATCGAGCAGAACGACATCGTGTTCGGCGTCGGGCCCGCCGGCACCGGCAAGACGTATCTCGCGGTCGCGATGGCGGTCTCGGCGCTCAGCCAGCAACGCGTGAAGCGGATCGTGCTGACGCGGCCGGCGATCGAAGCCGGCGAGAAGCTCGGCTTTCTGCCCGGCGACCTGGCGGAGAAGGTCGATCCGTACCTGCGACCTCTGTACGACGCGATCCACGACATGCTGCCGCCGACGCGCGTGCGCACGCTGATCGAGCGCGGCACGATCGAGGTCGCGCCGCTCGCGTTCATGCGCGGCCGCACGCTGGCCGACAGCTTCGTGATCTTGGACGAAGCGCAGAACACCACCGTGCCGCAGATGCGCATGCTGCTCACGCGCCTCGGCCAGCGCTCCAAGGCCGTGATCACCGGCGACCCGACCCAGGTCGATCTACCGGGCGGCGTCGAGAGCGGCCTGGGCGATGCGCTGCCGCTGCTCGACGGCGTCGAGGGCATAGGCATCTGCCACTTCAGCTCCGCGGACGTCGTGCGGCATCCGCTGGTGCAGCGCATCGTCGATGCATACGAGTCGCGCGACCGCGTTGAGCGCGACAACCGCCGGGGTAGCACGCGCGCGCAACGGGGGAGCCATGGCGAACCCAAACGCTGAGCCGAGCACGCTACGCGACGCGCTCGTGAAGCACGGCAAGCTGCACGACGCGCATGTCGAGATCGTCGCCGAAGGCGGCGTGGTCGTGACGCGCGGCGCGGCGCGCGTGCAGGTGCTGCCCGAGCACGATCTCGTGCGCGACCCCGCGCTGGTGCGCGCGGCGATCGACACCGCGGCGGGCGTGCTCTTGCTCGGTGAGCCGCCGGCTATCTTGCTCGACGTGTTGCTCGGCGACGCGCCGGTCGCAGTGCTGCCGGGCAGCGTTAGCGACGGAGCGCTCGGCCTGGCGGTGCACGGCTTGCTCGAGCGGCTCGAGCTGCGCGCGGTCGCCAAGTCGCGCGACTCGCAGCTCACCCGCTACCGCTACGAGCGCGGGGAGCTCGTAGAAATTGCCCAAGCGATCACGCGTGAGCGCGACATCGACCGGCTGCTCAACTTGATCCTCGAGAAGAGCCGCTACGTCACCGGGGCTGATGCCGGCAGCATCTACGTGATCGACGGCGCGGAAGATGACCCGGCCGGCCGGCGCCTGCACTTCAAGCTCTCGCAGAACGACTCGATGGTCTACGAGTCGCGCGAGTTCGTGATGCCGGTGAGCATGGAGTCGATCGCGGGCGCCGCGGTCGTCACCAAGCAGAACATCAACGTCGCGGACGTGTACGTCGCCGATGCCGACGAGGGCCTGCCGTACGGCTTCGACGAGAGCTTCGACAAGCGCACGGGCTATCGCACGGTGTCGATGTTGTGCGTGCCGATGATCTCTGCGCAAGACGAAGTGATCGGCGTCATCCAGCTGATCAACAAGAAGAAGACCCCGCGTGAGAAGCTACGCAAACCGGAAGACTTCGCGACGCAGGTGATCGCGTTCGACGCGCGCAGTGAAGAGCTGCTCTCGGCGCTGGCGGCGCAAGCCGGCATCGCCCTCGAGAACGCGCTGCTCTACGAAGAGATCCGGGTGATCTTCGAAGGCTTCGTGCGCGCCAGCGTGCAAGCGATCGAGCAGCGCGACCCAACGACCAGCGGCCACTCGCAGCGCGTCAGCCAGCTCTCGACCGGGCTCGCGCAGATGGTCGACCGGATCGACAGCGGCCCGTACAAGGACGCGAAGTTCTCGCGCCGCGATCTACGCGAGCTCGAGTACGCGGCGCTGCTCCACGACTTCGGCAAGATCGGCGTGCGCGAGCAGGTGTTGGTCAAGGCTAAGAAGCTGTATCCGCACGAGCACAGCGCGATTCGCGCGCGGATCGACTTCGCGCTGAAGGCGGCCGAAGCCGATCTGCTCCGCGAAAAGGTCGAGCTGATGGAGAAGGGCGCCGGCAAGAGCGACCTCGACGCCGCGCAGACCCGCTTCGAAGAGCGCAAGCACCACTTGCAGGAAGCGTGGTCGATGATCGACCGCGCCAACGAGCCCACCGTGTTGAGTGAGGGCGACTTCTCGCGCATCGCCGAGATCGGCGCGACCGGCTACGTCGATCTGGAAGGCTCCTCGCGTACGCTCTTGTCCGACGCTGAGATGATCTCGCTCAAGATCACCCGCGGCTCGCTGAGCCCGAGCGAGATCAGCGAGATCCGCTCGCACGTGGACCACACGTACAACTTCCTGACCCAGATCC
>Ga0193752_1000625_pt1 | contig 32812 bp, 28 predicted proteins | sample H1c1metaG_FD_144924 | JGI IMG/M metagenome (GOLD analysis project Ga0193752, IMG submission 144924) | Soil microbial communities from a riparian zone of the East river system, Colorado, United States - H1c1 | ecosystem: Environmental > Terrestrial > Soil > Riparian zone | place: USA: East River... | reverse complement strand
GGCGACATCCGCCGCACGATGCCGCGCTTCCAACATCCGCAATTCGACGAAAACAGCGTGCTGCTGGCGCCGCTCGACGATCTCGCGGCGCATCTCGGCTGCACGCGCGCGCAATTGGCGCTGGCCTGGGTGCTGTCGAAGGGGAATCACGTAATCGTTATCCCGGGCACCACCAAGGTGACGCATCTGGAAGAAAACTGTGGTGCGGACGCGATTCGTCTCGATGCAGCAACGCTTGCGCAGCTCGACGCGCTTTTGCCCCCAGGCAGGGCCTCAGGCGCCCGATATCCGCCTGCGACGCAAGTCGAAAATGACACGGAAGAGATTGGTCAAGACACTTGAATCGTATAGGCTTGCGAACCTATGACTGAACCTGCCAAGCCTGTTTCCAGCCGCGCCGACGCCCGCAAAACCGTTCGTGTCGTCATGCAGGAATACCTGCGTCGCGGTGCCATCCGTCCCGTGCTGCGCCTGTTGCTCGATCTCGCTTTTCTCGGCGTGTGCATCGCCGGCGCCTGTTACTTCAGCTCATGGTGGGCGAAGGCGCTCATGGTCCTGCCGGCATCGGTCGCGATCGCAAGGTTGTTTGTCATCGGTCACGACGCCTGCCATGGCAGCTACACGCGTTACGACTGGCTCAACAAGATCGTCGGCCGCATCGCATTCCTTCCTTCGCTCACGCCGTTCTCGCTCTGGGATGTCGGGCACAACGTGGCGCATCACGGTTTCACCAACCTCAAGGGTCGCGACCAGGTGTGGGTGCCGATGTCGGTGGAAGAGTGGCAGTCCGCTTCGAAACTGCGCCGCGGTCTCGAACGCATCTATCGCTCGGGTTTTGGCCAGGGCCTCTACTACCTCATCGAGATGTGGTGGAAGAAACTGATTCTCCCGACGAAGAAACACGTCGGCGTGCGCCGCGCGATCTTCATGTGGGACAACGCGCTGGTGCTGGGAGTCGGCGCGGTGTGGATCACCGGTCTCGTGCTATGGGCCGTGTTCGGCAATCACTCGGTCACCATCACGCTGCTGTGCGGCTTCGTGGTGCCGTTCCTCGCCTTCAACTGCATCATGGGTTTCGTGATCTACGTGCAGCACACGCATCCGGAAGTTGCCTGGTTCGACAAGCGCGAAGAATGGCAGGCGAAACTCGGCTTCATCACGACCACGGTGAACGTGGTGGTGCCGAAGAGCATGGGCCAGATCCTGCACGACATCCTCGAACACGGCGCGCATCACGTAAACACCGGCGTGCCGCTGTACCGCCTGCGCGCCGCGCAGACCGCGTTGAAGAACGCCGTGCCGCAACTGGCGCGCGTGTACGTGCTCAACTGGAAGCGCTACTGGTCGACCGTGCGCGCCTGCAAGCTGTACGACTACGCCAATCACCGCTGGATGGATTTCAAGGGCCGGGTCACGGCGTCGCCGTTCTTCCCGGAGCCGACGCCGGCCTAGCCACCTTCGGCGAGTGTCCGGGTGCGTCTCCAGTAGAGGAGATAGGCGATCGCCATGGCGGCCGCGAGGCCCGCGGGTGCGATCAACGACTCGAAGCGATACGCGCTGAATCCAAGCGCGCCCACCACGCCGCCCGCGATGAAGCCGCCGATCAGCGTGAAATACAGCACGACGCGGCGTTGATCCGCGCGATGCCCGCGCAACCGCAATCCCAGCGTTACGCCGAGATCGGTGAACAGGCCCGTGACGTGCGTGGTGCGCACGACCGCACCGCTGTACGTGCTGGTCATCGCGTTCTGCAGCCCGCAGGCGCCCGAGGCAAGGTAGTGACCGAGCAGCGAGCCGCGATTGAGGCACACCATCGCCGCGAGCAGCAGCGCCGCTTCACCGAACAGCGCCAGGCTGTAGCGGCGGCCGAGCTTCAGCGATTCCCCGCCGATCACGAATCCGCTGACGACCGCGCCGACCACGAAACTCGCAAGGATCAGCGCCAGGTGCAGCACTTCGTGAAAATTGCCCGCGGCGAGTTCCACGCCCAGCAGGGTCGAGCTGCCCGACAGGTGCGATACGCCCTGGTGATTGAAGCCGCGCAACGCGATGGCATTGACTGAGCCGGCCATCAGCGCGAGGAAGAACCCGCCGATTTCGACCCATTTGGGTAGTTTGTTGATCAAGCAGGCGGCGGCTCTCAGCTCTTATCGAAGCGATTGAATTGCATGGCGCGCGTAATCATAGCCGCTCAGCCCCAGCAAACTGCTGTCGTCTTTCCCCGACGAGCCCATCGATGAACCGCGCCCGAAACTTGCACCGGCGCTGCCCGTTGGCCAGTATCCAATTCCAATGCGTCTCTTACTTGGACAGTCCCGTGGGCTCGCGCGGTCGGTCGGCTTTCTGGCCGCGGCAGTTGTTTCAACTTTCGTCGGCTGTGGCGGCGGTGGCGGAGGGAATGACCCGCCTGTTGGACCGCCTGCGGGCCCACCCGGTCCGCCGGTCAGCGGACCGGCCTGGTCCATGTTCAGCCGCGATGCGCAGCACACGGCGGTGAGCGCTATCGCGACGCCACCGCTGACTCGAATTCTGTGGCAGACACCGGTGGATCTCGCGCCGCAGTATGCCGGTGGCAGATACCTGCTGACGCACTACGGCTCTCCGGTTATCTCGGGGGCGAACACGGTGCTCGTTCCGGTCAAGACGGCCGCGCAAGGATCTTTCCGGATCGAAGCGCGCAGCGGCTCGAACGGCGCATTGCTCTGGAGCGCCACCAGCGACTACGTCGTGCCGCCGCACAACTGGTTCCCGAGCTTCAATCTAACTATCACCGCGAATAACCGCGTCTATGCGCCGGGCGCCGGCGGCAAGCTCTATTATCGCGACAACGTAGATTCGGCCAGCGGCACGTTGCAGACCGCAGTGTTCTACGGCGCGAGCGTGTATGCCGGCGCAACCGCTGCGCTGGATGCGGCGGTCATGGTCAGCACGCCGATCACCGTGGATGCCGCCGGCAACGCCTGGTTCGGCTTCTTCGTGGGCGGCGCAAATCCGGCGGGGTTGAGCAGCGGCGTTGCACGCCTCAGCGCGAATGGCGTCGGTACCTGGCAGGCAGCCAGCGTGCTCGCCAACGACAACGGTATCGATCGCGTCGCGATGAACAGCGCCCCGGCGTTGTCCACGGACGGCGCCACGTTGTACGTCGCCGTGAGCAATTCCCTGGAACGCGGCTACCTGCTGGCCATCGACAGCGCGACGCTTGCGATCAAGACCAAGGTATCCCTGATCGACCCGCAGAGCGGCACGGCGGCGCGGATCCCAGGCGATGGCACGGCGTCACCGACCATCGGTCCGGACGGCGATGTGTACTTCGGCGTGCTGGAATCCATCCAGGGCGCAAACAACAGCCGCGGCTGGATGCTGCACTTCAATGCCACGCTGTCGCAGACCAAGGTCCCAGGGGCCTTTGGTTGGGATAACACGGCGTCCATCGTGCCGGCTGCCTCGGTCCCCTCGTATACCGGTACCTCGACCTATCTACTTGCCACCAAGTACAACAATTACGCCGGCTCCGGCACGGGCAATGGCTTGAACCGCATGGCTGTGCTGGACCCGGCGGTGGCGCAGACGGATCCGATCTCCGGGATTCAGACGATGAAGGAGATCGTGACCATTCTCGGGCCGACACCGGACGCCGATAACCCCGGCGGCAGACGGGAATGGTGCGTCAACACCGGCGCCTTCGATCCGGCCACGCGCTCGATGCTCGTCAACAACGAAGACGGTTTCCTGTACCGCTGGGACCTGGCGACCAACACCCTGTCGGAAAGCATTCGGTTCAACAACGGCATCGGGCAGTCCTATACGCCGACGGCGGTCGGACCCGATGGGACGATCTTCGCGATCAACAACGCGGTCCTGTTTGCGGTCGGCCGTTAAGAGCTTCAAGACCACTTGACCCTCACGTAACGTCAAGCCCTACCTTGAGCGCTCCGAAACAAAAGGAGCGTCTCATGCTGAAGATTCATGGAGTGCCGTTCTCGGCGCATACCCGCAAGGTCATCATCGCAGCCCTCGAAAAGGCGGTGCCTTATGAGATCGTCCCGGTGATCCCGTTGACCCCACCGCAGGGCTGGCTCGAAACCAGCGCCCTCGGGCTGATCCCCGCCATCCAGGACGGCGATTTCACGCTGGCCGATTCCTCGGTGATCTGCCAGTACCTCGATCGGGCGTATCCGGGCATCTCGCTTTACCCGGGCGATGCGAAGCAATACGCGCGCGTGCTGTGGTTAGAAGAGTTTGTCGATGGAGGGCTTGCGCCCCACGTGCTGCGCGGGTTGCTCATGCAGCGCGTATTCGCGCCCAAGTTCCTGAACAAGGCGCCGGACGAATCATTGATCCACACCTCGCTCACGCAGATGATCCCGGCGCGATTCGCGTATCTGGAGAACGCGCTCAGCGGCGACTGGTTCGTGGCGAATGCGTTTTCGATGGCGGATATCACCGTCGCATCCATTCTCATGAACTACCACTTCGCCGGCGAGACGCTCGATGCGTCCCGCTATCCGAAGCTGGCCCGCTTCCTGGGCCGGGCGCTGCGGCGGCCGGCATTCCGCCGCGCTTTGCAGTCGGAAATACCCGCGGCAGAATCCGTCGGCGCGCTCGACCTGCGCGTGTACGCGAGCGCGGCGTAGCCCGGAGGAAGCGTGTTCAAGATCGGCGAGTTCTCGCGCATCGCGCGCGTGTCGGCCCGGCTGTTGCGGTTCTATGACGAGCTCGGGTTGCTCAGGCCCGGCGTCGTCGATGCCGCGACGGGATACCGGTTCTACACCACCGCCCAGCTGCAGCGGCTGAACCGCATCCTGGTGCTCAAGGATCTTGGGCTGTCGCTCGAGCAGATCGGCGGCGTCATCGACGAGCAGGCGTCCGCCGAGCAACTGCGGGCCATGCTGCTGGTGCGGCGCTCGGATGCCGAGCGCGCGCTGGCGGAGGAAGCCGCGCGATTGAGGCTGATCGAATCGCGCATCGCTCAACTCGATGCAGGTGCCTCGGCGCTCGACGACGTGCTGATCCGCGCCGAACCCGCGCGTCGCGTGATCACCGTGCGCGACACGTTGAGCTCGTTCGTCGAGGCGCGCGGCATCATCGGCCAGCTGGCGCAAACACTGCCGAAGCACGTGCCGCGCGAGGCGCTCGGCACGCTGATCGGCATCGCGCATTCGGCAGAATTCGAGCCCGACGCGATCGACGTCGAACTCGGATACGTGCTGACCGGCGAGCCGCCCGCGCGGTTGCCCGCGCTCGGCGAGCGGCGCCTCGCAGTGCGCGAGCTGGCCGCGGTACCGCACATGGCGGTCTGTATTCGCGTGGGACTGCCCGAACACGCGCACCTGATCACCGGGAAGATAGGGCAGTTCGTCGAAGCCAATGGATACCGGCTGGCGGGAGCTGGCCGCGAAGTATTCCTGCGGCCACCGCGGCCGGATCGCATGGAGGAATCGGTGGTGGAGATGCAGTTCCCGGTGGAGCGGGCCTGAGGCGCAGATTTCGGTTGTCTAACCACCGCAGCGCGGGTTCAGTTTGAGTCGAGTCCGCAATCGTGTTGAAGTCGCGTAGTTCCAGGCTTCCGGCGGAGACCTTCATGCCTTTCGTGCGTCACGCTTGCTTCGCGGCACTGTTGTTCGTCACGCGCGTGCATGCGGCCAATTCCCCGGTCGACAACGCCGCGCTCAACAACGAAGCCGACGGGCACAACTGGGCCGCCTACGGCCGCACTTTCTCCGAGGCACACTACAGCCCGCTCGCCGAAATCAATCGCGAAACCGTCCCGCGCCTGAACCTTGCCTGGACGCTCGACCTCGACGTCACCAACAACCTGTCGACGCCGCTCGCCGTCGACGGCGTCATCTATGTCGCCTCCGGCTACAGCTTCGTGCACGCGGTCGACGCCAAAAGCGGCAAGCTGCTGTGGCGCTACGACCCGGAAGTGCCCAAGGCAGCGGGGACGAAGCTGCGCACCGGCTGGGGCATTCGCGGGCTCGCATTCTGGAAAGGGCGCCTGTTCGTGGGCACTCACGACGGCCGCTTGATCGCGGTCGATGCCAAGACGGGCAAGCCCGCCTGGAGCGTTCAGACCGTCGATCCTGCCGACGGGTCTTACATCTCCGGTCCGCCGCGCGTCTTCAACGACAAGGTCGTCATCGGCTTCGGCGGCGGCGACTTCGGCGCGGTGCGCGGCTACGTCACCGCGTACGACACGAACACCGGCAAACAACTGTGGCGCTGGTGGACGGTGCCCGGCGATCCGGCCAAGGGTTTCGAAAACCCGGCCATGGAAATGGCTGCGAAGACCTGGACCGGCGAGTGGTGGAAATATGGCGGTGGCGGCACGGTGTGGAACGCCATGACCTACGACCCCGAGTTCAACCGCGTCTACATCGGGACGGGCAATGGCGGTCCATGGAACTGGAAAATCCGCAGCCCCGGCGGCGGCGATAATCTCTTCCTGTCCTCCATAGTCGCGCTCAACGCCGACACCGGCGAATACGTCTGGCACTACCAAACTACTCCGGGCGACGCGTGGGATTACGACTCCGCGATGGACATGACGCTGGCCACGCTCAGCATCGGCGGCGCACCGCGCAAGGTGATCCTGCACGCACCCAAGAACGGCTTCTTCTACGTGCTCGACCGCGCCACCGGCAAGCTCATCTCCGCCGAGAAGTTAGGCACTGTCACCTGGGCGACGAAGGTGGACAAGGCAACCGGCCGTCCGGTGCTCACACCCGACGCGCGCTATGAAAACGGCCCCGTGACGCTGTGGCCGAGTTTCCACGGCGCACACAATCTGTATCCACAGTCGTTCAGCCCGAAGACCAACCTCGTCTACGTGCCCACCATCGAAATGCCGGCGCAGTTCGGCGGCGATGTGGATGTGAACAACTGGCATCCGCTGCCGTCCTCGATCCAGTTCACCGGCTTTCCGACCGCCGATGGCGATCCGCCCGCCGATGCTGGCAAGAGTTTTCTCACCGCTTGGGATCCGGTGAAGCAGCGCGCGGCCTGGCAGCAGCCCGCGCCCGGTCCATACAACGGCGGCACGCTCGCGACCGGCGGCGACCTGGTGTTCCAGGGCCAGGCGGACGGTTACATCAACGCGTACGGCGCCTCTGATGGCCGCCGTGTCTGGTCGTTCTACGCCGCCACCGCCGCCCTCGGCACGCCCATCACCTTCGCCGTCGGCAAACAACAATACGTGTCGATCCTCACCGGGCCGCTGCACGGCGCGCCGGGCGGCGTCGGTTCGATGGCCGCGAAGTTTGGCTGGGATGCGAGGATCCATCCGCGCCGCCTGCTCACCTTCACGCTCGACGGCAAGGGCAAACTACCGCCGACGCCGCCCCCCGTGTTCGCCAAGCCGCTCGATGGACCCGAGGTCAACGTCGACGAAGCGCTGGTCAAGGAAGGCATTCAGCAGTGGTCGCGTTGCCAGCTGTGTCACGGGCCGGGCGCCGTGGCCGGCGGCACCGCGCCGGACCTGCGCGCCTCGCCGCTCGTGCTGAATCCCGGCTCGTTCGCGACGGCCGTCAAAGGCGGCCTGGAGACGCGTGGCATGCCGAAATTCGGCGAACTCACCGAGCGCGAGCTCGACGCACTGCGAATCTACATCCGTTATCGCGCGCGGCTCGCGACGCGTCCCAATGGCGTGGCGCCACCGCCCGAGGCGCCGAAGGCCGCCCCCGAAGCCAAACCGGAAGAATCCGAGCCGCCCAAGCCACCGGGTTCGCTCGAGTCCACGGGCGCTCCGCCGCCCACATGAGGCCTGGACGGCGGCGCTGGACCAGCGTTGCCGACGGCGAGATGATTCCGCCCGTCACGCACGGGAGGTTCCATGTCGACCGAGTCCACGCCTCAACAGGCCGAAGCAACCAAGAACATCACTCACATCATCTATGCGTTGTACGCCGCCTCGCTGATCTCCGGCAGTGTCACTGGGATCGTCGCGATCATCATCAACTACGTGAAGCGCGATGAAGTGGCCGGCACCATCTACGAGAGTCATTTCCGCTGGCAGATCCGGACTTTCTGGTTCAGCCTGCTGTGGTTCATCCTCGGCGGCATCACGGTTTGGTTTCTCATCGGATTCGCGATCCTGGCCGTCGCCGGGATCTGGTACATCTACCGAATCGTCAAAGGCTGGCTGTATCTGGCGGAATCGAAGCCGATGTACACGTGATGCCAACGCGCCTTGCAGGCGGCCACCGGAAATGCTTTAACAATCATGGGTTTACCGCACCGTGCAATCACGATCGACGAGACGCTGCCGGGCGTCCATGCGGCCGAGCAAGTCAGTCCTGATTCGCGTATCTTTGCGCCCCATTTCTTCGCGTTCGACGCTGGAAGCGGGTTTTCCGTACACGAATCATAGGATTGTCTTGGTATTGGCATGGCGGCTATGAAGAGCGCACTCATCTGTGGATCGGTCGCGTACGACACCATCATGGTGTTCCCCGACCGGTTTCGAAACCACATCCTTCCCGACAAGCTGCACATGCTGAATGTCGCCTTCCTGGTGCCGCAGATGCGGCGCGAGTTTGGCGGCTGCGCGGGCAACATCGCGTACAACCTCAAGCTGCTCGGCGACTTGGGCTATCCCATGGGCGGCATCGGTTCGGACTTCGGCCCGTATCGCGAGTGGATGAAAAGGGTGGGCATGTCCGAGAAATATCTCGTGACCATTCCCGAAGAGCATTGCGCCCAGGCATTCATCACCACCGATCTCGACGCCAACCAGATCACCGCCTTCCACCCGGGTGCGATGAATCATTCCTGGAAGATCAAGGTTCCGGAGAATGACGGTATAACGATTGGTGTTATCGCACCGGACAGCCGCGAGGGCATGCTGCAGCACGCTGAGCAGTTCAAGGCCGCCAATATCCCGTTCATCTTCGATCCGGGCCAGGCAATGCCGCTGTTCGCCGGGGATGATTTCAAGCGCTTCATTTCGATTTCGGATTGGCTTGCCGTCAACGACTACGAATGGGCCCTGCTGCAGGAGCGCACCGGCTGGAGCGCCGCGGACGTGTGCAAGCACGTGAAGGCGCTGATCGTCACGCGCGGCGGGGAAGGGTCGGAGATCCATGCCAACGGCAGAATCCACCACATTCCGTGCGCGCCGGCGCGCGAGGTCGTCGACCCGACCGGTTGCGGCGACGCCTACCGCGCAGGCCTGATTCACGGCATTCTTCGCGGACTCGACTGGGATACCACGGGGCGTATCGCTTCGCTCATGGGCGCCATCAAGATTGCCGTTCGCGGCACGCAGAACCACACATTCACGCAGGCGGAATTCGCGAGTCTGTACGCGGCCGCTTTCGGCGAGCCGCTGCGCGCGGCCAGTTAGGACATCAGGAAAGAGGTAAGTAATGAGCAGTTTTCTCTTCACGTCAGAGTCGGTTTCAGAGGGTCACCCGGACAAGGTCGCGGACCAGATCTCCGATGCCGTCCTCGATGCGCTGCTGACGCAGGACAAATACTCGCGCGTCGGCGCCGAAACACTTTGCAACACCGGACTCGTGGTGCTCGCCGGCGAGATCACCTCCAAGGCCGTGGTCGATTTCCACCAGATCACGCGCGATACCATCAAAGAGATCGGTTACGACAACTCCGACTACGGCATCGACGACAAGGGTTGTGCCGTGCTAGTCGCGTACGACAAGCAGTCGCCGGACATCGCGCAGGGAATCGATGAAGGCAAAGGCCTGAACCTCGAACAGGGCGCCGGCGACCAGGGCATGATGTTCGGCTACGCCTGCAGCGAAACCGAAAGCCTCATGCCGCTGCCCATCTACCTCGCGCACCGCCTGGTCGAGAAGCAGGCCCAGCTGCGCAAGAGCGGCAAGCTCAAGTGGCTGCGCCCGGATGCGAAGTCGCAGGTCACGGTGAAGTACGTCGATGGCAAGCCGGCGGAAATCGACACCGTCGTGCTCTCGACGCAGCACCATCCGGACGTCGAACACAAACACATCGAGCAGGCCGTGATCGAAGAGATCATCAAGCCCATCCTGCCGAAGGAAATGGTCGCGAAGAACATCAAGTACCTCGTGAATCCCACCGGGCGCTTCGTGATCGGTGGACCGCAGGGCGACTGCGGGCTGACCGGCCGCAAGATCATTGTCGACACCTATGGTGGCGCCGCGCCGCACGGCGGCGGTGCGTTCTCCGGCAAGGATCCCTCGAAGGTGGATCGCTCGGCGGCGTACGCCGCGCGCTACGTCGCCAAGAACGTGGTGGCCGCGGGACTGGCCAGCAAATGCCAGGTGCAGATCTCCTACGCCATCGGTGTGGCGCAGCCCACCAGCGTCATGGTGACGACGTTCGGCACCGGCAAGGTCTCGGACGAGAAGCTCGAGGTGCTGGTCCGCCAGCACTTCGATCTGCGCCCGAAGGGCATCGTGCAGATGCTCGACCTGCTGCGGCCCATCTACAAGAAGACCGCTGCGTACGGCCACTTCGGTCGCAACGAGCCGGAATTCACCTGGGAAAAGGCCGACAAGGCCGCGGCGCTGGCCGCCGATGCCGGGGTGCGCAAGACCGCTTGATTTTTCACAAAGCCCCGTATTACCGAGGAGCGCTGCAGCGTCATGGACGCGAGGCTCGGGATGTGGGGCGATCGATTCCAACGGCGCTCTCTAACTACCAACATTGATAGAGAGGTTTTATGAACGCTGTAGTGAAGCCTGGAACGGGCGAAGATTTCAAGGTCGCCGACCTCAAGCTCGCCGATTGGGGCCGCAAGGAACTCAACATTGCCGAGGGCGAGATGCCCGGCCTGATGGCGATCCGCGAGGAATACGCGAAGAGCCAGCCGCTCGCGGGCGCCCGCATCACGGGTTCCTTGCACATGACCATCCAGACCGCGGTGCTGATCGAGACGCTGCAGGCGCTCGGCGCGAAGGTCCGCTGGGCCTCCTGCAACATCTTCTCGACGCAGGATCATGCCGCTGCGGCCATTGCCGTGAAGGGCACACCGGTGTTCGCCGTGAAAGGCGAGACGCTCAAGGACTACTGGGACTACACGCACCGGATCTTCGAGTGGCCGAACGGTGAGTACTCCAACATGATCCTCGACGATGGCGGCGACGCCACGCTGCTGCTGCATCTCGGCACGAAGGCCGAGAAGGACATCAGCGTGCTGGCCAACCCCGGCAGCGACGAAGAGATCGAGCTGTTCAACGCCATAAAGGCGACGCTCAAGCGCGACCCGAAGTGGTATTCCACGCGCCTGAAGCAGATCAAGGGCGTGACGGAAGAAACCACCACCGGCGTACATCGCCTGTACGACATGCACAAGCGCGGCGAGCTGGCGTTCCCGGCCATCAACGTCAACGACTCCGTCACCAAGAGCAAGTTCGACAACCTGTACGGTTGCCGTGAGTCGCTGGTGGACGCCATCAAGCGCGCCACCGACGTCATGATCGCGGGCAAGATCGCCGTGGTTGCCGGTTACGGCGACGTGGGCAAGGGCTCGGCGCAGGCGCTGCGCGCCTTGTCGGCGCAGGTGTGGGTGACCGAGGTCGATCCGATCTGCGCGCTGCAGGCGGCGATGGAAGGTTATCGCGTAGTGACGATGGATTACGCAGCCGACAAGGCCGACATCTTCGTGAGCGCCACGGGCAACTTCCATGTGATCTCGCACGATCACATGAAGAAGATGAAGAACAACGCCATCGTCTGCAACATCGGGCACTTCGACAATGAGATCGACGTGGCGTCGCTCTCGAAGTATGGCTGGGACGAGATCAAGCCGCAGGTGGATCACGTGATCTTTCCGGATGGCAAGCGCATCATCCTGTTAGCCAAGGGTCGCTTGGTAAACCTGGGTTGCGGCACGGGTCATCCGAGCTACGTGATGAGCTCGAGCTTCGCGAACCAGACCATCGCGCAGATCGAACTCTACACGCAGACCGCGAAGTACCCGCTCGGCGTGTACGTATTGCCGAAGCATCTCGATGAGAAAGTCGCGCGCCTGCAGTTGAAGACGCTCAACGCCCAGCTCAGCGAGCTCACCGATACGCAGGCCAAGTACATTGGCGTTGCCAAAACCGGCCCTTACAAGGCCGATCACTATCGTTATTGATCGACCAGGAAAACTGTGACGGCAAAAATTCTCGACGGAAAGGCCGTCGCGGCGAAAGAAAGACAGAAGTCGGCGGCGCGAGCCGCCGACTTCATTTCCAGCTACGGGCGCGCGCCCGGGTTGGCAGTCGTCAAGGTCGGTGAAGACCCGGCCTCCGCCGTCTACGTGCGCAACAAGCGCAAGGCCTGCGAGGAGTGCGGCTTCGTGTCGTTCTCGCACGATCTGCCTGCGACGACGTCGCGCGCGGAATTGCTCGCGTTGATCGCGAGACTCAATCGCGACGACGCCGTTGACGGCATCCTGCTGCAGCTGCCGTTGCCCAAGGGCCTCGACAGCACGGAGATCATGGACACCATCGACCCGGCCAAGGATGTGGATGGCTTTCATCCCACCAACACCGGGTTGTTAGCGCAGAAGCGTCCGGGTCTGCGTCCCTGCACGCCCTGGGGTGTGATCCGCATCGCGCAGGACTATTCGCTCGACTTGACCGGCCTGCGTGCCGTGGTGGTGGGCGCCTCCAATATCGTGGGCCGCCCGATGGCGCTCGAGCTGCTGCTCGCGCGCTCGACGGTGACGGTGTGCCATACGGGAACGCGGGATTTGCGCGCCGAAGTGGAGCGCGCCGAGCTGGTCGTCGCAGCGGTGGGCAAGGCGGCGTACATCCCAGGTGCATGGATTCGCGAGGGCGCCATCGTCATGGACGTAGGGATAAATCGCGGCGCCGACGGCAAGCTGTGCGGGGACGTCGAATTCGCGGCCGCGGCGGAACGCGCGGCCTGGATTACGCCGGTTCCCGGCGGCGTGGGGCCGATGACCATCGCCATGTTGTTGTCGAACACGGTCGACGCGGCGCTCGCGCGCAAGGGCGTCAAACCCCGCTGATTCGCGCGGCGGCCGCTGCGTGGGGGCGGGTGTAGACTCGCGCCTATGAAAGGCCCGGCCACCGTTCAAAGCGCAGGCCATCGCAGCATCGAGATCGACGCCCTGCGCGACGCGGGCAACGCGCGTCGCGCCGATGCCATTGCGGTCGAAGAGCCGCTGGAAATCCGCATCCTCAAAGCAGGCTCGACCGAGAACGGCGGCACCGGCCGCTCGATCTCCATCACCATGCGCACGCCGGGCAACGACTCGGAGCTCGCGCTGGGTTTCCTGTACGGCGAAGGAATTCTGCGTGAGCCGCGCGATGTGATCGACGTGCGGCCCTGCGGGCCAACCGGCAACGTGGTGCGCGTCACCGTGCGCGCGGACCTGCCGTTCGAACTCGCGCGACTGGAACGCAATTTCTACACCAGCTCGAGTTGCGGCGTGTGCGGCAAGGCATCGATCGAGGCGGTCACGGCAAGCGCCGGTTTGCGGCGCGTGACCGGGGATTTGCGCGTCGATGAGTCGCTGCTGCGCAGGCTGCCCGATGTGCTGCGGGCCGCGCAGTCCGGTTTCGAGGCGACGGGCGGCATGCACGCCGTCGGTTTGTTCACGCACGCGGCCGAGCTCGTGGCGTGCCGCGAAGACGTGGGTCGCCATAACGCCATGGACAAACTCGTGGGCGCCGCCTTGCGCGATGAACAGCTGCCCTGGAATGACCGGGTGCTGCTGCTGTCAGGCCGCGCGAGTTTCGAGCTGCTGCAGAAAGCCATGATGGCGGGTGCGCCGATGGTTGCGGCCATCGGCGCCCCGTCTTCGCTCGCGGTCGAGCTGGCGGAATCGGCCGGCATCACCCTGGTGGCCTTTCTGCGCGACGCGGGTTGCAACGTGTACTGCCATCCATTCCGGATCCGTCCGAGCCGGGGTGCATCCTGAGTGAACACACCGCCAAGGTATTGCGCGCCGTGGAGCACGCGATTCACCGGCACACGGGCGAGGCCGGACCCTTGCTCGAGATTCTGCACGCCGTGCAGCACGAGCTCGGCTGCATCCCGCCCGAAGCGGTGGCGCCGATCGCCGCGGCGCTGAATCTTTCCCGCGCCGAGGTTCATGGAGTGGTGAGTTTCTATCATCACTTCCGGGAAGCGGCGCCGGGCCGATACGTGGTGCAACTGTGCCGCGCAGAGGCCTGCCAGTCGATGAATGCGCGCGCGACGGAATTTCGCGCGCGGCAGTTGTTAGGGGTGGACTACGGCGGGACGACGCGCGACGGCCGGGTGACGCTCGAATCCGTGTATTGCCTCGGCAACTGCGCCTGCGCGCCTGCGATGATGGTGAACGGCGAATTGCACGGACGCGTGACGCCTGAGCGGTTCGTCGAAATCGCGGCCGAGTGGGGTGTGGGTTCATGAGCGAGCCCACCATCGTCTACGTGCCCGGGGATGCCGGTGCATCGTCGCTGGGCGCGGATCGGGTGGCGAGCGCCATCGTGACGTTCGCGCGGTCTCACGGGCGGCGCATCGAGATGATTCGCAATGGTTCGCGCGGTCTGTACTGGCTCGAGCCCCTGGTGGAAGTCGTGACGCCTGCGGGACGTGTTGCCTACGGCCCCGTGCAACCAGGTGACGTGCCCGAACTACTCGCCGCCGGCCTGCTCGATGGCGCTGCACATCCGTTGCGGCTCGGCGATATTGAAACTCATGACTGGCTCAAGAGCCAGCAGCGGCTGACCGGCGCGCGGCTGGGCGTGGTGGACCCAGCCGGCATCGACGATTACATCGCGCATGGCGGTTATGTCGGCCTGTCTACCGCGTTGACGCTGTCGCCCGTTGAGATTGTGAAGATGGTCACGCAGTCGGGCCTGCGCGGGCGCGGCGGCGCCGCGTTTCCGACCGGCATCAAATGGCAGACGGTGCACGATCAGAACGCGGCGCAGAAGTACATCGCCTGCAACGCGGATGAAGGCGATTCCGGCACGTTCTCCGATCGCATGCTCATGGAAGGCGACCCGTTTGCGTTGATCGAAGGCATGACGATTGCCGCGCGCGCGGTGGGCGCCAACCGCGGGTACATCTACCTGCGCGTCGAGTATCCACACGCGGCACGGGCGTTGGCGAAAGCGCTCGGGGTGGCGCGCGAGCGCGGCTACCTGGGCGAGAACATTCGCGACAGTGGCTTCAGCTTCGATATTTCCGTGCGGCTCGGTGCGGGCGCCTACATCTGCGGCGAAGAGACCTCGATGCTGGAGAGTCTCGAGGGCCGGCGCGGCGAAGTGCGGGTGCGTCCGCCGCTGCCTGCAATCAAGGGATTGTTCGGTCAGCCGACCGTGGTCAACAACGTGGTGACGCTGGCCACGGTGCCGGTGGTGCTCGCGCGGGGCGCGCAGTTTTACCAGGATTTCGGAGTGGGGCGATCGCGCGGCACGATCCCGTTGCAGCTCGCCGGCAACGTGAAGCGCGGCGGGTTGGTCGAACGCGCGTTTGGCCTCACGGTGAATCAGCTGGTGTACGACTACGGCGGCGGGACTGCGACCGGACGGCCGGTGCGCGCCGTGCAGATCGGCGGCCCGCTTGGCGCCTATCTGCCGGAATCGGAGTTCGACACGCCGCTGGAATACGAAGCGCTGTCGGCGAAGAACGCGCTGCTGGGTCACGGCGGTGTCGTGGTGTTCGACGACAGCGTCGACATGGCGCGCATGGCGCGGTACGCGCTGGAGTTCTGCGCGGTGGAGTCGTGCGGCAAGTGCACGCCGTGCCGCATAGGCTCGACGCGCGGCGTGGAATTGATTGATCGCATTCTTTCTGACCACGGCTCGCGCACCACCGACCTTGCACTGCTCGATGAGCTCTGCGACACCATGTTCAACGGCTCGCTGTGCGGACTCGGAGGCATGACCCCGTTCCCCGTGCGCAGCGCCATGAAGCACTTTCGCAACGACTTTGAACGTAGAGGGGACATTCCTGGTTAGTGACGCGCCTGCGCCACAGTTTCGACGAAAACCAGGAATGTCCCCTCTAACTTGGAGATGACATGTACGCCAAGGATTATCACGATCTCGGAACGCCGCTGGCTACCGGCGACGCGGTCACGTTCGAAATCGATGGCGCCACGGTCACGGTGCCCGCGGGCACGTCCATCATGCGCGCTGCGGCGCTGGCGGGCGGCGACATTCCCAAGCTCTGCGCGACCGACACGCTGAAGGCATTCGGTTCCTGCCGTGTTTGCCTGGTAGAGATCGAGGGCCGCAAAGGATTCCCCGCCTCGTGCACCACCGAAGTCGCGGCGGGCATGAAGGTGCACACGCACAGCGAGGCGCTGACGAAGCTGCGCCGCGGCGTGCTCGAGCTGTACGTGTCCGAACATCCGATGGGCAGCTGCCCCGACAGCAGCCGCTGCGACCTCGAGCATCTGGCGCACGAGCATGGCATCGGCGAATCGCGCTTCGCGGGGCCCGCGACCGCGCGCGACCTGCACACGCCCAAGCCGGTCGACGCCAGCAATCCGTATTTTCGCTTCGACAACGACCTGTGCATCGTGTGCTCGCGCTGTGTGCGCGCCTGCGAGGACACGCAGGGCACTTACGCGTTGACGATCAAAGGCCGCGGTCTCGAATCGCGCGTCTGCGCTTCGGAAAACCAACCCTTCCTCGAATCCGAGTGCGTGTCCTGCGGCGCCTGTGTCGAGGCCTGTCCCACCGGTGCATTGATGGAGAAATCCGTCATCACCGCGGGCTTGCCGCAAGCCGCGGTACCGACCACGTGCGCGTATTGCGGCGTTGGCTGCTCGCTGATCGCGGAAGTCACCGACGGCGCCGTGTCGCGCATGGTGCCTAACAGGAATGGCCGTGCGAACCAGGGGCACGCCTGCGTGAAGGGCCGCTTCGCGTACGGCTATGCGACCCACGCCGATCGCGTGACCAGGCCAATGATCCGCAAACGCATCACCGACGAGTGGCGCGAGGTGAGCTGGGATGAGGCAGTAGCCTACGCCGCCTCCGAATTCAGACGCATCCAGGCCCAGCACGGGCGCGACTCCATCGGCGGCATCACTTCTTCGCGCTGCACGAACGAGGAGACCTTCCTCGTGCAGAAACTGGTGCGCGCCGCATTCGGCACCAACAACGTCGACACCTGCGCGCGCGTCTGTCATTCGCCGACCGGCTACGGGCTCAAGCACACGCTGGGCGAATCCGCCGGCACGCAGGAGTTCGTGTCCGTCCAGTACGCCGACGTGATCATGGTGATCGGCGCGAGTCCCACCGAGGCGCATCCGGTGTTTGCGTCGCAGATGAAGCGCCGGCTGCATGCCGGCGCGAAATTGATCGTGGTCGATCCGCGCGGCATTCCGCTGGTCAAGTCGCCACACGTCGAAGCCGACTATCACCTGCGGCTGCTGCCCGGCACGAACGTCGCCGTCATCAACGCGCTGGCGCACGTCGTGGTGACCGAAGGATTGACGAAAGAGCAGTACATCGCCGATCGCTGCGAGCTCGACTCGTATGAGAAGTGGAAGAAATTCGTCAGCGATCCGGTCAATTCGCCCGAGGCGATGGAGCAGGTCAGCGGCGTGCCGGCTGCCGCGCTGCGTGGCGCCGCCAGGCTGTACGCGCGCGGACCGAACAGCGCTATCTACTACGGCCTGGGCGTCACCGAACACAGCCAGGGCACGACGATGGTGATGGGTATCGCCAATCTCGCCATGGCCACGGGCAATCTCGGCCGCGAAGGCGTCGGCGTGAGTCCGCTGCGCGGGCAGAACAACGTGCAGGGTTCGTGCGACATGGGATCTTTCCCGCACGAATACTCGGGTTACCGTCACGTGTCCGATGACGCAACCCGCGTCTTGTTCGAATCCATGTGGAAGGTGCAGCTGGGCTCGGAGCCGGGCTTGCGCATTCCGAACATGTTCGAAGCTGCGCTCGATGGATCGTTCCGCGGCATCTACATCCAGGGCGAGGACCTGGCGCAGTCGGACCCGAATACTTCGCACGTCACGGCGGCGTTGTCGGCGCTCGAATGCCTGGTCATCCAAGACATCTTTCACAATGAAACCTCGAAATTTGCGCATGTCTTCCTGCCGGGATCCTCGTTCCTGGAGAAAGACGGCACCTTCACGAATGCCGAGCGGCGCATCTCCCGGGTACGCAAGGTGATCGAACCCCTGGCGGGCCTCGCCGACTGGGAGGTCACGGTGCGGCTGTCGAATGCGCTCGGCTACCCGATGAACTACACGCATCCGTCGCAGATCATGGACGAGATCGCGGCGTTGACCCCGACGTTCACGGGCGTGAGCTACGAGAAGTTAGACCGCCTGGGCACGATCCAGTGGCCCTGCAACGCGAAATCTCCCGACGGCACGCCGACCATGCACGTCGGCAGCTTCGTGCGCGGCAAGGGCAAGTTCTACGTCACGGCCTACGTGCCCACCAGCGAACGCACTTCGAGCCGCTTCCCGCTGCTGCTGACGACCGGCCGCGTGCTCACGCAGTACAACGTGGGCGCGCAGACGCGCCGCACGGCGAACATGGCCTGGCACAGCGAGGACCGGCTCGAGATCCACCCGCACGACGCCGAAGCGCGCGGCATCGAGCATGGCGATTGGGTGGGCGTGACCAGCCGCGCCGGTGATACCGTGCTGCGTGTCGAAATCACGGAGCGCGTGGCTCCGGGGGTCGTGTACACCACGTTCCACTTCCCGGAATCCGGCGCGAATCTGATCACCACCGAAAATTCCGACTGGGCGACGAACTGCCCGGAATACAAGGTGACCGCCGTGCAGGTGGTGAAGGTGGCGCAGCCGTCGGCCTGGCAGATGCGGCGAGAGGCGGAAATCTTTGCCAAGCCCCCGGCAACTGAACGAGTAACCTGAGCTCGTGAACATCGAGCGGCTGGTCGCGATGGCGAACGATATCGCCGCGTTTTTCGATGCCGAGCCGGACAAGGCCGTGGCCGCCGAAGGCGTGCGATTTCATATCGCGCGTTTCTGGGATCCGCGCATGCGGCGCGAGATCGCCGCGCATGCGGTCGCCGGAGGCGCGGGATTGAGTGCCACAGCCCTGGCGGCAATCAAAGCGCTCGCCCCGCCGGCTAATAGCTCAAATCAATGAGTTTGCTAACGACCTCGCACCTCCTGGCGCGGCTGCCATGGCAGAATCGCGCCCCATGAATTCAAGCCTCGCGGCCAAAGTGGCCGCCCGCCGGTTCGTCGTCACCGGCGAACTGACTCCTCCGAAAGGCACCGACCTTGCCAAGTTGTTTGCGACCGCCGAGCTGCTGCGCGCCTCGGTCGACGCGATCAACATCACCGAATCGCCGCGTGCGCGCATGACGATGGATCCGCGCGCGGTGGGCAAATTGCTGCTCGATCGCGGCATCGAAACCGTCGTGCAGGTCACCAGCCGCGACCGCAACCGGATCGCCATCCAATCCGACATCCTCGGCGCTGCGGCGCTGGGCCTCAGGAATTTCGTGTTCATGGGTGGCGACTCGCCGGCGAGTGGCGATCATCCCGAAGCGAAACCCGTGTTCGATCTCACGGCATCGGGGTTGTTAGCTGCGGCGAGCGCCATGCGCGCAGGGCACGACTACGCCGGCAACGTGCTCACGGGCGCGCCGGATCTGTTCCTCGGGGCTACCTGTAATCCGGGCGCAATCAACTTCGCCGCCGAGATCGAGAACACGCGCCGCAAGATCGATGCGGGCGCGCAGATGCTGCAGACGCAGGCCGTGTACCACGGCGATGTGCTCAAACGGTTCATCGACGCGTTGAAGCCGGATGGGGTCGCAATTCTTGCCGGCGTGATTCCGCTCAAGTCCGAGAAAAGCGCGCCGTGGCTCATGGCCAATCTTCCGGGCGTGGCGGTGCCGGCGGATCTCGTCGAGGCCATGGATCAGGCGGCGAAGGCCGGCGTGACGCGCGAGCGTGGACTCGAACTCACCGCGCAGGTGGTGCGCGAGATGAAGGACATCTGCCAGGGCGTGCACGTGATGGCCATCGGCTGGGAGGCCGAAGTGCCGCAGATCCTGAAGGCGGCCGGCATTCACGCGTAGCCCGCGTCAACTCAGAGGATGTCGTCCTCGCCGGGGATGCCGCCTTCATCCTCCCAGCGATTCACTTCCCAGACTTCCTCGCGGCTGAACTTGAGACGCACACCGCCGCCGCCGCCGTTCTCGGAAATGAACACCACGCCCGCCGCTTCGAGCGTCGCGCGCAGCCGCCGCCGCGTGGTTTCGTCTGCCTTGCGGAAGCGCTTTTCAAAGTCCGCAATGGTCTGGACGTCAATGCCTGCAGACTGGGACAACTGCGCCTGCGACCATTCGATCAACGCGCGGGCCGCGCGGCACTGTGCGGTGGTGAGGGCGGTGGGAACGACGACGGCGATGTTCATGCGCGCGAGCGTACTCCGCGCAAATCCCGCCGCCAATGGCCACGGGCCTGCGCTAATCTCGGCTGCCAGCAGAAAGAGGGGCAGAACATGTTTCGCACGACACTCTTTATCGGCATGACGCTCCTGGGCGCCGCTGCGACCGCCGTTGCCGCGGATCCCGCACCCGCCACGAAGGCGTCGCCGCTGCTGCAGAAGCCACTTACCGGCATCGCCGGCAAGGAAGGCCTCATGCTCGAGGTGACGATCCCGCCCGGCGGTGGCTCGCCCGCGCATCGTCACGACGCCGATGTGTTCGTGTACGTGCTCGAAGGCGCCGTGATCATGCAGGTTGCGGGCGGTGAGCCGCAGACGCTCGGCGTCGGCCAGACGTTTTACGAGAATCCGGCCGATGTACATGTGCGGTCGGAGAACGCGAGCAAGACCGAGCCTGCGCGCCTGCTGGTGTTCTTCGTCAAGAACTCAGGCGCCGCTGCGACGCGCCCGGCAGCGGCAGGAAAATGAAAAGACTACGGTTCGTAGCGTTGACGCTGCTGGGTTTCGCGGCGAGCGCCTACGGTCAATCCCTGTACACCTTGCCCGACGGGGTCGAGACGCGCTGGGCGAGCCCGGAAAACCCGACCGGTGAACGCGGCCAGGGTGCCCCGACGAATGGCGGACGCAAAGGCGCGGCGTTCTTCCCGCTGAAGGCGGGCGAGTCGCGCACGCTGGCGGTAGTGAAATCGGGCAGCGGCATGGTCCGGCGCATCTGGATGACGCTCAACGATCGCAGCCCGAAGATGCTGCGCGGCCTGCGTCTCGACATGTTTTGGGATGGCGCGAAGCTTCCCGCGGTGAGCGCACCGGTGGGGGACTTCTTCGGCATCGGACTCGGGCGCGTCGTGCCGTTTCAATCCGCGCTGTTCTCGAGCCCGGAAGGTCGCAGCTTCAATGCCTCCGTGCCCATGCCGTTTCGCAATGGAATGCGCATCGTGCTGACGAACGAATCCGGCGCAGACCAGCCGCAGGTGTACTACGACGTCGATTACACGCTGGGCGACCGACATCCCGCCGACGCGCTGTATTTTCACGCGATCTTTCGCCGCGAGAGCCCGACCAGGCTGCAGCGAGACTACGAACTACTGCCGCATCTGAGCGGCAAGGGCCGCTATCTGGGTACCAACATCGGCGTCATCGTCGACGGCCAGCGCTACGGCGCGAGCTGGTGGGGTGAGGGCGAGGTGAAGATCTATCTCGACGGCGACAATACGCTTCCGACCCTGGCCGGTACCGGCACCGAGGATTACATCGGCACCGGGTACGGCATGGAGAGCTACTCACACCAGTACCAGGGCGCGCCGATCTCCGATCACGACAAACAGCGCTACGCGTTCTATCGATACCACGTGAGCGACCCGGTGTATTTCCGCAAGGAGATCCGTGTGACCCTGCAGCAGATCGGCTTCATGTGGAGCAACGACGGCACCCCCGAGAAGCCGTTGCTGCCACCGATCTACCGGGCGGGCGACGAAGAGATTGATCTCGACCTCAAGCACATGCCGCAGATCAATCTCTTCGAGCGCACCGACGACTATTCCAGTTGCACTTACTTCTATCTCGACCGCCCCGAGAACGGCCTCGCGGTCGTACCCGCCGCACCCGAGCGCATGCGCGGCCTCTGACTACGGGCTCTGGTCGCGCCGTCGACTTCATCATCGAGTACGCCCGCAGGCAGGCTGACTTCTCAATAACCGCAGGAAAATCCATGGGCTAACTGCCTGAAAACGTGACGAGCGCACGTTTTACCGCCCGGGGTCATGGGCTATGCTTTACTTATGTCAACCAGGAGGATCGGCGACATGCGTAAGGCAGTAGTTCTCGGAGTTTTAGCGCTTGCGGGAACGCTAGCATCGCCCGCGTTTGCGGACGAATTTTCCGGCTTCCGGCTGGGCATGACGTTCAATTCGGACAAGCTTCAGGGTGACTTCAACTTCGCCCCCCTCGCCGATACCGCACGCATCAACACGCAGCGTTTCGGCTACGGTCTGTTCGGTGGATGGGCGCTCAATCGCTACCTCGCCTTCGAAGGTGGCTTCCACAGCGGCAACGAATTCAATCAGTCGGTCTTCCCGGCTTACGCCGCTGCATTCAGCGTGTCGCCCCCGCTCACGGACCCGGTAACTCCGGATAGTCCGCCCGTCATGAACGTGCACAACGACATCAAGTCGCTGCAGTTCTCCGCGGTCGGCTCCTTGTGGATCGGGAAAAAGTTCTCGGTGTTCGGTCGCCTGGGCGGCATGTACTGGAAGGCAGAGACATCGATTGGAGTGGGCGACGCGGATGGTCCGCCGGCGATTCGCGAATCCGCGAACGACACCGGCTTCGCTCCGCTGGGCGGGATCGGCGTGCAGACGCAGCTGGACGGAGCGCTGCTGCGCCTCGAATACCAGTACGCCGACTTGAGCGATCTCACCAGCAGCTTCAGCTTCTCGCAGGACGACAACGAATACTCGTCACTCGCGCTCAGCATCGTCTGGATTCTCTGAGCTGATTTCTTACGCGACGCATGAGGCACTTACGGTGCCCCATGCGCTCGCGCATACTCCGCCGACCAACGGATGGTCAACGACGGAGTGAGTAGATGCGTTACCGCAAGCTCGGCAATACCGGCCTCATCGTTTCTGAAATGTGCCTCGGCGCCATGACCTTCGGCAGCGGCGAGGGCATGTGGGCCACCGTCGCCGGCGTCAGCCAGGAAGACGTGGGCGAGCTCATCAAGGCCGCCTTCGATCGCGGCATCAACTTCATCGACACGGCCGACTTCTATTCGAACGGCCGCTCCGAAATCGTCACCGGCAACGCGCTGAAGATGCTCGGCCTGCCGCGCGATTCGTACGTGCTCGCCACCAAGGTGCTGCTGCGCATGGGGCCGGGCCACAACCAGATCGGGCTGTCGCGCGCGCACATCATGCAGGGTGTGGACGCGAGCCTGAAGCGCCTGCAGGTCGATCACATCGATCTCTACCAGATTCACGGCCGTGATCCGTTCACGCCGCTCGAAGAAACGCTCGATGCGTTGACGGATTGTGTGCGTGCCGGAAAGGTGCGCTACCTCGGGCTGTGCAATCTCTCGGCCTGGGAAATCACCAAGTCGCTGTGGATCGCCGACAAGAAAAATCTCGCGCGCTTCGAAAGCCTGCAGATGTATTACTCCGTGGCGGGTCGCGACATCGAACGCGAGATCGTGCCGCTCGCGCAGGACCAGAACCTCGCCATCATGCCGTGGAGCCCGCTCGCGGGTGGACTGTTGTCGGGCAAGTTCTCGCGCGATTCTTCACCCGAAGGTGCGCGCCGCGCGACGCTCGACTTCCCGCCGGTGGACCGCGAGCGCGCGTTCAATGTCATCGACGTGATGCGGCCGATCGCGGCGGACAACCTGGTCTCCGTCGCGCAAGTCGCGCTCGCGTGGTTGTTAGCGCAGCCGCATGTCACCTCGGTGATCGTCGGCGCGAAGAGCCAGGAACAGCTGCTCGACAACATCGCCGCCACCGGCCTCGAGCTGAGCACGGAGCAGATCAAGGCCATCGACGAAGCCTCGAAGCTGCCGAGCGAATACCCGCAATGGATGCTCACGCGCCAGTCGGCGGATCGGCTGGGCCAGGTCACCGGCCCCGCCTGAAGCGGGGCGATCGATATAACGGCCGTAAATTCCCTTCTCACGGATATTTCTGGTAGCGTTACCGGCGCAATTTTCGATGCTCGAGGGGACTGTCGGTCGCCGACGAAATCTGACCGCCGGAGAATCGCTCCGGCGGTCAGTTTTCTCGTGCCGTCAAACATCGCCCTCATCAACGCAAGCGAGGGTGGATGTATCTAGGCATCGATATCGGCACGTCGAGTGTCAAAGCCGTCATCGTTGACGACCGGGACACGGTGGTCGAACAGGCGTCCGCGCCGCTCAACGTGTTCCGTCCGCACGCCGGATGGTCCGAACAGAATCCCGCCGATTGGTGGAGTGCGACGAACACCGCCGTCAAGGCGTTACCCGCGGCCGTTCGCTGGGCGGTCAAGGCCGTGGGCCTCTCGGGCCAGATGCACGGCGCCACTTTGCTGGATGCCGCCGACAAACCATTGCGTCCCGCCATGCTCTGGAACGACGGCCGCAGCGAGCAGCAGTGCATCACGCTCGAGAAAGCAGAGCCGCGCAGCCGTGAGATCACCGGCAACATCGCGATGCCGGGGTTCACCGCGCCGAAGCTCGTCTGGGTGCGCGAGAACGAGCCCGCCATATTCAAGGACACGCGCTGCGTGTTGCTGCCCAAAGATTATGTGCGCCTGTTGATGACGGGCGAGAAGGCCAGCGATTGTTCCGACGCCGCCGGTACGTTGTGGGTGGACGTCGCGAAGCGCCACTGGTCGCCCGAGATGCTGGCAGCCACGGGTCTCACCGAATCGCACATGCCGCGGCTGGTCGAAGGTTCGGACGTCAGCGGAGCGTTACGCCAGGAAGTTGCCGCGGACTGGGGCATGGACCCCGTGCCGGTGGCCGGCGGCGGCGGCGACAATGCCGCGGGCGCCGCGGGCATCGGTGTCATCAAGCCGGGCGACGCCTTTCTCTCGCTCGGCACCTCGGGCGTGCTGTTCCTCGTCACGCCGAAATTCCTGCCGAACTCCGCCAAGGCCGTGCATGCGTTCTGCCACTGCCTGCCCGGTGTCTGGCACCAGATGAGCGTGATGCTGTCGGCAGCTTCGTGCGTCGACTGGGCGGTGAAGCTCACCCGTTCGAAGGACGCGGCCGAGCTGCTGTCGAAGGTCGAGAAACGCGCTGCGCTCGATGGCCCGGAGATCTTCCTGCCGTATCTGTCCGGCGAACGCACGCCGCACAACGATCCGCAGGCGCGTGGCGTGCTGTTCGGCCTCAATCACGATTCCGATGCAGCGGCGATCGGCCAGGCGGTATTGGAAGGCGTCGCCTTCGCATTTGCCGACGGTCTCGACGCGCTGATCGAAGCCGGCGCGACCATCGACAAGATCTCGGTGATCGGCGGCGGCGCGCGTTCGAGGTGGTGGGGCGGTGTGCTCGCCGCGGCCCTGAAGCGCCCGCTCGTGTATCGCGACGCCTCCGAAGTCGGCCCCGCGCTCGGCGCCGCGCGGCTTGCCCGGCTGGCGAAAACCCGCGAGCGGGCGGAGGATGTCTGCCGTCCGCCGCCCGTGCGTGAGGTCATCGAGCCCAACACCCGCGACATCGATCTACTGGCTCCGAAGCGCGCAAAGTTTTCCAAGATTTATCAGGACCTTCGACCAAGATTCCGAGGAGTTTGATCATGTCCAGTCCCGCACCCGTAGCTCACGGCACGTCGTACTTCGGCGCCGTTTCGGCAATCAAATACGAGGGCCCCAAGTCGGATAACCCGCTGGCCTTCCGCTACTACAACAAAGACCAGACGGTGCTCGGCAAGCGCATGGAAGACCTGCTGCGCCCGGCGGTCTGCTACTGGCATTCATTCGCGTGGAACGGTCACGACATCTTCGGGCAGGGCACGTTCGACCGTCCGTGGAACGCGGGCGTGATGGACCAGGCCGCCGCCTGGGACAAGATGGACGCGGCCTTCGATTTCTTCACACGCCTGAGCACGCCGTTCTATTGCTTCCACGATGTCGACGCGATGCCGACCGCACAGAACATCAAGGAACACGTCGCCAATTTTGCGATGACGGTTGATCGCCTGGAGAAAAAGCAGGCGGAGACGGGCGTCAAGTTGCTGTGGGGCACCGCCAACCTGTTCTCGCATCCACGCTACATGGGCGGCGCGTCGACGAATCCGGATCCGGACGTGTGGGCCTTCGCGGCGACCCAGGTGCGTCATTGCCTCGACGCCACCAAGCGTCTCGGTGGCTCTAACTACGTGCTGTGGGGAGGCCGCGAGGGTTACGACACGCTGCTCAACACCAATCTCAAGACCGAGCTTGCGAACTTCGGCCGCTTCCTGCAGCTGGTGGTCGAGCACAAGCACAAGATCGGCTTCAAGGGCACGATCCTGATCGAGCCCAAGCCGCACGAGCCCACCAAGCACCAGTACGACTTCGACACCGCGACCGTGTACGGCTTCCTCAAGAAGAACGGCCTCGAAAACGAAGTGAAGGTGAACATCGAAGCCAACCACGCGACGCTCGCGGGCCACAGCTTCGACCATGAAATCGCGATGGCCGATGCGCTCGGCATCTTCGGCTCGATCGACATCAACCGCGGCGATCCGCAGAACGGCTGGGATACCGACCAGTTCCACAACGATCCGCTCGACATGACACTCGCGATGTACCGCATCCTGAAGGCCGGCGGATTCACGACCGGCGGCTTCAACTTCGATGCGAAGGTGCGCCGCCAGAGCATCGACCCCGCCGACATGTTCTATGGCCACGTCGGTGGTCTCGACCTGTTGGCGCGCACGCTGCTGTCGGCGGCGGCGCTCATCGAGAACGGCGGCATCGACAAGTTCGTCGAGCAGCGTTACGCCAGGTGGGCGGGCGATGCGGGGCAGAAGATCCATGCCAAGGATGCGTCGCTGGTGTCGATCTCAGATGCCGCGGTTGCGGCGAACATCAATCCGAAGCCGCAGTCCGGCCGCCAGGAGTATCTCGAGAACCTCGTCACCCGCTTCGTCTGATCGACATCGATGATCGCGAGTGAGCTGTTGGGTGCTGTTGCGGCAGTCGTCCCGCTGACGGCGGCGGCCAGCGCTCCGTACTTTCCGCCCCTGGCGAATGGCGATAGCTGGGCGTACGCCGTCGAGCAGGGTCCGGCGGACAAGAGCCTGACCCTGACGCTCAACGGTGTCGAGGTGCGCAAGGAGTCGAAAGGCCAGCTCGTGTTCGGCAGTTTCGATCCCAAGAATGCGCGCGACAAGAGAAGCCTGGATGTCATGCACACAGTCGACGTGAATGCATGTGTGGCAGATCCTTTCACCGGGGCCATGTTGCGGCAAGGCGCCCGCTGCGAGCAGGCGCCGGCCGTAGACGAGGTGTGGCGCGGCGATCTCAAGATCGACGAGCGCACGCTGCAGATCGAATCGACGTTCAAGGGCCGCGAAGAAATCACCGTCGGCGCGGGCACGTTCAACGCGCTCAAGTTCGTGTGCAGCGGCGCATTCCTGAACTCCGAAGGACAAAAATTCGCGCTGTTGGAAACCACATACTGGTACGCGGCGGAAGTAAGAGGCCTGGTCAAGATCGACAGCCGCGCGACCACGCGGGATGGGGTGCAGCTCTTCATAGCGGCCCTGGAGTCGTTTCCCGCGAAGTAACCTCGCAGCAGTGCATACGTATGTATGGCGCGTCGAAGCACTGCGGTGCAGTAGAGTGCGCAGACTCGAAGCGCAGGTGGGGGAGCGATGCGGCGAATCATTTCGTGGCTGGGCCTTTGTGCGTTCACGTGCGCGGCATTTCCGTCCTCTGACTATCGCGAACGTCTGCCGGAAGACGAAATCGTCTACTTCGTACTGCCGGATCGCTTCCAGAACGGCGATTCCGCGAACGATGCGGGCGGCCTGTCCGGCGATCGCCTAACCACCGGCTTCGACCCGACCCACAAGGGCTTCTATCACGGCGGCGATCTCAAGGGCCTGATTGCACGGCTCGACTACATCCAGGGGCTCGGCACCACCGCCATCTGGCTGGGACCTATATATAAGAATAAACCCGTGCAGGGGCCCGCCGGGGACGAGAGCGCGGCTTACCACGGCTACTGGATCACGGACTTCACCACCGTCGATCCGCATTTCGGCAGCGATGCCGACATGCGCGATTTCGTCGCGGCGGCGCACATGCGCGGCATGAAGGTGTACCTGGACATCATCACCAACCACACCGCGGACGTGATCCAGTATCGCGAGTGCGTGGGCGTGCCATGCCCGTACCGGTCGCGCGGGGAGTACCCGTACACGCGCACGGGCGGTGTGGCGGGCGCGCCCATCAACGCCGGCTTCGCCGGTGACGGCATGCGCACGCCGTTCAACTTCACGCGGCTGACGGACCCGAACTACGGCTACACACCCTTCGTGCCGCCCGCCGAGGCGAACGTGAAGGTGCCGGCCTGGCTCAACGCACCTATCTACTATCACAACCGCGGCAATTCGGATTTCTGGGGCGAGAGCTCGATCATGGGCGACTTCTTCGGCCTCGACGATCTCATGACGGAACATCCGCGCGTGGTGCAGGGTTTCATCGACATCTACGGCGAGTGGATCGACCGCTTCCGCATCGACGGTTTTCGGATCGACACGGCGCGCCACGTGAACCCGGAGTTCTGGCAGGCTTTCGTGCCCGCGATGCAGCGACGCGCCCGCGCGCGCGGTATTCCCAACTTTCATATCTTCGGTGAAGTGGCGGCCGACGGCGTGGACGTCGCGCAGCTCGCGCGCCACACACGCGTTGACAAACTGCCTTCGGTGCTGGATTTCGGATTCGCCAATGCCGTCAACCAGGTGCTGGCCGGCAACGCCGGTACGGCGGTGCTCGGGCGGCTCTACCAGGACGATGGTCTGTACGAAGGCGGCGCTCCCGCGGCATTGCGCCTGCCGACTTTCACCGGCAATCACGACATGGGGCGCCTCGCCTGGATGATTCGTACCGCGCGGCCGGCCGCGAGCGAGGCGGAAATACTGCAGCGCGTGATGCTGTCGAATGCCATGTTGTTCCTGCTGCGCGGCGTGCCGGTGGTGTACTACGGGGACGAGCAGGGCTTCGTCGGCCGCGGCGGCGACCAGGCATCGCGACAGGACATGTTTGCGAGCCAGGTGGCGAGTTACAACGATCAGCCGTTGGTAGGCTCCTCGGCGACGACTGCCACTCCCAATTTCAACCCGCACCATCCGCTGTACGAGCAGATCGTGGCGCTGGCGTCGCTGCGCAAGCAGTACCCGGGACTGCGGCGCGGCCGCCAGATCACCCGCGCGCAATCGCGGGAGCCCGGATTGTTCGCGGTGTCCCGCATCGGCAGTGACGGCCGGGAGATCCTCATCGCCTTCAATACTTCGAGTGCACCGATCGTTGCGCAGGTCGAGATTGACTCTGCCACGCGCGAGTTCACGGCATTGCACGGCGCCTGTCCGGTTCCGGTCGCGCCCGGTAGTTTGAAAGTCGAACTGGCGCCGCTCGAGTATCTGGTGTGCGCCGCGCCGGCTGCGCCGGGCTCCACGCAAAAGCGCAAACCAGAATTCGACGTGGAGTGATCGTGAGCGCCATCCCCGTCAACGCCAAGCCGCAGCTCACGTTCTGGCAGATCTGGAACATGTGCTTCGGGTTCCTCGGGATCCAGTTTGCCTTCGGATTGCAGAACGCGAATACCAGCCGCATCTTCCAGACGCTGGGCGCGAACATCGATGAGATCGCGGGACTGTGGATCGCCGCGCCGCTGACCGGCCTATTGGTGCAGCCCATCATCGGATACATGTCGGACCGGACCTGGAACGGCCTCGGACGGCGTCGGCCGTATTTTCTCGCTGGCGCAGTGCTCACTTCGTTTGCGCTGTTCGCGATGCCGCATTCATCCGCACTGTGGATGGCGGCGGGCATGCTGTGGATTCTCGATGCCAGCATCAACGTCGCGATGGAGCCGTTCCGCGCCTTCGTGGCCGACCAGTTGCCGCCGTCGCAGCGCGCTGCCGGCTATTCGATGCAGAGTTTTTTCATCGGCGTCGGCGCGGTCGTCGCCAGCCTTCTGCCCTGGGTCCTGGCGAAAGCCGGCGTCAGCAACGTCGGCACCGCCGACAGCGCAGTGCCGGACACCGTTCGCTATGCCTTCCAGATCGGCGCCGCTGTGTTGTTGGCGGCGATGTTATGGACGATTTTTACGACGCGCGAATATCCGCCGGCGCAACTTCATGGCTTCAGCGATGCCGCGCCGCCTTCCGAAGGCGTCGAGCTGGGCAGCGCGCGCGGCGCGACCACGCGCGGAGTTTTATGGCTGCTGGCCGGCGCGGTCGGCACCGCTTTGGTGTGGCAGTTCGCGGACGATCGGATGTTGTATGTGTTGACGGGCGGCATTGCGACCTGGGGAGCATTGCTGCTGGTCAACACCATGCTGCGCGGTGGGAGCGCATTCTCGAACGTGATTCACGACATCGACAACATGCCGCTGCGCATGCGCCAGCTCGTGCCGGTGCAGTTCTTTTCGTGGTTCGCGCTGTTTTCGATGTGGCTGCACACGAACCCCGCGGTGACGCGTGTGCACTTCGGCGCGACCGATGCCGTCGGTGCGGCCTACAACGAGGGTTCCAACTGGGTAGGGGTGCTGTTCGCGGCCTATAGCGGATTTGCCGCGCTCGCGGCCATCGTCATTCCGTGGCTGGTGCGCCGGATCGGATTGCAGAAGACCCATCTACTGAACTTGTGCCTGGGTGGCGCGGGTCTGCTGTCGTTCCTGCTGATCCGCGACCCCGACTGGTTGCTGGCGTCGATGCTGGGCATCGGCTTTGCGTGGGCTTCCATCGTATCGCTGCCGTATGCGCTACTCTCTGACAGCGTGCCATCGCGCAAGATGGGCGTGTACATGGGCATCTTCAATTTCTTCATCGTGATTCCGCAGCTGGTCGCAGCGGCGCTGCTGGGTTTTTTGCTGAAACACTTTTTCGACGGACAGCCCATCTACGCGCTCGCCATCGGTGGCGTGAGTTTCCTGGTCGCCGGGGTGCTTTCGCTGCGCGTCCGCTAAGCCGCGGCGCCGAAGGCCTAACCCGACTTCCGAACGACCAGCTTCGTCGGAATCACGCTGTTGGCGGCGCTCTCGCCCGTGATCTGCCGCAGCAGCGTTTCGACCAGCAGCTCGCCCGCGCGGCGCGTGTCCTGCATGACCGTGGTCAGCGGCGGATTCGTGACGCTGGCGGCGGGAATGTCATCGAAGCCGACCACGGCCACCTGGCGCGGCACATCGACTCCCGCTTCCTGCAAAGCGCGCAACGCACCGATGGCGATCAGGTCGCTGGCGGCGAAGATGGCGTCGAATTCCACACCACGTGCGCGCAACTCGTTCGCCGCCTGAAAACCGGATTCTTCGGTGGTGATGGCGTCGACCTGCAGCGCGCTCGATGTGGCAACCCGCGCTTCCATCATCGCGCGCTCGTGCCCGCGGTAGCGATCGAAGAATTCCGGATAGTGGCTGGTGGCGGTGCCGAGGAATGCGATCTTGCGGCGGCCGGTGCCTAACAAGTGCCGTGTCACTTCATAGCCACCCTGCAGGTTGTCGCAGCCCACGGAGATTCCGGGCTGGCCCTCCAGCACCGGACCCCAGCGCACGAAATGCGTGCCCTGTTCGACCAGGCGCTCGAGGCGCGGACGGTACTCTTCGTAGTCGCCGTAGCCGAGCAGGATGATCCCGTCGGCCTTGCGGCTGTCCTCGTAGTCCTGCTGCCAGTCGTTCGACAACTGCTGAAAAGAGATCAGGAGGTCGTATCCCTGGCGCGCCGAGGCGCGCGTGATCGAACCCAGCATGGAAAGGAAAAACGGATTGATCTGCGAATCGTCGGGTGTCGGGTCCTCGAACAACAGCAGCGCCAACGTGTTCGAGTGCTGCGAGCGCAGGTTGGAGGCGTTCTTGTCGACGCGGTAGTTGAGCTGGCGCGCGATCTCCTCGATGCGTTTGCGCGTTTCGAGACTGACTACCGGGCTGCCGCGCAAGGCACGTGAGACGGTGGGTTGCGAGACCCCCGCGAGAAACGCGATGTCGAATGATGTCGGCTTTTCGTGCATTGACTGCGGCGCGTGATACGCGCGGCTCCCCCCGAGTGGAGCGATCATGCACGGGGGCGTGAGCGAAAAGCTACTGGCGTCGACGGCGTGGCGCGCCGTCAATGAAATCAAGGCGCTGTGAGTTGATAAAACGCAACGCCGTGGCCCGGCAGGCTCAAGGTAGCGTTAGCAAAAGTCCCCTCGGGAAGGCCGTGGCCGGCCAGCGCGCGTCCGACACTCAAGGCCGGCAGCGCGATGCTGGCCGGTGCCTGCGAAAGATTGAATGCGACCAGCATCGAACTCGATTTGTCGAAACGCCGGAACGCGAGCACCGAGTCCGTGGCCGCGAGGAATTCGATATCGCCGGTGATCAGCAGGGGATGCTTGCGACGCCAGGCAAGCAGCCGGCGGAATCCCTGCAACGCGGAGGTCGCATCGCGTTCCTGTGCCGCCACCGAAACGGCGCGGTGCTGCGCGGGGACCGGCAACCAGGGCGCACCAGTGGAGAAGCCGGCCTGCGGACTCGCGTCCCAGGGCATCGGTGTGCGGCAGCCGTCGCGACCCTTGAACGCGGGCCAGAATGCGATGCCATAAGGATCGCGCAGCGACTCGTAGGGCAGGTCGGCTTCGCCCAATCCGAGCTCCTCGCCCTGGAACACACAGACCGAGCCACGCAGCGAACACACCAATGCCGTCAGCTGGGTCGCAAAGTGCGGCAGCTGGGGAGTGATCCGGCCCCATCGGCTAACTACCCGCTCGACGTCGTGATTGGAGATCGTCCAGCAGGG
>Ga0193752_1000624_pt1 | contig 32842 bp, 21 predicted proteins | sample H1c1metaG_FD_144924 | JGI IMG/M metagenome (GOLD analysis project Ga0193752, IMG submission 144924) | Soil microbial communities from a riparian zone of the East river system, Colorado, United States - H1c1 | ecosystem: Environmental > Terrestrial > Soil > Riparian zone | place: USA: East River... | reverse complement strand
AGCCTTCGCCTCTGGCCTCGACGGGTTGGTTCGAAAGGATGCGACCAGGTTCGCGACGCCAAGTCCTCCCATCGAACTCATGCAAGACGGGTCCGCGCCAGTAGCGATCGCGCGGCTGTGGCAGCGCACCTTCAAACTTGACTCGAAATGCGATGTCGCCCGAGGCGGTGAGATCAGAGATATCGCCCGGCGTCATTTCATCGCTGAGGCCCGTCGTGGCGCTGCCTCGGGAAGGCAGAGCCCAGAATTGGCCCGGAAGCCGCGGGAAAAACAAGAACATCAGCATGGCAACCGGCAACGCTTGCAGCATCATGACGCCTGTCATCCGCAAAGCGACTTTAACGGGCGACGGTCGCGACGATTGATGCAGCCTAAGGAGCGCAGCGGTCAATGCCCAGGCGGCGGCGAGGATATAAGGGAGCTGTAACAAGCTCTGGTTGTAGAGAAGCGAGGCAAACAGCAATACGAATCCGATGAAGAGCAGCATCGTGCAATCGCGGGTGCCGCGCGTCTCAAGCATCTTGACGCCAGCCATCAAAACTAAGAGCGCCGTCCCTGCGTCCAGTCCGTTGAGCGTTCGGTAGCTCATGAAGACAATGATCAGTGCGCTGATGGCGATGAATGTGCGCAACCACCTCGGAGGGAGCCGCCAAGCGCGCGATTCGATGACGACACGCCATAGCGCCGCGCCGATCGCGAGCGCGAGTATCCAAGGTGCGATGGTGGTTGTGTGCGGCAGCACCGCGACGGCGACGGCGCCGGCAGTCCAGTAGAGTCGTTTCGATTCGTCGCTCGGGTGGGCTGCGAATCCCACATAGCGCAGAGCGTTATGCACGGCTGCCAGCATCGTCGGTTCCAAATAGAGCGAGTGCGGTCAAGCATCGTTGTCGATGCGCATTGCCGACGTTCGGCGCGATCTCCATTCCTGGAATGCGCAAGCCGAACGCATTTCGGTTCGCGTGGGCATCTTCGATCCAGCGGCAGAGTTGCGAGAGACGCGCTTCGGGATGCATGCCCTGAAGCTCTTGGCCGCGCGCGTACGCCTTCCACGCGATGCGTCGCGGCGAATCTCCGGCTTGGAACGTACGAAGCCCGGCAAACTCTTCGTCGCCGCGTCGCGAGTCTTGGGCCCCGCCGGTATCCGTTTCGGTGGGCGGAGGCTTCAATTTGCGCGTGGCTTGCTGCGGATAGACGATGCACGACATCGGCAGATTGACATGAGTCCACGCACGAAATAGACCGAAAGGATAGTCGGTACTGACCTGCAAATGATCGAGGCGCAACTGCCCGCGTCGCGGCGCGTCGAACTCAACGAACACCACCGTTCGTTGATCGGCGTCGAGACTCGCGGTCGGCGCCGGGTCCGCTTCCGCCACCACGCGAATCTCGTATCGCATCGTTTCCGAGTCGTTATGCAGCGCGACGGCGAATCGGGCTGTTTGACCCGCGAAGACAGGTTCGGTCATGCCCGAAGAAACGCGCACACCGGCGAGGTTGCGCTGGCAATAATGCATGGCGACCAAGCCGACCGATGCAAGGATGAACGTCAACGCCAATGCGAGGTTGTTCGCATAGTTCATCGCGCCGAGAAACATCAACAGCAACATGGCCGCATAGAAGAGGCCTAGCCGAGTCGGCAGAATGTAGACGCGCCTGGACGGGATGACAAAAGGTTCGACGTCTTTGCCGTGACGGCGCCTGGCCCAGGCTCGGGTGCGTAGTCGCAGGCGCTTGGACAGTGACATGGGCCGGGGCGATCGAGAGACGAGTCGCTTAAGGAATCGGCACTGAGCGCAATACTTGCTCGCCTATTTCACGAGCATTTCTCACCGCGGCGCTGTCGCGCGGCGCCAGTCGATGCCCGACGACGGCCGGCAACACCGCCTGCACATCCTCCGGTATGACGCCGGGATGACCGTGCATCAGCGCCCAGGCTTGCGCGGCTCGCAAGAGGCCGATGGCTGCGCGCGGCGATAGTCCCGCTTCGAACAGTGGTGATTCACGCGTGAATTTGACGACCGCTTGCACATAATCGAGCAGTGCATCGGAGGCGTGGACCGTCGACACTTTGGTTTGCAATAACAGTAACTGTTGCGGCGACAAGGCGGCGCCCAACGTGGAAAGCAAATCGCGACGATCCTTACCGACGAGGAACTGGCGTTCGAGCGCGGGATCGGGATAGCCCAAATCGATGCGTAACAAGAAACGATCCAGTTGCGACTCGGGCAGGGGGAACGTGCCTATCTGGTAAACGGGATTCTGAGTGGCGACGACGAAGAACGGCGCAGCGAGCGGATAGGTTTGTCCGTCGGCTGTGACCTGGTGTTCCTCCATCGCCTCGAGCAAGGCGCTCTGCGCTTTGGGCGTCGCGCGATTCACTTCATCGGCCAGGACGAGGTGCGAAAAGATCGGGCCTTTATGAAAGCGAAACGAGCCGGAATCACGATCGAAAATCGACACGCCCACGATGTCGGCGGGCAGTAAGTCGCTGGTGAACTGAATACGCTGATATGAAAGGCCAAGCGTTTGCGCGAGCGCATGCGCAAGCGTTGTTTTGCCGACACCCGGCAGGTCTTCGATGAGCAAGTGTCCGCGCGCCAACAAGCAGGCTATCGACAATTTGATCTGCCGCTCCTTGCCGAGAATGATTTGGTTGAGCTGATCGGTGGCGCGGCCCGCAAGCGTTGGCGCATCGACGATCGGGGCAGAATGGGTTGTCGTGGCGCTCATGGGCTTATACGCGAAACTCGTATCAGACTTGTTTAAGTCACGTATGGGCACTTGTAGCAGAATGGCCACTGACTTGTCAGCGGGGCCCTTGGCGATTACGGCAAAGGCTGATGCATGCACTCGAATGTCGGCTAGTCGGACGCGACGGGCGTGCGTGTCGCGCCGGCTAGGCGGAAAACTGTGATCGAATGAGCGGAAAAAACTCGGCGAAGTCCTGGTCGAACTGCTCGTGAAGCCGCTCCAATTCGTCTGCAGCCGAACTCAAGTCGACCGGCCGGCGCAAGCGCCTACTGATTCGTTGCAAGGTAATGCGCACACCAGAGATATCGCCATACGATGTGAGCCAACCACCGATGCGCATGCGCTGAAAAATTGTGTAGACCCCTGCGGGGATGGTGCCGTGGCACGTCTCCACATCGACATAAAATTGGTCGACAAAGGAGTTGAGTGGTTGCGCGCAATAGACCTGCCACCGGGTGGTGAGCAGGTGATCGTAGAAGATATCCATGATGACGCCGCCGAAGCGGCGATAGCGCGCATCCAGCCGAGACACGCTGCGCCGAAAGATCTCGTGCTTGTCGGTGAAAGAATCGATGGCGCGATGACGCAAAATGCCGGGCTGATACGGAGCCGGCAATTCGCGCAACTCCGTGATCGGCAATAGGTCGGCAAGCAGGTTGCCGACCTTGAACTCAGGCTTGGGTTCCGACAACACGAGGTGCGCCAGCCAGTTCATTGCTTTGGAAGAAGTCGTTAGGGGTTAGTCGTTAGGGGTTGGCCAGACGCAGACGGGCATTCCTAGCGACCGGTTATGCGCGACGGTTATTCCGCCAAGGGCGCCGCGCTCACTTCAGGTCGGCTACGCGCTTCGCTTGTTCCGTGAGCTGCGCAATCTCGCCTTGCATGGCCGCAATGCGAGTGCGTTCTTGCTCGACTACTTCAGGCGGCGCATTCGCAACGAAGTTTGCATTCGAGAGCTTCGCCTCGCACTTGGCTAGATCTTGCGCGATCTTCCCGCGTTGTTTCTCGATGCGTGCCACTTCAGCGTCGATATCGTCGATCAGGCTCTTGAGCGGCACATAGATGGATTGACCGTCCACGATTTGCAGTGCCATCTGCGTATGCGCGGTGGTATCGGTGACTCTTTGCACCGACTCGACGCCGGCCGCGGCTTGAATGAGCGCCGCATTGCGTTCGATTACTTCCCAATCGGCATCGCTGGCCGGCTGCACATAGATGGGGATCTTGCGCGATTGCGGCACATCGAGTTGGCCGCGAATCTGTCGAGGCCCCGAGATGATCGCTTTAATAATCGCGAGTTCGCGCTCCGCTGAATTGTCCGAAGCGAACTCGCCCGTACGGGGATAAGGCTGCAGCATGATCGTGTCGCCTTGCTTGCCGGCCAGCGGCGCAACGGCTTGCCAGATCTCTTCCGTAATGAACGGCATCAATGGATGCAACAGACGCAAATAGCCTTCGAGCACTTGCACGAGCGTTTGACGCGTACCGCGCTTTTGTTCCGCCGTCGCACTGTCTGCTTGCAGCACAGGCTTGGTGAGTTCCAGATACCGATCGCAGTACTCGTACCAGGCGAACTCATAGAGCGATTGCGTGGCGAGGTCGAAGCGGTATTCGTCGAGTTTGGTTTGTACGTCGCCGATGGCGGTATTGAGACGCGAGCGAATCCAGCGATCGGCAACGGAGTACTCACACACGCCGCCGGCGCCGCAATCCTGATTCTCAGTGTTCATCAGAACGAAGCGCGCGGCGTTCCAGAGTTTGTTGCAGAAGTTGCGATAGCCCTCGACGCGGCCGAGGTCGAACCGAATCTCGCGGCCCATCGTCGCGAGCGATGCAAACGTGAATCGCAGGGCATCCGTGCCGTATGGCGCAATCCCCTCGGGAAATTGCTTGCGCGTATTTTTCTCGATCTTCGGCGCGTCCTGCGGTTTCATGAGTCCGGTCGTGCGCTTCTTGACCAGCGACTCAAGATCGATGCCGTCGACCAAGTCGAGCGGATCGATGATGTTGCCTTTGGATTTGCTTTGCTTCTGGCCGTGTTCGTCAAGGATGAGGCCGGTGATGTACACCTCACGGAACGGAACGTCGCCCGCGAACTTGAGGCCCATCATGATCATGCGGGCGACCCAGAAGAAAATGATGTCGAAACCGGTGACGAGCACGTTGGTTGGATAGAACGACTTCAACTCGGGTCGCTTCTCCGGCCAGCCGAGCGTCGAGAACGGCCAGAGCGCCGACGAGAACCACGTATCCAACACATCTTCGTCTTGCCGGATTGCAACTTCGCGACCACGCGCTTCGTTCGCCTGTTTCTGCGCCTCGTCCTGGGTCGCCGCGACGTAGATATTACCCTCGTCGTCGTACCAAGCCGGCACGCGATGTCCCCACCAAAGTTGGCGGCTGATGCACCAGTCTTGGATATTGTTCATCCACTGGAAATAATTCTTCGACCAATTCTCAGGGACGAAGCGGATGCGACCATCGGCGACTGCTTGAATCGCGGGTTCGGCAAGCGGTGCAATGCGGACATACCACTGATCGGTGAGCCAAGGTTCGAGCACCGCGTTGCTGCGATCGCCGCGCGGCACGTTGAGGGTATGCGCATCGACTTTTTCGAGAAGCTCGAGCGCCTCGAGGGCGGCAACTACTTGCTTGCGGGCGGCAAAGCGATCGATACCGCGATACGCTTCAGGCACTTCATCGTTCAGCGTTGCATTCGCGTTGAAGATGTTGATGAGCGGCAGCTGATGGCGTTTTCCTATCTCATAGTCGTTGAAGTCATGTCCGGGCGTGATCTTGACGCAGCCACTGCCGAATTCGCGATCGACATAGCTATCGGCGACGATCGGGATCAATCGATTGACCAATGGCAGCCGAATGGTTTTGCCGATGAGATGCTGGTAGCGCTCGTCGTCAGGGTGTACGGCAACCGCGGTGTCGCCCAGCATCGTTTCCGGTCGTGTGGTTGCCACGACTAGGTGTCCGCTTCCGTCTTCTAACGGATAGCGGAAATGCCACATAGAGCCTTTCTCCGGCTCGGACAGCACTTCGAGATCGGAAAGCGCGGTGAGCAGCACCGGATCCCAATTGACCAAGCGCTTGCCGCGGTAAATCAGCCCCTCTTTGTGCAGCGAGACGAACACGTCCGTGACAGCCTTCGACAATCCTTCGTCCATCGTGAAGCGATCGCGCGACCAATCGACTGACGAGCCGAGCCTGCGCATCTGCCGTGAGATCGTGCCGCCGGATTGTTCTTTCCATTGCCACACGCGCTCGACGAATTGTTCTCGACCTAAGTCGCGCCGATGTTTGCCTTCCGCATTGAGCTGGCGCTCCACCACCATCTGCGTCGCGATGCCCGCGTGATCGGTACCGGGTTGCCAGAGCGTATTGTCGCCCCGCATGCGATGCAGGCGAGTCAACGTATCCATCAATGTGTGCTGGAACGCGTGTCCCATGTGCAACGTACCGGTCACGTTGGGAGGCGGGATCACAATGCAGTAGGGTGCGCCCGCGCCGGTCGGCGCGAAATAATTGGCAGCCTCCCAGCGTTGGTACAACCTTTGTTCGATGTCGCGGGGGGAGTAAGATTTATCCATACAAATCAGCGGTGGCAGTGGAAGCGGAAGTATACGCGGCAGAGCGGCGGCGCCTGGGCGAGAAGTCGCTAGGGGTTAGTCGTTAGCCAGAAATGAGTCGGAAGAAGTCGCTAGGGGTTAGTCGTTAGCTGTTAGCCAGAGGCGAGCCGGAAAAAGTGGTTAGCCGTTAGCCGGAAGCGGATCGAAAGCTCTTTATCTGGCTAACGACTTCTTTTGCATCGTTTCTGGCTAGCAACTAGCAACTAGCAACTAGCAACTAGCGACTAGTAACTAGCGACTTCTTGCTACGCAACGGTATGAGTCTCAGGCTGCAGCGCTCGATCGCGATAGTGCTTGAAGCGCTCGCGCGCCTGGCGCTTGCGTTCCGGATCCGCCAAGACAATTTCGGCAACCTGGCCTACGGCGTCCAATTCGGTGGGTGCATTGGCGGCAAAGTTGATGACCAGGTCGCGGAACCCGGCAGGGGCTTCCTGTTCGCCGATCAAGATGTGAATCTTTTCGTGACTGGGCGCGGACGGCGACGCCAGCTCGTGCGGCAGAAAGCTGCGATCGCCAAAGGTCCACAGCAGATCGTCGACGCGCTTGGATTCTTCCGCGGAAGCTGTTCGTATAAAAACCTTTTGTCCGGCATCGACGGCTTTTTCCGACAATCGGCACGTCAACCGCAAATGCGCGTCCGGCGCAGTATCGTCCAGCACGTAGAAATCGACCTTCGGCACAGTTACTTCCGATTCAGCAAGAAATCCATCAACATCGGTACCGGCCGGCCGGTGCTGCCTTTGTTCGCGCCGGCCATGTACGCGGTGCCCGCGACGTCCAAGTGCGCCCAGCGCATGTCCTTGGTGAACTTCGCGAGGTAACAAGCAGCCGTGATGGCGCCGCCTTCGCGTCCCGCCACGTTGGCGAAATCCGCGAAGTTGCTCTTGAGCTGATCGCCATATTCGTCCGCGACCGGCAGCTGCCAGGCGCGATCTTCGGAACGCAAACCCGCGGCCAGTAGCTCTTGCGCTAATTCCTCGTCGTTAGCAAAAAGGCCGCTGAGGTGATTGCCCAGCGCGACCACGCATGCGCCCGTCAGCGTGGCGACGTCGATGACCAGGGCGGGCTTGTAGCGCCGCACGTAGGTGAGCGCGTCGCACAGAATCAGGCGCCCTTCGGCGTCGGTATTCAATATCTCGACCGTTTGCCCGGACATTGTTTTCACGATATCGCCGGGCTTGGTGGCGCGACCATTGGGCATGTTTTCGCACGCAGGCGCGGCGGCGACAAGATTGATAGGCAATTTGAGTTCGGCCGCGGCTTTGAGCACGCCTAGCACCGTGGCTGCGCCGCTCATGTCGAACTTCATTTCATCCATACCAGGAGGTGGCTTCAATGAAATGCCGCCCGTGTCGAACGTGACGCCTTTACCCACGAGCACAATCGGCGCATCGCCGCTTTTGCCGCCGCGGTACTCGGCGAGGATGAATTTGGCCGGTTCTTCGCTGCCGGCAGTGACGGCGAGCAGCGCGCCCATTTTCAGTTTGCGCATCTCGAGCTCGCCCAAGATTTTCACGGTGACGTTCCGATGATCGCGTGCCAGCGTTTTCGCCGCATTCGCAAGATAGGTGGGCGTGCAGACATTCGGCGGCAAATTCGCCAGGTCGCGCATGAACGTCATGCCAACCGCAATACCCGCTCCATCGCGCAGTCCACGTTCTGCGTTGGCCTTATCTGCGCGATCCGCAACTGCGACGCCCAGGCTCTTGAGCGCCGGAACCGGGGGCTTCTTGGCGGTCTTGAGATCGGGAGTGCGATACAGCGCGTTGGCGGCTGCATCCGCGACGAAGCGAGCTCGGTAATACGCGTCGGTTTGGGTCGTCTTTTCTAGGGATAGGTAGCTGACGGCGTCGCGGGCGCCAGACTTGAGGACGATGGCCAGCCCCGAAGCGGTCGCTTTGCGGTATTGCTTACGGTTGAGTTTGTCGGAAGCGCCCAGGCCGACCAGCACGACGCGCGCTGCGGGTGAGCCTTTCAGTTCGCTGACAAGAAGCGTTTCACCCACTTTGCCGCGAAAGTCGCCGCGTTTGATCACTCTGGCTAACGCGCCGCCACAGCGGCGGTCTAATTCTTGTGCCGCTGTAGAGAGGGCGCCCTTATCGTAAACGCCGACAATCGCGCAGTCCGTGCGTTGACGATCGGGCGCGGCGGTGACGACAAAGTGATCCATGGGCGACTCCTGTTAAACTGCGCAGCAGTCTAACGGGAGCGTTGCGCGGGCGCAAAGCCGCGCAACGATCGCTGTGCTTGAAACGAGAGTGCCGAAAGGTAATCAATTGACGCTACGACCGATCATTAAGATGCGCATCGCCCGCTGCGGGCAAATGGCGGCTTCCCGCTGATGCGCATTCTCGACCGTTATGTGCTGCGCGAGATTGCGCTGCACTTTGTGGCCGTAACGGGCGTGTTGTTTGTGATTCTTGTGTCGTTCCAGGTTGGCAAGGTGCTGAGCCAAGCCGCCGCAAACCAATTCCCTCGCGATGTCGTCTGGTCGTTGATCGGGCTCACTTCCCTCAAATATCTCACCGTGCTGATCCCGTTGGGTCTGTTCTTGGCTGTGATGTTGGGCTTAGGGCGGCTGTATCACGACAGCGAGATGGCGGCGGTGCGATCCTGCGGCGTCGGATTGCGTCGCCTGCTGCGTCCGATCATGGTGTTAACCGCCTTCGTGGTGGCTCTGCTCTTGTGGTTGGCCTTTGTCGTCGGTCCCGATGCGGCGGCGCGCGCTGAGCAGTTGCGCGTTCGAGCGATTCGCGAAGCGCGCTTGGCGGGTATCGAACCTCAGCACTTCGGCAGTTTTGCCGGTGGTGGGGTCGTGTACTACGCCGAGAGCATCGATAGGGCGGGGGTGCTCTACAACGTGTTCGTTCAACGACGCGTCGGTGATCGAATCGAAGTCACCGTGGCGAAGCGGGCCGAACAATTGGGCATCGGCGGTGAGCAACAGAAGTTCGTGCTCTACGATGGAGAACGCTACGAAGGCGTGCCGGGCGGCGGCGAATTTAGAATTTCGAAATTTGGCGAGTTTGGGTATCCGATTCAACTGCCGACCGCCGCCAATCGCGCGGCGCGCATCGAGGCAAAACCCACGCGCGAGTTGTTATCATTCGAAGCGCCCGTCGACCGCGCCGAGTTCGAGAATCGCTTTGCCGCGCCGTTCATGGCGCTATTGCTGGCGTTGCTTGCTGCGCCGCTTGCTCGGCTGCGTCCGAGACAAGGCCGCTACGCGAAGATGGGAATCGCGTTGTTGGCGTACTTTCTCTACCTCGTGCTCCTCAACACCGCACGCGCCTGGATTGAAAAGCAAACGGGTTTGGGTGTCCTTGGGTTGTGGTGGGTGCATGCCACCGCGGCGGCTCTCGCCGTCTGGCTGATGTGGAAGCAAGACCCACCGTCGTTCGTCGTACGACGTGTGCGGATGCAGGTGGTCTAGATGCCCTTGATGTTGCGCTACCTCGGGCGAGCGATTATCGGCTTCACGTTGCTGGTGACAGCCGTGCTGATGATTCTCTTCAGCATGTATTTGTTTTCGGTCGAACAAGATGACATCGGCGTCGGCACGTACAACATCGTGGGCGCCTTTGTTTTCGTGATGCTGAATCTACCGCGCTACGTATTCGATTTATTGCCGGTGGCGGCGCTCATCGGCGCGCTGCTGGGATTGGGTAACTTGGCGCGCGGTAGCGAGATCACCGTGATGCGCGCCGCCGGCGTGTCGGTGTTGCGTTTAGGGCTTTGGGCGGGCGCCGCCGGCATTTTCCTAGCCTGTATGAGTTGGGTCATTGGCGATTACATCGCGCCACCGCTGGAGACTTATGCGCGTCAGCAAAAAGCATTCGCGAAATTTCGCGAGATCAGCTTGACCGGCAATCAAGGCGCCTGGACCAAGGACGGCAATACGTACATTTCTGTGCAGCAGCAGACGACCGAGAACCAGTTCGGCGGCGTCTACATTTTTCGTTTCGACAATGCGCATCGCTTGATCGACGTGGGCTATGCGCGTTCCGCCCAAGTGAACGACGACAATCAATGGCTGCTGCGCGATTACGTCCAGTCGACCATCGTCCGATCCGACGTCAATCTGGACGAGCGCACCAAGCAGCCTCCGATTGGCGAGCGTATCGACGTGATGCGTGCACCGACGCAATCGTTGGCGACCAATGTGCCGCCCGAATTCTTAGGACTGGCGGCGGCGGAGCCGGAGGCGTTGCCGGGTAGGCTGTTGTACGGCTACATCCAGCATCTGCGCGCGAATGGGCTGGACCCGTCGGTATTCGAAACGGCGTTATGGACTCGCGTTGCGCGCACGGCGGCGATCGTCTTTATGGTGATGCTCGCAGTTCCGTTCGCATTGGGATCGAATCGATCCGGCGGTGGCGGCGTGAAGACGGTGTTGGGTGTGCTATTGGGTGTTGGCTTCGTACTGTTGGCAAAAGTGATGGAGAACAGCGGACAGGTGTTCCACCTCTCGCCAATAGTCGTGGCGTGGACACCGACTTTGGTGTTGGCGGCGTTGACGATGATTGTGTTGTCGAGAGTACGGTAGGGATTTTGAAGTGGGCCGTAGTGGGTGACTTTACGACCGCGCCGGCCGCCGCAAGTTGATTTCAGGACCGCGCACAAGTACATCCCTGTAGCTGCTTCCTCAAAAAACATCCCTGTTTTATTGAGGATCCTGAAATCAACTTCCGACGTCCGGCACGGCCTAAAACAATAGCCTGCGAGCTAAATCCCGTCTTGGTGAAATAGGAAACGGGGAAGCAGGATGATTGGGAAACAGGATGATCATGAGTGAAGTGACTGCTGCCAAACCAATCTTCGCCGGCCCACTTAGAAGGCTGGGGGCCATGGTGTATGACGCGTTATTGTCCATCGCCGTGCTGATGGTGGTGACAGGATTGTTCCTGCCGTTCACGCAGGGTGAGGCGGTGACGACGATGGGAACGGGTGTGTTGTACATCTACCGAGTTGCGATGGCGGTTGCCCTGATCGGTTTCTTTGTCGTCTTCTGGACAACGAAAGGTCGCACGTTGGGTATGCAGGCTTGGTCGTTGCGGATTGAAGGCGAGGGCGGCGCGCATCCTTCCTGGGGCGAGACTTCTGTGCGCGTCCTTGCTGCCATGCTTCCTTCGGCGCCAGCGTTGACCGCTTTGGTCTTTGCGGTTCAGCCGGGTGCGGCACCCGCGGTCAGATCAGTGGGCTTCTGGTTGTTTGTGCTCGTGCCGTTGAACTACGCGTTTGCATGGATCGATCCGCAGCGGCGCGCGCTGCACGACCGGCTTTTGACTAGCCGCATCGTGCATCGCAAATAGCCACGCCATGCGCTATTTCTTTTTGAGAAGCTGCTCGAGCGGCTTGAAGAGCACATCGTATTTGAACGAAGCCACTTCGAATGCCCACCCGTCCACTTTGCGAGCAGTCAGATTTGCTTCGGACTCGCCATTGGCAAGCAACGTAGCGAGTGACTCTGCGGTGGTTTTCGTCTCGCCCGGTTTGGCCTCTGCCGGTGCTGTGTGAAACCGCTTGGCGAGTTCACCATCGAAGCTGGGCTTTAATACGATCCAATGCTTGCCCTCCATATCGTAACCGTCGATCTCAACGATCAGCCCATCGAAGGTTTGGAAAGTGGTGTGACCGGCGGGCTTTTGCGATGCAAGCTCCGCGACCGGTCGCACGTCATCGAGTTCTAAATTGCTTAGCGTCTGGGCCAGCGAGTTGGTAGCGCCGACACTGTTCACTTCACGGCCTTTCGGAACGCCATTGACGTCGAAGTTCTGTTCGGCGCGGCTCGTCTTTACGATTGCGTAACGCGGACCCGATCCAGGTTGTATCGCGATTTCCTGAACGCGATCGGCGGGCACGTTGATGAGATCGCGTCGCAGCCACTGACTCACTTCCGTCGAGGCTATGAGCGACTGCGACAGTAGCCAGCTTTGTTTTTCGCCAACTCGGCGTACGAATGCAAACTGAGTGGTTGGATCTTGCTTGCCGATGATGAGCTGAATGGGGGGTTCGATGCCGGTAAGTTCCACGCGCGAGCCGCCCGCGGTGGGTGAGTTTACGTCCTCGACCCCAAGCGTCGCGTAGCTCGCCGGATTGCTGGTCTTTTCTTCATTCAGTTGAGTGTTTTCGAGTGCGAGCAGTAGCGAGCGGACCTTGCTTCTATCGGCGGCAAAATTGCGTTGCTTCACTCGCCATTCATCGCCCTGGCGTTCCAGCTCGACCGCAGTGACATCGCCTGCTTTCGATATTTTGATTGCTGTGATTTTGTCGAGCTGGCCTTTCAGCACCGGATACAGGGCTACTTTATCCGGTGGGGCGGGTGTGCGCGAAATTGCAATCCATCCGGCCAATCCTACGAGTGCCAGCATAATGCCGCCCAGTATTGCGACCTGGCGCGAGTTCATGCGGCGGCTCCCTGCGCGCCGGTCGAACGGCTGGCGCGCAGCCGTGCATTGCGCCGTACCGTCAGCACTATTGCAGCTCCCACCAAAAGCAACGGGATCAGCACGATGTTGAGGACTTTGAGCCACCAGCCCAGCCGCTCGATCCCGACATCGAGCGTGCGCCGGACCTCTCGCAATTCCTTGCGCACGCGTCCACGCTCTTGCTGGAAGCGATTGACTTCCTGCTGCTGCTCGGGCGTCAGCGCCAGCGAGCCTTGATCTTGTCGCGATGCTTGCAATTGCGACAGCTTCGTTTCCGTGTCGCGCAATTCCTTGTTGAGTGCTTGCTCCTTCACGCGCAGCTGCTGATCCGCATTCATGCGCAACGCATCGACTCGCGTGAAAGGCCGGAAAAAGCTCTGGCGGCCGCGAATGCTGATGAGATCCGCACTGCCTGTGAGATTGTCGAGCAGGTTTGCGACGAAATCTCCGTTGTTCGCCCAGGGCACCGAATAGCGTTGTCCATAAACGTTCTGTGTGCGCAGCCACATCACATCCGCGAGGAGATCGGTGTCGGCAACCAGTACGACGTTTGCATCCTGGGAGCTCTCCTTGAGTGGATTCGCCCCATTGGCGCCTGGAGGCGGCGTCGGGAATGCGCTCGGTACTTTTCCCGACACGCGAGCGGCAACAGTGTGGACCTCATTGCTGGGCACGAAACCGTCGAGCAGCATCTGCGGATCGGTGGCCATCGCGAATTTCGCTGCCGGCATCAACATCGTTTCCGCGCTCGACGTCAACAACGGTTCGACCTGCGTCTTGGCATCCTTCGCCGCGCGCAGCGAGCCGACGGACATCATATTGATGATGTCCAAATTCGTGGTCACGACATCTTTGGAATTCATATTCGCTCGCGGAATCGCAAGCACACCCACGTGCCGTGAAGGCGGCTGGCCGGCACGCACCGTCACTGTCAGCGCGAGCCCGCGGTCGCCGACCACCATAGTGGGGTCGTAATCGATGCCCCATGCCGTGAGCAGAGGCCCGAGCGTCGATGCGCGATTGTCGTTGCCCATGCCGGGCACGCCACCGCCCCCGTCATCTTGCACGGCTGATGGGTCCATGAAAGCCAGTAGCTTTCCGCCGTGAAGTACGAATTGATCGATGGCATAGAGCGAGGCGGGCACCAGGTTCTTCGGATGGACCACCATCAGGACATCGATGTCCGGCTCGATGGCGGCCGTTTCAAGCGGTATCATTTTCACGTCGAAGAGTTGACGCAGCTGCGAGGTGATCGCCCAGCCCGGGCGCATTTGACCGGTGGTCTGATCGAACGATTCGTTCATCGGCAACGATGACATGAGTCCAACGACCGGGCGCTTCGGATGCGCAAGCCGATGGATCATCGTGACAATGTCGTACTCGAGAAACTCTTCCTTGTCTTCTTGGAAGAAGCCGATGACTTGTTTGCCGTCCGTCGAGTTGGTGCCCGCCAGACCGAAGTACAGTTGTTCGCCTTGGGCGCCGACCGGTGCCGAACTGAGTCCGAATTGGGTCGCGCGGTCTTCTTCGTCCGAGAACGGTTGAGGATCGATCACCGTCAGCCGCAACTTGCCGTGGGACCGCTGGGCCATTTCCTCCAGCAACTCACGGACACGCTGGGCGTAGGCGCGCAGCGCCGGTAACTCGCGGCTGGGCTCTTGCGAGAAGAAGAAGTACAAATTGACCGGTTCATCCAGCTTACTGACAATGCTCTTGGTACCGGGAGCGAGTGTGTAGAGGCTGTTCTCCGTCATATCTATGCGCACGCCTCGCAATAGAAACGTGGCGACGACCATCAAGGCTAGAAACGCCGCAGCCAGAAGGACTAGCGCCGTGGCGTCGAAGGCCTTCTTTTGATGGCGCAGGGTTTGTTTTTCGGTGCTCATGGTGGCCGCCTCAGTCCGCTTTCTTCATGTCGAGCACGATGGCGGTTGCCACCAGCCATGCAATGATCAGCGCGCCAAAGTAGACGAGATCGCGCAGGTCGATGACGCCTTTCGAAATGGCTTCGAAATGTGTCAGGAACGACAACGATGCAATGACGTCCACGAGTGCTTGCGGCAGGCTCTGCACGAGGCCCATCACCATCGGCGTGCCCGACAACATAAAGCAGAAGCAGACCACGACAGTGAAGATGAACGCGATGACTTGATTGCGGGTCGCGGCCGACAGGCACGATCCGATCGCAAGAAATCCACCCGCCATTAAAAAGCTGCCGATATAGGCGGCGAGAATCGCACCGTTGTCGGGCGCGCCCAAGAAATTAATGGTGATCCATATCGGAAAAGTCAGCGCGAGCGCGATGCCCGCAAAGGCCCACGCCGCCAAGAATTTTCCGAGCACCGCTTGCGGCAATGTGATGGGCAACGTCATCAGCAGTTCGATGCTGCCGGACTTACGCTCTTCCGCCCACAAGCGCATCGAAATGGCAGGAATCAAAAACAAATAGAGCCAGGGGTGATAAGCGAAGAAGGGCGCAAGATCCGCTTGACCGCGCTCGTACAGGCCGCCGAGGGAGAACGCGAAGACACCGGCGAGGATTAGGAAGATGACGATGAACACCAGCGCCAGCGGAGTCGCAAAGTAGCTGGCCAGTTCCCGCCGAAACAAGATGTTGATGTTACGCACGGCCCACCTCCGTGGTGATCGAGCGAAAGACTTCATCGAGGCGGCCGGATGGCGAGCGCGAGGCCAGGCCTTTTGGCGTATCGTCCGCCAGGATTTTGCCTTGCGCGATGATCATGGCTCGATTGCACACGGCATCGACTTCTTCGAGGATGTGAGTCGAGATCACGATGATCTTGTCTTTGGCCATGTCATTGATCAATGCACGCACCTCGTGCTTCTGATTCGGGTCCAGCCCATCGGTTGGCTCATCCAAGATGAGGACTTTGGGATCGTGCAGGATGGCCTGCGCGAGACCCACGCGACGCCGAAAGCCCTTCGACAATGTGTCGACGCTTTGCTGCAAGACTTCGCGCAGTGAGAGACGGGAGATGACGTCGTCGAGGCGTTGGCGGCGACGATCGCCGTCTAATTCGCGGATGTCGGCGATAAAATGCAGAAACTGTTCGACCGTCATTTCGCCGTAACTGGGCGCGCCTTCCGGCAGATACCCCATCGCTCGCTTGGCTTCTTGCGGCGACTGCTCGATGTCGTGCCCGCAGACGCGGATCGATCCGGATGAAGGCGCCAAAAAGCCCGTGATCATTTTCATCGTGGTCGATTTGCCGGCGCCGTTCGGGCCTAAAAAGCCGAGTACTTGGCCGGGCTCGACGTTAAACGTGACGTCGTCAACGGCGGTCAACGCGCCATAACGCTTACTGAGATGGTTAATCTCGATCATGAGGATCCCTTGTTTTCTGCCAGTTGGCAGGGTGTTCTTTGCACTAACGCCGCGCAGTGTCGCATCGCCTTGTGTCGAATTGTTGCAGGGCCTTCGCCATATTGCTTCGGTTATCACTCGTCGCGAAGGCCAACGCGCATTGGCACGCGTGTTTCTGACCGTCCCACCGTAGCGGAGTTCCTGGCAGACACAAGCTGGCGCGCGCGATTTTCGCCATGAAGACTGGCCAACGCAACCTTCGTCGAGGTACCCGCATTCTGCCGGTGAGGCCGACGACCAGCATGGCGATGTGATCCACGTCCGGATCAGGCAATCGCTGCGCTGCGGGATGCGTATGTATGCGTTAGACTCCAAAAGGTGAGGTCCAGATCGACTCCTTATTTATAGCAGCGCAATGCTATCTATAAGGCTAGGAATCATAAAATCGGTCCGCCTACAGGCGAACAATAACAAGACCGTAGAGGTACGAGTCTGAGTCAGCCGCCGGACAAATTTCATATCGTGATCGTGGGCGCTGGGCCCGCAGGCATCAGTGCCGCTGCTCGCGCCGCGGAGCTCGATCGAACTGCGCGCGCCGCCCGTCCCGATACACCGCCTTCGTATGTACTTCTCGAAGGGTTTGGCGCACCTGCCAAAACCATTCAGCGGTATCAGAAGGGCAAGCATGTCATGGCAGAGCCCTCATTCCTGGATCTGCGTAGCGATATGCAGTTCGACGCCGGAACGCGCGAGCAGATACTAAAAGGGTGGTCCGACAGCCTGAAAAAGCAACGGATCAATGTTCGTCTCGGCGCGGACGTCAAAACACTCTCCGGCTCGCATGGGAATTTTCAGCTGCAATTGGCGAACGGCCCGAGCATCGTGGCCGAGAACGTCGTGCTGGCGATCGGTTTGGAAGGCAATCCGCGCCTGATCGGCGCGCCCGGCGATTCGCTGCAGGGCGTGCAGTACCAACTCGACGACCCCCGAGAATATTCAAATGAAACCGTGATCGTGATCGGCGCCGGCGATTCGGCGATCGAAAATGCAATGGCGCTCGCCGTGCAGAATACGGTTTGGATCTTGAACCGAGGCAAGGAATTCAGCCGCGCTAAGGACGCCAACCTTCGGGCGGTTCTTGGCGCCATCGCGGACCCCAAATCGCGACTCAAGTGCCATTACGAAACGACCATCAAAGAAATCCGGCGGGACGACAAAGCTGCAATGCCATTGACCGTCGTGTTGCAAAAGCCCGATGGCGAGGCCACGGTTCAATGCCATCGCATCGTGGCTCGCTTAGGCGCCATCCCGCCACGGAAGTTTGTGGAGTCGACGGGCATTCGCTTTCCGAACGATCGCGCTGACGCGATTCCGGAACTGACCCGTCGCTACGAAAGCAACGTCAAAGGCGTTTATGTCATCGGCTCGCTGGCCGGCTATCCGCTGATCAAGCAGGCGATGAATCAAGGGTACGATGTCATCGAGTATATCCATGGCCATGACATCAAGCCCGCGGATCATCCGCTCCTGGAGCAGCGCTTCTCCGGCTTGCCGTATGAGTGGGGTGTCGATGAGACGCTCGCGCGTTTTCAAGAGCACATTCCGATGTTTCGCCAACTCAACGCATTGGCGTTTCGAGAGTTGCTGATCGAAAGCGATATTGTCGTCAGCTATCCGCCCGGTCCCGAGTTTGACGATGCCAAGGATAAGTTGGCACGCTTGACGACGCGCTTGGCCAGCAGCAAGGCGCAGCGCGCTGCACCGCGCATTACGCGCATCGTCGGCGAAGGCGAATCGATCTATCGCGCCGGCGAATTCGGCACGTCGTTCTTCACCATTTTGCAGGGTGAAGTCATCTTGCGTACGCCCGGATCGCAGGCGCTGCCGATGACGTTGGGTCGGGGCGAGTTTTTCGGCGAGACGAGTCTGCTCTCCGGGCGCCCCCGCAACGAGAATGCATCGGCCGGACCGGGTTGTATTCTCGTCGAGACGCCACGCCGGACAATGGTCAAGCTGATGAACTCGAACGACGAGGTGCGCGGCGGGATCGATTGGATTTTCATTGTGCGCGAGCTGCAGCGGCATTTCGCACCTAGCGCTGCCTATCGCGATTTGCGCGAGGTTGCGTCGCGAGTCGTCTTGCGACACTTCAATGCGGGCGAGGCAATCTTCTCGCAGGGCGAAGTAGGGGACAGCCTATTCGTGCTGCGCTCGGGTGGCATCACGCTGTCGCGGTTGCCTCAAGGCCAGCTACAGCAGGCGCCGCGACGACAACGCGATCGCGACGCTGTAGTCTCGCAAGTGCGCGCAGGTCGTCTCTTTGGTGAGATGGCGTTGATGGGCGATCCAATTAGGCGTGAGACTGCGACGACAGCGGTCGCCTGCGAAGTGATCGAAGTGAAGCGGGCAGAGTTCCAGGAATTGACGCGCCGACCGGAAGCGCAGCTCGCGCCGCTCCAACAATCCGTGAGCAAGGCCAGCATCGATAACGCGCGCATGCAAGTGCGGCCGGAAGCCGGCGCGGCAATGAATTTCCTGATGCGAGAAGGCTTGGGCGAAGCCACCGACGTTTTAGTGATCGACGAATCGCTGTGCGTCGGCTGCGACAACTGCGAGAAGGCGTGCGCGGAAACGCATAACGGCGTTTCGCGACTGGATCGCGAAGCCGGTGCGTCGTTCGCAAAGGTGCACATCCCGATCGCGTGCCGTCATTGCGAACAACCGCATTGCATGAAGGATTGCCCGCCGAATGCGATCAGGCGTTCGGAGTCCGGCCATGTCTATATCGATGACACCTGCATCGGTTGCGGCAACTGCGAATCGAATTGTCCTTACGACGCGATTCACATGGCTTATCCAGCGCCGAAGAAGCCGAATCTGTTGTCGTGGTTGTTGCTCGGTAAGGGGACCGGCCCGGGAGAGGAGCCGAACTACCAGCCTGAACCGGCCGCCCAGGCACAAGGCAAAAAGGCCGTGAAGTGCGACGCCTGCGTCGGTGTTGCCAGCGGACCGGCATGCGTCAACGCCTGTCCCACCGGCGCGGCTATTCGCGTCGGACCGGATCGCTTCGTCGATCTGGTTGAGGAACGCAAGCAGTGATTCATCGCAATCTGCTTCAGTTCCGCGGTGCTCGGTATCTGTGGTGGGCAGTCGGTCTTACTGTTGGCAGTGCGGCGCTATATGCCTCGCAAACCGGCAAGACGGCCAGCGGCGATACCTGGCAGGGTTATGTACTCGGGTCGGTGAGCGCGCTCCTTGTGTTGTGGTTGATTTTGCTGGGCATTCGCAAACGCCGCTACGCATCGACGCTGGGCAGCGTGCAAGGCTGGGTATCGGCTCACGTCTATCTCGGTCTTGCATTGCTGATCGTCGCCACGCTGCATTGTGCAGCCCAGTTCGGCGTCAACGTTCATACACTGGCGTACGCGATCATGTGTTTCGTGATCTTAAGCGGTGTGTACGGGGTCTACGTCTATCTCGCCCATCCGCGCTTGATCGCGGAGAACAATGCCGGCGGCGCGCGGGCATCGCTGTTCGCAGAGCTTTTCGATTTGAACCGGCAAGCGCGTTTGCAATGCGAGCAGTGCGGCGCTGCGGTCACGTTGGCTGTGGTCAGTAGCATCGAGCGCACTGCCATCGGCGGCAGCGCGTGGCAGCAGTTACTCGGGCGCGATCGATCGTGGTTCATGCGCAGCATCGATACACGTGCAACGCTGCTTGCGAATGTGGATCAACAGCCGGTGATCGACTATGTCGCGCAGCGCTTGCCGCGCGCCGATAAGAGCGCAGAAGCCAAAGCTTTGCAAGAATTAGTGGTGATGTTGTGTCGGCGTCAATCGGTGCTGCGGCGTATTCGCCGCGATATTCGATTGCATGCTGCACTCAAGGCCTGGTTGTACGTGCACGTGCCGCTCTCAGTGGCGCTGATCGGTTCGCTGATCGTCCACATCCTCGTTACCTTCCTTTATTGGTGACGCATGGATGTGCTGATACGAGAATTGCGGGCGGATGCCAACGGTCAGATCGAGCGACACGACACCGAGTTTGGCGGCGATCGGATTCTAATTGGCAGTGCGCCGGATTCCGGCGTGCAATTGCTGGGCACCGGCGTGGCCGCTACCCATGCAGTGCTGACGCGCGACGGGACGGGCCTGCAACTGCGCTGTTCGAAAGACTGCAAGGTTCGAGTCGATGGCGCCGACGCGGACTCGGCGGTGCTTCAGGTCCAGGGCTCGGTAGACATCGCCGGTAATCGTCTTACGCTCATTGCGCCGCCGGCTGGTTTCGATTTCGCGTTGGAAGTGCATGCGGATCCAAACGTGGACAGCAGCCACTTCGAAGCCGCCTTCAAAACCGACATCGAGCAATCATGGATCTCCAAACGCCGGCTGTCCTGGATTGCGTTGTTCGTCGTGCTGCTGGTCGGGCTCGGTATTCCGCTTACTGGCGTCATGTTGCGGGAGCCGCAGACAGCAAGCTTCGCGGGCCTGCCCAGCGATGCGCTCTGGTCCACCGGTGAGTTGGCAGCGGCGCATGCGCAGTCGGCCGGCACGCAGTGCTCGAGGTGTCATAGGGAAATGTTCACACGTGTTCGCGATCAAGAATGCCGCGCGTGCCATCGAAATATGACCGATCACGTGTTGCCCGAGCGCCTTCAGCAATCCGCGCTTGCCGAGCCTGCGCGCTGTGCTTCGTGTCATCGCGAGCATGGCGACCATGCGGGGTTGATGCCGCGAACCGACACAGGCTGCACCAGTTGTCACGCGGACGCATCGACACGTTTCGCCGGTCTCAAGATGCAGGACGTCCAGGCTTTCGAGCCGGAGCGTCACCCGAATTTCAATGTTCGCTTGCTGTTGCCTGTGCAGCAACCTGCAGTGGCAGGTCCGACACCAAGTGCGATATCAGGCGAATGGCGGCTGACCAAAACGCCGCTCGCTGGCGCTCAAGAACGCTCGAACTTGAAGTTCTCGCATCGACAACACTTGGATCCGGCGCGCGTATCGAGCGCAGCCGACAGCCAAGCTCTACAATGCGGCGATTGCCATGTCCCTACCGCCGATGGAACGCAGTTCATGCCGATGACAATGGAAGCGACGTGCAGTTCGTGTCATGAGCTTGGTTTCGATCCTGCGAACCCCGATCGGCAGTTGCCGCACGGCAAACCGCGCGAAGCAATCCTTGCTCTGCAGGAATACTTTGCACGCAAATACTCGGATCCCGCCGCGGCACCCGTGGCGCGCGAACGCAGGCGATTGCCCGGCCGAGAGACCGAAGAGACGACTTGCAACGCCGGCGCTTTAAGCTGCGCGCGACAATCGGCAGCAAGTGAAATCGAAGCGCAATTCTCGCGACGAGGATGCGCCAACTGTCATGAAGTGACGGATTCGCACGATGAGGATATTTATCAGCGCTATCAAGTGCTGCCGGTGCGACTGTCGGGTCGATTTTTTCACGCGGCCCGATTCGATCACGGGCCGCACCGAATCCAGAAAGACAAGAGCGGCGACGCCGCGTGCTTGACGTGTCATAGCGCCGATAAGTCGGAACTCAGCACTGACTTAATGCTGCCTGCGCAGGCGCAGTGCATGGAGTGTCATCGCACTCATCCCGCTCGCGGTCAAGTGGCCGGTCAATGCGCGACGTGCCACACCTATCATCCGCACTCGATGCCGCATCGAGATTTGTTTTCCGGCGCCGCCCCATCCGACGTTGTCGTGAGACCGTAGCTATGCAAACGCCAGCAATGATGACAACTGTCCGACGGTTCGCGCTCATGACGACGGTTGCGTCGCTACTCATCGTTGGTTGCAGCGGCGACGAACCGAGTGCCTCCGGAGCCGATCCCACCACGGGATGTGACGGTAGTTGTGCGTCGGTCAGCACATTTTTAAGTGTCGCGGACGTGGAGCGTGTCATTGCTCAAGGCGTCGCTGAGGCTCAAGGGCTGGGTGCGCAAGCGACCATTGCCGTTGTCGATCGGGTAGGGAATGTGCTGGCGGTTTATCGCATGGGCGCTGCGGCGAATCGGGTTGTCGTCATCGCGAGCGGATTGAACGCGAATGGCACTACGACTGTGAGCGGAGGACTCGAAGGTCTCCGCTTGCCGGTAGCGTCGGTGCCGGTCAGCATCGACGATCAAGCGGCGATTTCAAAGGCCATCACGGGCGCGTACTTGTCGACGGAAGGCAATGCGTTCTCGACTCGCACTGCCAGTCAAATAATTCAAGAGCACTTCGCGCCCAACGAAGCCTTTCAGGCAGGCGGCCCGCTCTTCGGCGTGCAATTCAGTCAGTTGGCCTGCTCGGATTTGATGCGCTCGTACGATGGCATGTTGCCAAGTGTCGGACCGCAACGTTCGCCGTTAGGCTTATCGGCCGATCCGGGTGGGTTTCCTCTCTACAAAAACGGCACTGTCGTAGGCGCGGTGGGTGTCATCTCCGACGGTATCTACGGTCTCGACAAAGTCATTACCAATAACGATCGCGACACGGACGAGATGATCGCGTTTGCCGCGACATTCGGCTATGCGGCGCCAGTCGACCGGCGCGCCGATCGGATTACGGCGGACGGGCGCACATTGCGTTTTAGCGACGTGGAGTTTCCGGATCTGACTCGCAATCCCGCCAACGCGACACCGTTTGCATCGCTCGGCGGTGCGGGGGCACTCGTGGCAACGACGGGCTACTCGAGTGGAACGATCGTGGCCGGCACAGCCTTTGGGCAACCCACCTCCGGTATCCGGCTCGACACGTCGGGAAATTATTCCGGTCAAGATGCGTTTGTGTTGGTGGATGCAGCGAACGCGCAGCGCTTCCCGCCACAGGCCAGTGCTGTTGTCGGTTCGCTGACAGCCTTGGAAGTTCAAAATTTGATGAGCAATTTGATGGGCTACGCGAACGCGACGCGCGCCCAGATTCGACGACCGCTTGGTTCACCGGCGCGAGTGACCGCTAGTATTGTCGACACGTCTGGGGCGATCTTGGCCATCGCACGTTCGCGTGATGCACCAGTTTTCGGCATCGATGTCTCGCTGCAGAAGGCGCGAACCGCGGCTCTGCTGTCGAGTAATACTGCGTCAACATTTTTGACTGCGCTGCCGAACGCAAAGTATCCGCAGCTCACCGATGCCAGTGCGACAGTTGTTCGTCAGATCGCTATCGGCGACTACGTCACGGCAGCTCGTAGCTTCGTAGGGTCTGCCACCGCACTCGGTGACGGCGCGATCGCCTATTCAGCTCGTGCGGTGGGTAATTTATCGAGGCCGTTCTACCCCGATGGCATCGATGGATCGCCGGCGGGACCTTTGAGTAAAGCCGCGGGCGAGTGGAGCGTGTTCTCGACGGGATTGCAGCTGGACATCGCGCAGAACGCGATTTTGCAGCATGTACTGCATACAGCCGGAGCACCGTTGCCCGATGTCGCAGTGGGGTGCGCGGGCGTCGATCTTGCCAACGATTTCTCTTCTGCTACGCAGACTGTTTCGAATCTTCGCTTGGCTAATGGCCTACAAATATTCCCGGGTGGCGTACCGATCTACCGTAGCGGCGTGTTGATTGGCGCGGTGGGCGTCTCCGGCGATGGCGTCGATCAAGACGACATGATCGCGTTCCTCGGTGCGAATAGAGGAGCCGATAACGCTCCGCTGCAGATGCGTGCCGACACATTGACGCCGCAGGGTGTGCGGTTGCGTTACGTGCAATGCCCGCAAGCGCCGTTCCTGCGTGACGGAGTCGAGGAGGGCGTATGCCAAGGAAAGTAATGGCAAGCCGGAAAATATTCGTCAGCGTAAGCGCTGCGGGTTTGCTTGCGATGCCGGCATTGGACGCGGTTGCGCAAGAGCCCACGCAAACCTGCTATCAAGACGATAGCGGCCGCATCGTGACGCGACGCCGGCCCGGCTATCGGGAAGTGCCTTGCCCTTCAACTCAGACGGAGCGGCCCGCAACGAACGAAGCGCCTGTCCCAGATCGCACAGCTCCCACTGAAACACGCCCGCAGCCGAGACCGTTGCCGGGTCGCACGCCACGCGATGTTCCGCTCCCTGAAGCCCCCCCGCCCCCGCGTCGTCCGGCTAGCGTCTCGCCGATTCCGCGTCCGGGCCTTGGCGACTATCCGCAATCGGTGCCCTTGCCTGATCGTTGGCGAATCGTCGACACATTGGGCGCGCAAGATCGCTGGTTCGATCCGTACAACCGCAATCTTTTAAAAGGCGATAAGCCCGTTCGTGGCGAAGGCGACGATGCTTGGTTCTTTAATCTCGGCGTCATCTCCGACACAGTGTATGAAATTCGCGATGTGCCAACGCCGGTTGGCAGTTCATCCACCGCTAACTCCGGCAGCTATAACGTATTCGGCAGCGCCGACCAAACCGCTTTGATCGAAACGCTCGCAGTCGAGTTCGTCTATTACAAAGGCGACACCGTCTTCAAGCCGCCGGAGTGGGAGTTCCGCTTCACGCCGGTCTTCAGTTTCAATCGTGTCGAGTTGAACGAAGTGCAGGGCGTCAACGCAAGTCCTCAAGAGGGCGCGTCCCGTACCGACAACCATGTCGGTATCCAAGCTGCATTCGTCGACAAGCATCTGCGCAATGTCTCGGATCGCTACGACTTCGACAGTGTGCGCATTGGTATTCAACCGTTCTCGTCGGATTTCCGCGGCTTCTTGTTTCAAGACAATCAATTGGGCGTTCGGCTTTTCGGCAATCGCAACAACAATCGACGTCAATACAACCTCGCGTATTTCCGCCGCTTGGAGAAAGATACGAACAGCGGTCTCAACGATGTGACCGAGTTGCGCAAAGACGATGTGCTGATCGGTAATTGTTATTGGCAAGATATGGGCATCGAAGGCTTCACGTCGCAGTTGACGTTGGCATACAACCGCAATCGCGAAGACGAAACGCACTACAACACGAATCGCTTTCAGGAACGGCCTGCGCCGCTCGGCCGACAAGTGCCGCGAACCTACGATGTCGCCTACCTGGGCTACAGCGGCGACGGTCATTTCGGCCGCTTGAACTTAACGACGTCGCTGTACTATGCAATCGGCAAAGAAAAGCCCGGTCTCTTCATCGCCGATGAAGTGGACATTTCCGCGGGTTTTGTGGCCGCCGAATTGTCGATGGACTTCGATTGGCTGCGGCCACGGTTGTCGCTGCTGTACGGCACCGGCGACAGCAATCCATTCGATGACAAGGCGACGGGCTTCGACGCGATTCTCGAGAATCCTCAATTCGCCGGCGCCGACACAAGTTACTGGATTCGGCAAGCTGTGCCTCTTGTCGGCGGCGGGCGCGTGGCGCTCTCGGGTCGCAACGGCGTGCTCAACGGTATGCGAACCTCAAAGGACGAGGGGCAGTCGAACTTTACGAATCCGGGCATCGCGCTGGCCGGCCTCGGACTCGATATGGATGTATTGCCGTCACTGCGAGCAACACTCAACGCCAACACGCTCTACTTCGCGGAAACGGCCGTCATTGAAATTGCGCGCAGCCAAGCGAACATCGACAAGCACATTGGGTACGACCTGTCGGTCTCACTGACGTACAGGCCGATGACGTCGCAAAACATCGTTTTGCGCGCCTCGTACGCCACGTTGATCGCAGGCGACGGGTTCAAAGCGCTATATCCCGACGACAATCCTGGGTACTTCTTACTCAATGCCATCTTCGCCTATTGAGAGTTCCATATGAATAGAACACAACAGCGAAGTCTGCAAACCCACCTGCAATCGATAGTGGTCGCGGTGGCGCTGCTGGCCGGCACGGCCGTCGCCAACGAAGCAGTGGACCGCGAGTACAAAGCGGCGCCCGCGGCGCCATCGTCTCAATCGCGCGAACAGGCGCAGGCGAAGAGCGTTGGCTGCGTCACGTGTCATACGGCGAGCGATGCGAAAACCATGCATACCAATCCGGCGGTGCAGCTCGGCTGTACGGACTGCCATGGCGGCAACGCATCGATCGGGCTGTTTCGTATCAGCGCGAGCAAAGGATCGCCGGAGTATCGACGTTTGATGGAAGACGGCCATGTGTTGCCGCGCTTCCCGAAGGAATGGAAGTTCCCCTCAAGCGCCAATCCACCCCGCACTTACACGTTACTGAATCGAGAAAGCCCCGAGTTCGTCCGCTTCATCAACCCTTCAGATAATCGCGTTGTGCGCGAGTCGTGCGGCGCCTGTCACGCCGAGATCATCGAAGCATCTGTGCGCAGCCTGCATGCTACCGGCGCGATGTTGTGGGGTGGCGCGTCTTACAACAACGGCATTCTCGACAACAAGATCTACTCGCTCGGCGAATCGTATGATCGAGACGGACGGGCCACGATTCTGAAAGGCCCTGCAATTCCCTCCGATAAGATCGAAGCAGCTCGCGCAGCCGGAATACTACCGGTGCTGTATCCCTTGCCGGCTTGGGAAACTGTGAAGCCAGGCGATGTGTTTCGCGTGTTCGAGCGCGGTGGCCGCAATATCGGCTCGCTATTCCCGGAGACGGGTTTGCCGAATGCGATCGGTCAATTGCAACGCATCGAAGAACCCGGCCGACCGGACCTCAAGGCGTCAAATCGCGGAGCGGGTACGGGTGCGCGCATCGCGGTGCCTGTCCTAAATCTCACGAAGACGAGACTCAACGATCCGCTCACTTGGTTTATCGGCACCAACGATCAGCCGGGCGACTATCGACATTCAGGCTGTGCATCGTGCCACGTTGTGTACGCAAACGATCGCGACCCACGACACTCGGGACCCTATGCGAAGTTTGGACATGCAGGCCAGACTCAGACGGTGGACGCGACAATCGATAAGGTCGAATCCGGACATCCCTTGCAGCATACGTTCACACGCGCGATGCCGACCAGCCAATGCATGATCTGTCACATGCATCAGCCGAACATGTTCATGAACAGTTTCTTGGGTTATACGATGTGGGACTACGAGTCGGATGCGCCGCGCATGTGGCCCGAGAAGCAACGCTTTCCATCAGCCGAACGGATGCGCGAAGTGTTGGAGCGCAACCCAGAAGGCGCGGCCACGCGAGGCAATTGGGGTGAGCCCGAGTTTCTGGCCAAGGTCTGGGATATGAACCCGCAGATGAAGGACACTCAGTTCGCCGACTATCACGGCCACGGTTGGAATTTCCGCGCCGTGCTCAAGCGCGATCGCGTCGGCAATCTGCTGGATGCCGGCAACAACATTGTCGCGGACGACGATCCTAAAAAATTCGAGAAGGCTGTGCACCTTTCATCGACACACGTCGATGCGGGAATGCATTGCGTCGATTGTCATTTCTCGCAGGATGCGCACGGCAATGGCCATATTTATGGCGAGGTCTCGGCCGCGGTTGAAATCGATTGCAAGGATTGCCATGGCACGGCCCAACAAACTCCGGATTTGTATACGTCCGGTCCCGCTGCGCTCGGTGGTGGCCTGGACTTGACGGCACTGCGGACTCCTGACGGCCGTCGTCGCTTCGAGTGGAAGGGCGTCGATCTGTACCAGCGATCGATGCTCGATCCTGCTCTCGAATGGCGCGTGAGCTTGGTGCGTGATTCCGTGACGCCTGGCAATCCTCACTACAACAGTAAAGCCGCGCGCGCGAAATTGATGGGCACGGACACGAAGACGCAGGCGTTTGATGTCCGAACTGCAAAAGAGAGGTTGGCCCATTCCGACGACAAGTTTGAGTGCTACACCTGCCATACCTCCTGGACGACGAGTTGCGGCGGCTGCCATTTACCGATCGAGGCGAATTGGAAGACAGAGCGCAATCACTATGAGGGCGGTGAGACGCGCAACTTTGCGACGTACAACCCACAGGTAGCGCGCGACGACATGTTCTTGCTCGGCCGTCGAGAGTTGGCGGCCGGCGGCAAGATTGCGCCGGTGCGTTCCAGCTCGGCGCTGGTTCTGTCGTCGACGAATGCGAACCGCGAGAAGATATACGTGCAGCAGCCGCCGGTGTCCGCGGCGGGGTACAGCTCGCAAGCATTCAATCCGCACTATCCACATACCGAACGCAAGACCGAGACGAAGGCCTGCGAGGACTGTCATCTCTCGAAGGCAAACGATAACAACGCCATCATGGCGCAGCTACTGGCGCTCGGCACCAACTTCATCAACTTCGTCGGCTACCACGCCTATGTCGGCGGCGCAGGCGAGATCAGTGCAGTGACCGTGACCGAATGGGATGAGCCGCAGGCTGTCATCGGCAGTTATCTGCATCGTTACGCGTATCCGGAGTGGTACACGAAGCACACCACCAGCGGCCGCAAGCTGCAGCAAGGGTTCAACCACGACGCCGGAACTGCGCAATGCTTACAGCTGCGCGGTGAATATTTGTACGTGGCGGAAGGCAAGTCGGGCGTACACGTCTACGACGTAGCCAGCGTCGCCAACAAAGGTGTGTCGCAGCGATTGATCACCGCGCCGTTCAGTGGCTTGGGTCATGACACGTCCGTCGGAAGTTCCAACGCGACTTGCATTGCGCTGCCGACCACGCAGCCCATCAATCCGCCGCGCAGCCGCACCGATAAGATGCGCACGGAGAATCTTGAAACGCCAATGCATGCGCTGTACGACTACGCATACGTAACCGATGCCGTCGAAGGCCTGATCTTGATCAACGTGAATACATTGGCCGATGGTGAGCCTCGCAACAACAAATTGCGGCGCGCTCTGACATGGAATCCAAATGGCGTGTTGACCGGCGCACAACACCTTGCGATCGGCGGTAATCATCTTTACGTCACCACGCCGCGCGGCTTGACCGTTGTCGGCATCGAAGATCCGCTCCGTCCTAAAGTCGTGGCGGAATTGCCGCTCGAGAAACCTCGCGCCGTGGCGCTACAGTTCCGATATCTTTTCGTGACCACAGCGGCGGGCCTGGAAGTCGTGGATGTCACGAATCCGGCCATGCCTCGCAAGGCCGGCAGTGCCATTCCGATTCGCGATGCGTATCGCGTCTACGTGGCGCGTACGTATGCCTATGTTGCGTCGGGTCCGGAAGGGTTGGTTATTGTCGATATCGAAAAGCCCGAAGCGATGCGCGAGTATCAGCGCTTCAATGCAGGCGGCCAATTACGCGACAGCCGCGATGTCGTCGTCGCGACGACGAATGCATCGTTGTTCGCTTATGTGGCGGATGGTGCGGGCGGACTGAAAGTATTGCAGTTGACGTCGCCGGAGTCGCAGCCGAAATTCTATGGCTTCAGTCCGGCACCCAAACCGCAGTTGATCGCGCAGTATCCAACGTCGAAGCCGGCGCTCAGCTTGTCCAAGGGATTGGATCGCGATCGGGGCGTAGATGAAAGCGGCAATCAGATCGCCGTGTTCGGCCGGCGTGGGTCACGTCCTTTGAGTTTCGCGGAGATGCGTAAACTGTTCCTCAACGCGGATGGGCAGCCTTGGTATGTATCCAATAATCCATAAGCCAAGCCGCTTGTGGGCGAGTCTCTTGGCGCCAGATTGTCTGGTCGCGATGTCGTGTGTTGCCATGGTGTGGATCGGAGTGGCGTCCATGGAAGTGGCGGAGGCGGCGGACATCGCCGACTACAAGCACATGGGCGTGGCGACGTGTGCGTCCAGCACCTGCCATGGAAAGGCGGCTCCTCAACCCGACAAGAACGTAGCGCTGAACGAATATCGCACCTGGGTTCAGGACGATCGTCATGCGCAGGCCTACAAAGTGCTGGAGTCTGCCGCGTCCAAATCCATCGCCGCAAAGCTTGGGCTTCCCAGCGCGACGTCGGCCAAGATCTGTCTCGATTGTCACGCCGACAACGTGCCGCCCGCAAAGCGCGGTCCGAAATTTCAAATCACCGACGGCATTGCGTGCGAAGCGTGTCATGGCGGGTCCGAACGCTGGCTCGAGAGTCACGCGGTAACGGGTGCTACGCACAAGGCAAATGTTGCGGCGGGCCTCTACGCCACTGAGTTGCCGAAGGAGCGGGCCAATTTGTGCTTGGGATGTCATTTGGGAACTCGCGATCGATTCGCGACGCACGCGATCCTCGGGGCTGGGCATCCGCGTCTCAGCTTCGAGATGGAAGCATTCACTGCCAACCAGCCCGCTCATTACACGGTTGACGCTGACTATGTGCAGCGCAAAGGCAAAATTGAGGGCGCAAACTTGTGGCTGACAGGCCAATTCGAGACCGCTCGTCGGTGGGCGGCCTTATTGCAAACCGACTTAGCCCATCCACCCGGTTTGTTCCCCGAATTTGCTTTCTACGATTGCCACAGCTGCCATCACCCCTTGGATCAAAAGCGATGGTCGCAACAACGCGCCGGCGCCGGCGCCAGCCCCGGCACGATGCGTCTGCAGACTTATTCGCTTCTGACCCTGCAGGCCGTGGCCGAAAGCGTGGCAAATGGGGGCGATGCCACTTCGCTCATAGCCGCTCGCTCGGCGCTGGTGCGCGCCGGCCAAGCGGATGCCAATGCGGTGAAGGTTGCCGCCAAACAGTTGCAAGACTGGCTCAATGCCCGGGAATCCTGGGTCCAGAGGCAGTACTCGCGCGCCGATGTGACGCAAATCCGCAAGCGACTAGTCGATTACGCGGCCGCGGATCGAGCCAGCGACTTCGGTGCAGCCGAACAAATCGTGCTGGGTGTGGAAAGTTTGAGCTATGCACTCGGCGATCGTGACAAACTCAAGGCACCATTGGACGCTTTGTACCGGGCGGTGAAAAGCGATACCGACTTCGATCCGACTCGATTCGCCGAAGCGGCCCGAGGCGTACAACGACAATTTTAGTCACTGCTTGGACATTGCTGGATTGGACATTGAATAGCTGGAAGGCTCGAGACCACGCTGTTAGACCTGGACTCGGGAACGCAGATAAGAATGAGCGCAAAATTCAAACTAATCCGAGTGGTTGACGCGGTCGAGTTTCCAATCAATGGCGAGTTATTGGTAGGGCGGCTTGCCGAGAGCGGATTGCAAATCACGCAAGGCTTGCCTTCGCGCCGTCATGCGTTGGTGAATCTAATCGACCAAACAGTGTGGGTTGAAGACTTAGGCTCCGTGAACGGTACGTTCGTAAACGGCACGCGCCTCTCCGCAAAGTCGCCTCTGAAGACCGGCGACAAAGTTCGATTCGACGTCGAAGAATTTATTTTTCGAGTGGTCGTTGACGTGGTGCCTCAGGATGTTGGTGCACCGACGATGTATCGATCGCCCGAACCTGAGCACAAACCGCCCACTCCGCTGCGCTCCGTGGAGCAGCCCGACCTGAAGTTGCCTGCATCGCAAATTGCAGTGCCGACACCCGCTTCGTCAGCTGTCGCACAACCCGTTACCCAACCAATTGCCCAATCCGTTGCCCAACCGGTAGCACAGGGGGATGGCAGCGGCCTGTTCAAGCGGCCCGGCGCGTGGGCAGATCCAGACTCCGACGGCGCGAACAAGACCAAGTTCATGGATCCGAACGCGCTTAAGGTAATGCTGGACACGCCCAAGTTGCAGCCGGCCGGCGTTGTCGATGCGCCTACGTTGGTCGTCGCCAGCGGCGCGACTCGCGGCACACGGATCAAATTGCAGCGCGAGGGCGATGCCGTCGCCGAGTGGACGATAGGCAGTGGTGTCGAGTGCAACGTGTCGATTGCCGATGCGGGTGTCTCGTCCATGCACGCCAAGCTTGTGAATGACGGTAAGCGCTGGAAGCTCATCGATCAAATGTCCGCCAACGGCACGTATGTCAATGGCAAGCGCAGTAACGTGAGTTACTTGAGCAATGGCGATCGAGTGGGATTCGGACCGGTCGAGTGCGAGTTCAAGCTGCCAGGCGGCAGTGCTAGCACTGCCGATGACGGCGCGCCAGGCGACAAGAGGAAACTGATGATCGGTGTAGGAATCGGCGCGGCAGTGCTGGTCTTGGGAGTGATCGGCTGGTTGCTGGCTCGCTGAGTAATAGCTCGCGGATGGCCGGCTCGCTATGGCGAGCCACCGCGCTATTTCTTTTTCTTCCCTTTCTCTTTTCCTTCGTCCGAATCTAAATCTGCCGCACGAGCCTCGATGGTCGAGCGATGTGCGCGCAAGAGACGTCGCACTTCATTGACCTTCGGCCGATCTGCAATACGTGCAACCAGCTCCGCCAACTCGTGCCAGGGGCGGCCCCAATTCAGCAGACGCACTGCATCTTCGATCACGAGCTTGTCCATTTCCGTGACTGGTCCACCTTTGGCAGGCGCAGGAGGGGCGGACTTTTTAGTGACGAGAGGCGTTTTAGCGGTTGTCTTCTGCGGGGCCGGAGTGATGGCCTGAGGGCGCGGCATCTCTCTCGTTGAATCATCTGCGACGGGCGCCGGTTTGATCACCGGACGCGGCATTTGTACGGTTGCCTGCGATGCTATCGCTTCAGTTGCAAGTACGGGCACGGTTAACGTGGTCGGAGTAACAGGAGCAGGTTGCGGCTTGGGTGGCGTGGGCGCAGTGGGCGACGATGGACGCGGCATCGCAACAGTTGCATCGCTGGCTGTCGTCGATGGGCTGCTCGCTACGGATTTCGTCGGCGGCGTGACAGGCTTCAACCCGTCTAATTCCGTGAGCGTTCCATGACCATGATGGTCGGGGTTGGCGATCGGGATAAAACGCTGGACGTGTTGAATGCCGACCATGTTGGCCAAGAACATCATGAGCTCGAGCGCGTCCGCAAACTTAGCATCGCCCATTGCGAGCCGCGATTCGTTGAGTGCCTTGAGCT
>Ga0193752_1000623_pt1 | contig 32851 bp, 33 predicted proteins | sample H1c1metaG_FD_144924 | JGI IMG/M metagenome (GOLD analysis project Ga0193752, IMG submission 144924) | Soil microbial communities from a riparian zone of the East river system, Colorado, United States - H1c1 | ecosystem: Environmental > Terrestrial > Soil > Riparian zone | place: USA: East River... | reverse complement strand
ACGGCACGCACTTCGCCGGCCAGTACTGCTGGATCTTCGCCATCAGCGTCCTGCCCCTCGCTACCGTGTTCGCCATCGAGTTCACGATGCCGGTGTGGGTCGCGCTGCTCGCGTACCTGTTTCTCGGCGAGCGGCTCAACGGCCCGCGCCTGGTGATGCTCGGCCTGGGCATCGCCGGGGTCATCGTGATCCTCAAGCCCGGCGTCGGCGTGATCCAGCCCGCCGCGCTGGTCATGTTGCTCGGCGCGCTGTGCTACGCGGCCAACATGATCACCACCAAGACCCTCAGCAAGACGGACTCGGTCTTCGCCATCCTGTTCTGGATGAACCTGATCCAGAGCCCGCTCGCGCTCATCCCCGCGATTCCGCAGTGGTCGGCGCTGACGCTCGCCGACTCGCCCTGGATCGCGGCGCTTGCCGGCGGCAGCCTGTGCGCGCACTACTGCATGACGCGCGCCTTCAAGCTGGCCGACGCAAGCGTGGTGGTGCCCGTCGACTTCCTGCGCCTGCCGCTGATCGCGGTAGTGGGCGCCCTCGCCTACGGCGAGCCGCTCGATCCGTGGGTGTTCGTCGGCGCGGCGATCATCTTCGCCGGAACGTACTACAGCCTTTCCAGGGAATCGCGCAGGCCAGCCTAGAAGAAGCGCTCGAGCAGCGCCGCGACCTGCTCCGGCGCCTCGACCAGCAGGCCGTGGCGCAGGCCGGGAAGGATCTCCAGCTTCGATCCGGCGATGCGCTCGCGCATGAGATGCGCCATGCGCGGCGTCGAGCCGGCGTCGTGCTCGCCGGTGGCGATCAGCGCCGGCGCCTGGATCTCGTGCAGGCGCTCGGCGTAGTCGGTGGTGCTGAACACCGTGAAAGACTGCAGGTACGACTCGGGGTCGCAGGCGAGCAGCTGCTGTACCCGCGCCTCCACCCGCTCGGGATACGCGGCGCGAAACGCGTCGGTAAACCAGCGCTCGCGGTTGCTCGCGGCAATGGCGGCGAGGCCGTTCTTGCGCAGCAACGCGACCCGGTCCCTGGCCCGCGCCTGCTCCTCCGGCGTGCGGCCGGCGACCGCGCTGAGGATGGCGAGCTTCTCCACCCGCTGCGGCGCGGCCAGCGCGACGGCCTGGACCACTGCGCCGCCGAGCGAGAACCCGGCGATGCGCGCCGACGGCACGCCGAGCACGTCCATCACGTCGAGGACGTCGCGTGCAAAATCCTCGGCGCGCAACGGCTCGCGGATCACGCCCGAGCTGCCGTGGCCGCGCAGGTCGAGCCGGATGACGCGGAAGCGCGCGAGGTGCGCGGCGACGTCCTGCCAGCTGCTTGCGTCGGCGCCGACGCCGTGCACCAGCACGAGCGGCGCGCCGGAGCCTTCGGCGCGGTAGGCGATCGACGGCAGCCCCGGGGCCCGGGTAAGGATCTTCATGGTATAGAAGCGCGATGCACAGAATCGACGTCCACCACCATCTGTTCCCGCCCGCATTCGTCGCGGGCCTGGTCGACAGCGGCCACTACCTGTCGCGCGGCGTGGCGCGCCATTGGACGCCGCGCGTCTCGATCGAGGACATGGACGCCGCCGGCGTGGCCACCGCGTACACCTCGATCACCGCGCCGGGTTTCGACGTCGTGGCGCAGGAGCGGCGCATCGCCGCAACCCGCGAGTGCAACCAGTACGGTGCGAGGATGGCCGCCGATTTTCCGGGCCGCTTCGGCCTGTTCGCCTCGTTGCCGCTGCCCGACGTCGACGCGAGCCTGAAGGAGATCGCCTATGCGCTCGACGTGCTGAAGGCCGACGGCGTCGGCCTGCTGACCAGCTATCGCGACAAATGGCTGGGCGATGCGGCGTTCTCGCCGGTGATGGACGAGCTCGACCGGCGCAAGGCGGTGGTCTACGTGCATCCGACCGCGCCGGACTGCTGCCGCAATCTGATGCCGGGAATCCCCGACTGGGTGATCGAGTTTCCGGCGGACACCACGCGCACCATCGCGAGCCTGCTGTTTCGGCAACAGCCCGCACAGCCTGACCCGCCTCGACGCCATGCGCCGCGGCCTGGCCGGTTCCGGACTATCGGTCGAGCGAATGAAGCAGATCCTGCGCGACCACGAGCACGCGCCCAACGGCGTCTGCGGGCACCCCGACCCCAAGGCCCACCCGCTCTACGCCCGCACCACCGTCGCCTCCATCGTCGCCGACCTCACCGCCGGCGAGATCTGGATGACCGACGGCCCGCCCTGCTCAGCGGAGTACGAGCACTACACCCTCCTCAGGACCGCCGCCGTTTCGTAGCGCTGCTACTCCGGAATCTCCGCCTCGACCAGTTTCGCCAGAAGGACGAGCGACTCCTGCCAGCCAAGGTAGCAGGCGTCGGCCGGAATGACGTCGGGGATGCCTTCCTGCGTGATGCTCAGCTCAGTCCCGACTGATACCTTCTTCAGGCTGACTGTCGTTTGCATCGTGCCGGGTAAATTCGGATCGTCGAATTTATCGGTGTAGCGAATCCGCTCGTGGGGCGTCAATTCGACGTACTGCCCGCCGAAGGAGTGGCTGTTACCCGTGGTGAAGTTCGTGAACGACATCTTGTAGGTGCCGCCCACGCGGGCGTCCAGGTGGTGGACCTTGCCGGTGAAGCCGTTCGGCGGCAGCCACTTGACCTTTGCGTCTGCATCGAGGAACGCTCGATAGACCCGCTCGGGCGTGGCCCGCAGGACCCGGTGAAGGCGAATGGTGCTGGGCATGATTCGTTGTCCTTTCATGACTAGAGCCGGAATTGGCTATCTCTAGTCGAATGGACCGGCCCGATTTCGACAGCGGTACTTCGGCTATTTCGAGGTGCTGCCGACCCCGGCGGGAGGTGTGTTCTTCGAGGCGAGGCGCTTGATCAGGCCGTCGATGCCTTCCTGCTTCACCACGGCGTCGAATTCCGAGCGGTAGGTGAGCACCAGGCTCACGCCCTCGACCACGATGTCGTAGATCTTCCAGCCGGCATCGGTCTTGCGCATCGCATAGTCGAGCTGCACCGGCTTTCCGCCCGGGCGGATGTAGTGGTTGCGCACGGTAACGTCGGTGTCGCCGGCCTTCATGCGCACCGGCAGCACCTTCATCGTCTGCCCCTCGTAGGTGCCGATCGCGCTGGAGTAGGTGCGCACCAGCATGCGGCGGAACTCGTCGGTCAGCTTCTTCTTCTGCTCCGGCTTCGCCTGGCTCCAGGCGCGCCCCACGGCGAGCCGCGTCGCCTCCTCGAAGTCGACGTGCGGCAGGATCTTCTCCTCGGCCAGCTTGAGCGCCTTCCGCCGGTCGCCGGCGGCCAGCTGCTTGTCGCTCTTGACCGCGGCGAGCACGTCCTCGGTGATTTTCTTGACCAGCTCCTCCGGTCCCAGCTCCTGCGCATGGGAGAAAAGAGGAACCATCAGAAAACAAAGAGCGAGAAGCATCTTCATGCGGCTTTCTCCTTCTGTTGCACTTTGAACATGCCCGGCTCGAGGGAATGGCGCTCGAGCAGGCGGTAGAACTCGGTGCGGTTGCGCCCGGCCAGGCGCGCCGCCTTGGTGACGTTGCCCCCGGTGATCTTCAGGATGCGCACCAGGTAGTCGCGCTCGAACGCCCGGCGCGCCTCATCCAGCGGCGTGAGCGTCGAGTCCCCGGCATCGAGGGCCTGCCTCACCAGCGACTCCGGAATCACCTCGGTTGAGGCCAGCGCCACCGCCTGCTCGATCACGTTCAACAGCTGCCTGACATTCCCCGGCCAGGAGGCCGACACCAAGAGCTGCATCGCCTCGGGCGAGAAGCCAAGGTGCCCCCGCCGGTAGCGCAGCGCCAGTCGCGTCAGGAAGCTGTTGGCCAGTAGCGGGATGTCCTCCCGGCGCTCCACCAGCGTGGGCAGGTAGAGCTTCACCACGTTGAGCCGGTAGTACAGGTCTTCCCTGAACTCCCCCGCCGCGATCCTCTCCTCGAGCTTCCGGTGGGTCGCCGCCACCACGCGCACGTCCACATCGAAGCTCTCGTGCGAGCCCACCGGGCGGATCTTTCTCTCCTCCAGGGCGCGCAGCAACTTCACCTGCAGCGGCAGCGGCATGTCCCCGATCTCATCGAGGAACAAGGTGCCCCCTTGCGCCGCCTGGAAGAGGCCTCTGCGATCGGCCACCGCCCCCGTGAACGAGCCCTTCTTGTGCCCGAAGAGCTCCGACTCCAAGAGCCCCTCCGGGATCGCCCCGCAGTTCACCGCCACAAAGGGCGCTTCGCTTCTCGGGCTGGCCAGGTGGATCGCCTTGGCCAGCAGTTCCTTGCCCGTGCCGCTCGCCCCGAAGATGCACACGCTCGCATCCGAGGCCGCCACCCGGCGCGCCTGGGAAAGCAGATCCTCCATGATCGAGGAGCGCGTGATCAGCTCGGCTCGCCAATGCTCGTTCTGCTTGCCCGCAGGGCTCGACAGGCGCATCGCCTCGGCCACCGTGTCCAGCAGCACCTTGGGCTCGAAGGGCTTGGTCAGAAACGAGAACACCCCGCGCCGCGTCGCTGCCACCGCCTCCGGGATCGTGCCGTGCGCCGTCAGAATCACCACCGGCAAGGACGGCGAGTTCTGGTGGATCGCATCGAACAGCGCCAACCCATCCATCCCCTGCATCCTCAGGTCCGTCACCACCACCTGCGGGCGCGCCACCGCCAGGCTCGCCAGCGCCTGCTCCCCCGACTCCACCGCCGTCACCGCATACCCCGCCGCCGACAGCCGCATCGCGATCAGCTGCAGCAGATCCTTGTCGTCGTCGATCAGCAGGACCTTGGGATTCTCACCGCTCATATGCTCTTCTTTCTCTAGGAACTCACCAGGAACTCGTCCGGAAAACCGTGTAATTCAAACCATGTAATTCTTGCCATCCGTCGTTACGCGGCGTCGGCCAGCGCACGCGCCGAACGGCGCGGCAATGTGACACGGAAATGTCCGCCGACCCCCTCCGCGACCACCGCTATGTGGCCGCCATGGGCCTCGATCAGCTCGCGAGCGATGGCCAGCCCCAGGCCGCTGCTCTTCATCCCGCTGTCGGCTTTGTTTCTACCTCTGAAAAACAACTTGAAGATGGACTCGCGCTCCTCCGCCGGCACCCCGGGCCCCGAATCGAGCACCTCGATCATCGCCTCGCCGCTCGCCACGCGGGCACGCACCAGGATGCGGCCGCCCGGCGGCGTGAACTTCACCGCGTTGGAGATCAGGTTGTCGACCACCGAGCGCAGCTTGTCGGGATCGGCCTCCAGGCTCGCCGCTTGAGCGTCGATCTCGAGGGTCAGGCCCTTGGCGCGCGCGGCGAGCTCGTGCTCGCGCACCGCCTCGCCCACCAGCACGTCGAGCACCACCGTCTTCACTTCGAGCGAGGCGGCGGCGTGCAGCGCGCGCTGGTAGTCGAGCAGCTCCTCGATCAGGCGCTGCAGCTTGATGCTGTTGTCGCGCATGATGGAAACCACGCGGCGCTGCGGCGGCGCCAGCGGGCCGGCCACCTGGTCGTGCAGCAGCTCGGCGCCCTCGCGCAGCGCGGTGAGCGGAGTCTTCAGCTCATGAGACACGTGGCGCAGGAAGCGGTTCTTCTGCGTCTCGAATTCCTCCAGGCGCCGCCTCAGCCAGTCCAGGCGCCGGCCCAGGTAGCGCAGGTCCTCCGGGCCGCGCACCGTGATGGCCTTGGAGAAGTCGGCGCCGCCGAGCTGGCGGATGGCGGCGTCGATCTCGACGATCGGGCGCGCGATGTAGCGGGTCAGGGCAAGCGCGATCACCAGGGCCACCGCGGTGCCGAACAGCACCAGCACGAACAGCCCGCGCTGCACCTGCTCGGCCTTGACGCGCAGGCGCTCGACCTCGCGATCGACGATGCGGTTGTTGATCGCCAGCACGTCGCGCACGCTCTCGCTCAGGCGGTCGACGCGCGCCGTGATGTCGGCCGGCTCGACGCGCCGCCGCGGCAGCGTGGTCAACAGATCGTAGAGCGCCTGCTCCTGCTCCACGGCGCCGTTGAGCGCGGCGCCCTGGGAGTCGTCGAGCGGCAGCTGCGCGATCTCGCCGGCGAGCTGCTTGAAGCCGCGGTGCACGCGCGCATAGCCCACGGCGAGCTCGGGATCGTCGAGCAGCGCGAGCTGCTGCGCCAGGCGCTCGATCGAACCGATGCGCTCCACCAGCGAGCGGCTGGCGCGCGCCGCCTGCGCGGCGTTGAATACCGCGTTGCGGCTCTGCACCGCCAGGCGCTCGGTGCTCCACGCCGAATAGGCGAGCGCCGCCACCAGCGGCACGATCACCAGCGTAAAGCCGGCGAGCAGCAGCCCGAGAAACGAGCGCGGGTAGTAATGCATGTTCACGAATCTTCCATGGCCCTAGGACAAAGGCCAATGTCTCCCGTTCACGACAGGTCAGGCTTCGGGTTGTCGCTGATTGACGACGATGGACAGCGGCTGCGCCGACGAGCGCTCCAGGGCCGCCTTCAGCCGCGCCAGCGGGCGCGCCTTGCCCCGGCCCGCCACCACCAGGGCGCCCTTTGCCATCGCGGTGAAAATCTCGAGGTCCGGGCCGCTGGCCGCGGCCGGTGTGTCGACCACGATGACGCGGAAATGCTTCGACGCCGCCGCCACCAGGGTTTTCAGCCGCTCGCCGCTCAGCAGCTCCAGCGGGTTGCGGCCCGCATTGCCCGCGACCAGCACCGCCAGATTCTCGTTATACACCGCGGGCTCGACCTTCTTTCCCTTGAGGAAATCCGCCAGGCCGCCGCGGTTCGGCAGGCCGAAGGCCTCGTGCAGTCCCGGCGAGCGGAAGTCGGCGTCGATGAGCAGCGTCTTCTCGCCCAGCGCGGCGAAGGCGGCGGCCAGATGCGCGGCGACGTAGGTGCGGCCTTCGCCGCGCTGCGCGCTCACCACCGGCAGCAGCGTGCGCCCGGATTGCAGCCAGTGCTCGAGGAGCTGGCGGCACAGGCCGCGCAGCGCCGCCTCGCGCAGCGGGCGCACCGCGAGCAGCGGCATGCCGAGCACGCGCACCAGGTCGCGCTCGCTCGGCGGCCCGCGGCGCGCGAGCGTCGCCACGCAGCCGAACGCTACGGCGACCGCGACCGCGACGGCGGCGGCGACGATCAGCGCTGTCGTCGAATATTGACGCGGCAGTAGCCATGCAGCGACAAACAGAGCGCCTGTGCCGATGGAACTAGACCAGGCGAGCGGAACAAGGTGCGAGCCGAGGTGGAACGGCACGTCGCGCTCATGCGACATTCGAGGTCCCTTCAACTATACGAATAACGCGGCTTCCATGTCCCGACGCATCCGTTCTGCGCTCTCGCTGCTGTTCGCCGTCCCCGCCACCGCCTTTGCCTTCGATTCGGTCGATCTCATCCCCTACACCACGACCGGGGCCTTCCCGGCCTATCCCGGCGACGCGATCCGGCCGCTCAGCGGGTTCGCGGAGATCGGCATCGAGCAAAGCAGCAATCCGTTCCGGCTTTCCGACAGCCTCAGCCCGAGCTCCGACACCATCCTGCGCTACGGCGGCGGCGCGCGCTATGCGGCGCGCGTAGTAGGCAGGCAGAGCGTGCTGCTGGAAGCGCGCGGCGACTATTACGACTACAACAAATCCGACGTGCTGGATCATTTCGCCTACAACCTGCTCGGTGAATGGCAATGGGAGCTCGGCAACCAGCTCTCCGGCGCCGTCGGCGCCGGGCGCGAGTTCCGCATCGCGGATCCGGCCCAGGTGCAGCGCGAGACGCGCGAGGACGTCACCATCGACCGTATCTACGCCAACGGCGGCTGGACGTTCGCGACGAACTGGCGGCTGCGCGCCGGCGTCGACGCCGACAAATCCGCCCGCGAGCGCCCCACGGCGCCGTCGATCCGCGCCGACACGCAGGGCGCGCGCGTCGGCCTCGACTACGTGACGCCGCTCGCCAACACGTTCGGCATCGAGGCGCGCTCCAGCAAGGGGGATGCGCCGGTGAGCGACGCGTTCGATCCGACCGGCCAGTTCGCCGGCAACGACTTCCGCGAGAAGGAGATCGCGGGCGTGGTGTCGTACGGCGCGACCTCGAGCGTGCGCGTCGGCGGGCGCCTCGGGCACACCGAGCGCACCTTCACGGAGGTCTCCGACCGCGACTTCAGCGGCACCACCTGGCGTGTGCTGGTCGAATGGCTGCCCGGCAACAAGACGATCCTCGGCTTCGAGACCTACAAGGTGCCGCAGTCCGTGATCGACATCGACGCGGCCTACGTGGTCACGCGTGGCACCGCGTTCACGCTGAGCTGGGCGCCGCTCGCCAAGCTGGTGTTCTCCGGGCGCATTTTCGAGGAGCAGCGCGAGTCGGTCGGCACGCCCGAGTCCGTCGCGCTCGGCACGCCGACGCGCGACGACACGGTTCACGGCGTGCGCGTGGGGGTGGGCTGGGAGCCGGTGCGCTTCGCCGAGCTGGGCCTGGGCGTAGAGACCGGCAAGCGCACCTCGACCGAGGCGCTGCGCGACTACGACTACACGACGATCTCGGCTAATCTGAGGATCCGCTTCTAGCCTAGCGGCCGTATTGATCTTCAAACCGGACGATGTCGTCTTCGCCCAGGTAAGCGCCGGACTGCACCTCGATGATCTCGAGGGGCAGCTTGCCGGGGTTCTCCAGGCGGTGGCGCGTGCCCGGCGAGATGTAGGTCGACTCGTTCTCGGTGAGGAGGAAGGTTTCCTCGCCGCGCGTCACGCGCGCGGTGCCGCGCACCACGACCCAGTGCTCGGCGCGGTGGTGATGCATCTGCAGCGATAGCGCCGCGCCCGGCTCGACCACGATGCGCTTGACGCGGAAGCGCTCGCCGCGCTCGAGGTCGTCGTAGGTGCCCCAGGGGCGGTGCACCTTGCGGTGCGCGCGGCATTCCTCGCGGCCCGCCGCCTTGAGCTTCGACACCAGAGCACCCACCGCCTGCGCCTTGTCCTTGTGCGCCACCATCACGGCGTCGGGCGTCTCGACCACGATCACGTCCTCCAGGCCGACGCACGCGACCAGGCGGCTTTGCGAGATGAGCAGCGCGTTCTTCGTGTCGGCGGCGTGCACGTCGCCGTGCATCACGTTGCCGTCATTGTCCTTCTCGCCGATGTCCCACAGTGCGTCCCAGGCGCCGACGTCCGACCAGCCGGCGTCGAGCTTCACCACGACCGCTTCGAGAGGAAAATGCGCCGCCCCGGCCGCGGCACCGATCTTTTCCATGACGGCGTAGTCGATCGAGTCCGAAGGGCAGGCGGCAAAGGCGGCGGCGTCCATCTGCCAGACATTTCCGCTGCGCTTGCTCTGCCGGTAGGCGCGCTCGCAGGCGGCGAGGATGTCGCGCCGCCAGTTGCCGATGGCGTCGATCCACACCGAGGCGCGCACCGCGAAGATGCCGGCGTTCCACAGGAAGCGGCCGCTCGCGAGGTACTCGGCGGCGGTCGCGGCGTCGGGCTTCTCGACGAAGGCGTCGACGAACGAGACGTCGGCGTCGATCGCGCGGCCGGCGCGGATATAGCCGTAGCCGGTCTCGGGCGAGGACGGCGGCACGCCGAAGGTCACCATGTAGCCCTGGTGGGCCAGCGCGGCGGCGCGCTCGGCGGCGCGGCGGAATTCGGCGTGCTGCGTGAGCACGTGGTCCGAAGGCATGGCGAGGAGCACCGGGTCGTCGGCGGTCACCGCGTGCACCGCGGCGAGGGTCAGCGCCGGCGCCGTGCCGCGGCCGTGCGGCTCGATCAGGATGGCGCGCGCCCGGTGGCCGGAGCGGCGCAGCTGGTCGGCCACCATGAAGCGGTGGTTCTCGTTGCACACTACCAGCGGATCACCGCCGGCGCCGAGACCCTCGCAGCGCGCCGCAGTCTCCTGCAGCAGCGTGCGCTCGCCGTTCAGCGCGTGCAGCTGCTTGGGATAATGCTCGCGGGAAAGCGGCCACAGCCGGGTGCCGGAGCCGCCGCACAGGATCACCGGCTGGATAATCGTGGGGGTCACGCCCAGCTCGATCACTGCTCCTCCTTGTTTTAACCGCCGCTAGGCCCTCGCGTAGCGCCGCCGCTCGCCGAACAGCCTCTGGTAGGTCCAGTCTGCCCCGAAGCGTGCGTTGTAGTCCGCCTGCGCCCACTCCCCCATCTGGCGCATCTTTTCCGGAAACGCCTCCGCCCAGGCGAGGCGGCGCGACAGGTCGTGCGCCGAGCCCGGCTCGAACATCAGGCCGTTGCGTCCCGGCTCGATCAGGTCCGCCAGAACGCCGCTGCGGCTGCCTATCACCGGCAGCGAGTTGGCGAAAGCCTCGATCAGCTGCCGCGGCAGCGCCTCGTAGGCGGCCCCCGGCAGCACCAGATAGGCGGCCCGCGCCATGCGCTCGCGCACCTTTTGCCGCGGCGCGTTGGGCGCCAGCACTTCCACGCGCGCCCCGGCAAACAGGTCGAGCGCGCTGAACAGGATGCGGGCCCCGCTCTCCCTGCTCAATGTGCCGACGAACAACCCGCCCTTGCGCACGCTCACTCCGGGCGCCAGCGGCGGGTGCGGTACTCGATCCTGGGCGCCTTCTTGGCCACCGGCGCCGCTTCCTGCGGCGCCTGCGTTTCCGCGCGGTGGTACACGGCCACCTTCACCGCCGGCCTCTGCGCCTGCGGCGCGCGCTCGCCGCGCGTGTGGTGGCGGTCGTTGTCGCGATGGTGCTCGTTGTCCTGGTGCTCGCCGTCGCGGTCGTTGCGGCCGCGCAGGCGGCCCGAGGCGTAGAGATATCCGGCGGCGGTGGCTGCGGCACTCATGGTTTTTCTTCCTTTCGCAAAATCAATCAGGCATCCAGGCGGTTCGCCCTTCGAGCAGACGCCAATACGCGCTGCTCTCGCACGAGCCGCTCTCGCGCGCGTGGTGCACGACCGCGCCGAGAAGGTAGACGAGCGTCAGCGCGCCGATGACGTGCGGCCGCCAGGTCCATTCGGGGTAGGCCTGGCGCGCGAACTCGTGCGCCCGGCGCATCGCGGCGCGCAGGAAGCGCACGCCGATAGGCTTGTGGCGCAGCGCGCGCTGCACCATCAGGTAGTGCAGCACGTCGTCGAGCGGGCTCGCCTCGGCGCGCGCCTGTCCCCAGTCGAAGACGAACAGCTGCGAGCCGAAGGTACGGATGTTCCAGGGCGCGAAATCGCCCTGCGCGAGCACGTAGGGGCCGGTCCAATAGAGCAGCGCCGCCTCGCAATCGTGGTACGCGTGCTGCAGGGCCTGCACGCATTTCTCGTCCAGGCTTCTGTCCTGCAGAGCCTTGATCGAGCCCTGCAGCCAGCGGCAGCCGGCCGAGAGCTCGAAGTCGGCGACGCGAAAGCGCGCCTTGCCAAGGCTGGCGAGGAAGCGTGCGTGGTCGGTGGTGAAGGCGCGCGTTTCCTGCAGCCTCGCCTGCGCCAGGCTCACCACCAGGAAGCGATGGCCATCGCGCCAGCCTTCCTCGAGCAGGCGCGGCACCTGGCCCTCGAGGCTTTCGACGTCGGACAGCTCGCGCAGCCATTGCGCCTCGCGCTCGAGCCGGCGGTCGCCGCGCTCGTCGGTCGCAGTCTTGACGAGGGAGAGCAGCAAGCCCGCTTACTTCCCGTCGTTCTCGGCCGCGGGCCGCGTGGCGCCGGTGCCGGACTGCTGCTGTTGTTGCTGCTGCGCCTTGGCGATCACGTATTGCTTACCGGTCGATGTGGCGACCGGCAGCGCGACCAGCAGCGCGACGGGCATGGCCGCGAGGAAAACCAGGAACGCGTTCCTGTCGCGGCGCAGCTTGCGATTCATGGGAGAAAGCCTTGGCGGATTGGTGTCATCACGCCCTTGCAAAGGCCGTACCACCGCGCGAATCCCATATAAATCAATGGCTTGGCAAACCAGAAGCCGTTCAAAGCGTCGCCCGCGCGGGACCCCCGAGCGGCCTATTGCCAGCTAACTATTTGAATCTACACAAACTTGTCGGTCGCGAGGACGCGACGTCGGCGATTCACGAGGCGTGTAGTAATTGCCCGGGTACAGCGCTTGCGGCCTGCGCGGAAAGGAGATCTCCCATGACCCAGCCCATTCCCAACGAGTATCGCGCCGCAACACCGTATCTCTGCGTGAAGAACGCGGCGCGCGCACTGGAGTTCTACAAGAAAGCCTTCGGCGCGAAGGAAACGATGCGCATGCCGCAAGGCGACAAGATCGCCCACGCCGAGATCCGCATCGGCGACGCGCCCGTGATGCTGGCCGATGAATTTCCCGACATGAACTTCCGCAGCCCGCAGGCGCTCGGCGGCTCGCCGGTGAACATCCTGGTGTACGTCGACGACGTCGACCGCTTCGTCGAGCGGGCGGTGAAAGCGGGCGCGAAGGTGACCAAGCCGGTGGCCGACCAGTTCTACGGCGACCGCCTGGGCTGCCTCGACGACCCGTTCGGCCACAGCTGGTCGTTCGCCACGCACATCGAGGACGTCTCGCCCGAGGAAATGCAGCGCCGCGTGGCGCAGCAGGCCAAGAGCTAGCTAGTCCAGCTTCACCTTGGCGGTGCGGATCACGCGGCCCCAGCGCTCGGTTTCCTGCTTCATGAACGCGCCGGTCTCGGCCGGCGTGAGGCCCATCGGCTCGGCGGACAGGTCGCTCAGCCGCTTCAGCACGTCGGGATTCTTCAGCGCGTCGCGCACTGCCGCGGAGACCTTCTCCGCGGTCGCCGGCGAAGTCTTCGGCGGCGCAACGATGCCGAACCAGGCCACCGCCTCGAAGCCGGGCAGAGTTTCCGACAGCGTCGGCACGTTGGGCAGCGCCGGCGAGCGCACGCGGCTAGCCACCGCGAGTGCGACGAGCCGGCCCGCCTTGACGTGCGGCAATGAGACACCGAGGTTGTCGCACATCACGTCCACCTGCCCGGCGACCAGATCGGCGAGCGCCGGCGCGGTGCCGCGGTACGGCACGTGCGTGATCTCGAGTCCGCCGGCCATCGACTTGAACAGCTCCGCGGTGAGGTGCGAGGTGCTGCCGCTGCCCTGCGAGGCGTAGTTCAGCTTGCCCGGATTGGCCTTGGCCAGCGCGATCAGCTCGGCCACCGAGCCCGCCGCCACCTTCTCGTTCACCAGCAGCACGTTCGGAATCGCGGCGATCACCGTGATCGGCACGAACTGCGTCGGATCGTAGGACAGGTTCGGATACAGCATGCGGTTGATGACCAGCGGCGGCGGCGGCCCCGAGAGCAGCGTGTAGCCGTCCGGGTCGGACTTGAACACCAGGTCGGCGCCGATGTTGCCCGCCGCGCCGGGGCGGTTGTCGATGATCACCGCCTGGCCCCATTGCTGCGACAGCTTCTCCGCCACGATGCGCGGAATCAGGTCGGCGCTGCCGCCGGCGGGAAACGGCACGACGATGCGCACCGTCTTCTGCGGCCATTCCTGCGAATTCGCCTGCGAGATGCCGAGCATCAAGGTCAGGAAAATGCGGGTGGCCAGTTGCATCGGCTCATTATAATCAGCCGCATGCGATTGATCGCAATGCTCTTCTCGATCTGCCTGCTGGCGGGCGAGGCCGGCGCGCAGGAAGTGAAGATGCACCGCAGCCAGGCGGGCGAGCTGGACGGGTCCGGCTGGATGCTGGCGGCGTCGACGGAAGGCCGCTTCTCGGTGCGCCTGCCGCTCAAGTTCAACGACTTCACTACCGTCGAGGCCGATCCCCGGGCGCCGGGGGAACGCACCTACACCGTCGGCAGCAGGTCGAGCGAAAGCATCGCGCTGTCGGCGACGCGCATCGTCTACCGCAAGGGAGCCGCGTCGGCCAGGGAGTACTTCGCGCGCTTCGAAGCCGGGCGCGGCCTCGGGGTACCGCCGGAGAGCATCACGCCGCGCAAAGTCGGCGAGCTGCGCGCGGTCGACCTCGTGCTCAGGCGCTCGACCAATGTGGCCTACCAGCGGGTGGTTCTCCTCGACGCCGACCTGCTTCTGCTGATCGTCGAGTCGCCGCCCGGGCACGAGGCCACCGTGCAGCGGCTCGCCCCCATCTTCTTCGAATCGCTGCAGGTCGACGCGAGATGATGGCGCGGGCCGCGCTGCTCCTCGCCCTGGCCCTCGCCGCGCCGGCGATGGCGCAGAAGGCGCGCTTCGAGCTCGATCTCGGGCCGGTCGACCTCGAGCGCACCGGACAGCGCGAGTACAAGCTGCCCAGCCTGCCCGAAGCGGATATCGCGTTCGGCTTCAAACTCACGGCCAGCGAGGGACTGCACCACCTGCCCAAGGCGACGGTGCGCATCACGCTGACAAACGAGCGCGACGAGGTGGTGTTCGACGTGTCCGACGAGCTCGCCAACTTCACGCGCGCCGAGTCGACCGGCGCATGGTTCCTGTACCAGCGCGGCATCGAGAACCAGGCGCCGGGCCCCGACGGCGGCTGGGGCACCTATGCCCACCCGCGCAAGGCAGGCAGCTACCGGGTGGCGGTGGAAACCGTGAAGCCGAATGTGACGCTGACGAAATTCACCGTCCGGCTGGTGGGAGTGGGCGGCGGGGCGAAGTAAGATGCGCTCATGGCGAGCTGGCTTCTTCCCGCGCTGAAGGCGATCCTGCCGCACGTCGGCATGATCGTCGACGCCGCAAAGCCGGTGTTCACGCGCAGGAAGCCGGAGAGCGGCACCGACGTGCAGCAGCAGATCGCCGAGCTGCAGGCCGCGGCGACGGCGAACGCCGAGCACGTGAAGGAGCTCGCCGAGCAATTGCAGAGCACGGTGGCGGCGCTGCAGGAGACGGCGGTCGTGGCGGATTCGCGGCTGCGCCGGGCCACGGTCTCGGCCTCGGTCTCCCTGGCCGTGTCGGTTGCCGCCCTGCTGGTCGCCTTCGTGTCCTATCTTCGCTGGTGAATGCCCTGCGTTTCGCGCTAGCATTGGCGCCCGTTTTTATCCTCACATCCTGCGCCATGACCAGCTCCGTTTCCCCCGACACGCAAAAAGACCTGGCGCCGAGCGGCAAGCTCCGCGTCGGCATCAACTACGGCAACTTCCTGCTCGTGCTGAGGGACGCACCCGACGGCACGCCCCAGGGCATCGCCCCCGACCTGGCGCGCGAGCTGGGCAGGCGCCTGGAGATGGCCGTGGAGTTCGTCAGGTTCGACGGCGCCGGCAAGCTGGCCGACGGCGTGAAGACCCGCATGTGGGACGTGGCGTTCCTCGGCAACGAGCCGCAGCGCGCGGCCGAGATCGACTTCAGCCCGGCCTACCTCGAGATCCCGGTGACCTACCTGGTGCCCGCGGGCTCGCCGATCAAGTCGCTCGCCGACGTCGACCAGAAGGGCGTGCGCATCGCGGTGGCGGACAAGAGCGCCTACCACCTGTACATGATGCGCGAGCTGAAGAGCGCGGAGCTGGTTTCCGCCGACGGCATCGACGGCTCGTACAAGCTGTTCGTCGACTCCAAGCTCGAGGCGCTCGCCGGCCTGAAGCCGCGCCTGCTCACCGACCAGGCGAAGAACCCGGGCTCGCGCGTGCTCGAGGGCCAGATCACCGCCGTGCAGCAATCGATCGGCACGCCCAAGGGCAGGGAAACCGCGGCGCGCTACCTCAAGGAATTCGCCCAGGACGTGAAGAAGTCGGGCTTCGTCGCCGAGGCGATCGAGCGGCACAAGGTACCGGGCGTGAGCGTGGCGCCGTGATCCAGCTGCTGCTCGTATGGGTGATCAACGCCGTCGCGCTGATCGCCGTCGCCTACCTGATGCCGGGAATCGCTGTCGCAAGTTTCACCACGGCGCTGGTAGCGGCGCTGGTGCTCGGCCTCGTCAACGCCGTGGTGCGGCCGGTGCTGTTCCTGCTGACGCTGCCGGTGACCATCCTCACGCTCGGCCTGTTCATCTTCGTGCTGAACGGCCTCCTGTTCTGGTTCGTCGGCTCGTTCATCCAGGGCTTCGTCGTCGCCGGCTTCTGGTCCGGCGTCGTCGGCGCCATCGTCTTCAGCTTGATTTCTTGGCTGCTGTCCGCCCTGCTCCTGAGATCAGCAGCGCCTCGAGCTCGGTAGCCTCCAGCGGGGCGCTGAACAGATGCCCCTGCCACTCCTCGCAGCCCAGCGCGAGCAGCCGCTCTAACTGCGCCTCGGTCTCCACCCCCTCGCCCGCGATGCCGATGTTCAGCGTCTTCGCCAGCGCCGCGATGGCGCGCACGATGGCCTCGTCGGCCGGCTGCGAGTCGATGGCGCGCAGGAACGACTTGTCGATCTTCAGCTTGTCCACCGGCAGCAGGCGCAGGTAGGCGAGGCTCGAGTAGCCGGTGCCGAAGTCGTCGACCGCGAAGCGCACCCCCAGGCCGCCGATGCGGCGCAGTGTCTCGAAGTTGCCGGCGAGGTGCGACATGATCACGCGCTCGGTGATCTCCAGCTCGATGCGCGAGCCGTCCACCTTGTTCTCCCGCAAGGCGCTGCGCAGCCGTTCGAAATACGCGTCGCCCTGCGCCAGCTCCGGCGCCGACACGTTGAGCGCGAACCACGGCTCCCCGGGCAGGGTGCGCTGCCAGGCGCCGATCTGCGACAGCGCGCGGTCCAGCGTCCACTCGCCCACGCTGCGGATCAGGCCGCATTCCTCGGCCAGCGGCACGAACTCATCGGGCATCAGCAAGCCGCGCTCGGGATGGCGCCAGCGCACCAGCGCCTCGGCGCCGACCACCTCGCCGCGGCCGCGTACCATGGGACCTTTAACTACAGGGTGCCAGTTGAGGATCAGCTCGCTGCGCGTGAGCGCGCTGCGCAGCTCGTTCTCCAGGCGCAGGCGCGCCGCCGAGCGCTCGTGCAGCGCCGGCGAGAAGAAGCGGAAGGTGCCGCGCCCGCTCTCCTTGGCGTCGTACATCGCCGCGTCGGCGTTGCGCAGCAGCTCGGCGAAATCGCGGCCGTCGGCCGGGTAGATGGCGATGCCGATGGTGGCGCCGACGTTGAGCGCGCGGCCGTCGACGCTGAACGGCCGCTGCAGGATGGAATGCACGCGCTGCGCCAGCGCGGCGGCGTCCTCGGTGGACTTGAGCCCGTTCCACAGCAGCACGAACTCGTCGCCGCCCAGGCGCGCCAGCGTGTCCTCGCGGCGCAGCGTGCTGCCCAGGCGCTCGGCCACGGCGCGCATCAGCGCGTCGCCCGCCGGGTGGCCGAGCGAGTCGTTCACCAGCTTGAAGCGGTCCAGGTCGATGCACAGCAGCGCGAGCTGCGAGCGGCTGCGCGCCGCGGCGAGGATCGCCTGGCCGACGCGGTCGCCCATCAGCATGCGGTTGGGCAGCCCGGTGAGGACGTCGCGCGTGGCGAGGAACTCGATGCGCGCCTCGGCCTGCTTGCGCGCGGTGACGTCGGCGGCGGTGCCGCGATAGCCCTGCAGCGCGCCGTTGGCGTCGCGCACCGGCACCGCGCTCACCGACAGCCAGATCGCCGCGCCCGACTTGGTCACCGAACGGTGCTCGAGGGAGCGGAAGGCGGCGCCGTCGGGGGCGTGCGTGGCGAGCCAGGTTTCGACCGCACGCTCTTCGCCCAGCGGCATGAACTCGCGCGGGCGCCGGCCGAGCAGCTCGGCGCGCGCGAAGCCGAGCACCGCCTCGACGCGCTCCGACAGGAAGGTAAAGCGCCATTCGCGGTCGCATTCCCAGACGAACTCGCCCGAGGCCTCGGCCACGTCGCGGAAGCGCTGCTCGCGCTCGGCCAGCGCCTCGCGCGAGCGCGCCTGGTCGGTGATGTCGCGGAACACCGACTGGACGATCAGCCGGCCGCGCTCGAGGAACGACACGGCGGCGCCGTCGACTACGACGTCGCGGCCGTCCAGCGTCACCATGCGGCGCTGCTCGAAGCCGACCCAGCCGGGGCCGGCCTCCAGGTAGCGCAGGCGCTCGCGCATGCGCTCGCGGCCCTCGGGCAGCGCGAATTCCTCCAGCACCAGCCCGGCGAGCCGCTTGGGCGAGGTGGCGCCGAACAGGCGCGCCGCCGCCGGGTTGGCGTACTCGATGACGCCGCCGCAATGCACGATCACCGCGTCGGGGGCCAGCTCCACCAGCAGGCGATAGCGCTGCTCGGTCTCGCGCAGCGCTTCCGTGGCGCGGTGGTGGTCGTCGACATCGGCCACCGTGCCCGACATGCGCAGGGCGCGGCCCTTGTCGTCGCGCTTGGTCACCTGCCCGACCACGCGCAGCCAGCGCCAGCCGCCGCTTTCGGTGCGCACCCGGTAGTCGGTGCTGTAAGTGGCCGAGCTGCCCTTGAGCGCTCCGGTCAGCGAAGCGCTCATCGCCGGCCGGTCCTCGCGGTGCACCAGCTCGAGCAGCTCCGTGTCGCGCGACACGCTCGCCGCCGGCTCGCGGCCGAGGAAGGCCGCCCAGCCGCCGCCGAGGTAGACCTGGTGCGAGGCGACGTCGTAGTCCCACTCGGCGAGGTTGCCGCCGCCCAGCGCGAGCTCGAGGCGCTCCTTCGCCTGCGACAGCGCGTTCTCGGCGCGGCGCTGCTCGGTGACGTCGCGGCCGACGCCGCGGTAGCCGAGGAACACGCCGGCCTCGCCCAGGCGCGACTGGCCGGAGATGATGTGGATCTGGCGCGCGCCGCGCTTGTCGGTGCGCGCGATCTCGAGGTCGAAGAACGGCTGCTGCGCGTCCAGGCGCTCGCGCAGCGCTTCGAGCGCGCGCGCATCCACCTCGATGCCGCGGATCTCCCAGATGCGCCTGCCGTAGGTCGGCGTCTCGCCGAAGAAGGCGGCCACCGTCGGCCCGCCCGAGATCCAGGTGGTGCGGTGCTCGGCGTCGGTCTCCCAGAACCAGTCGGCCGACAGCGCGGTCAGGTCGCGGAAGCGCGTTTCGTTGTGGCGCGCCTCGCCCAGCCGCCGCATGGTGCGGCGCGCGCCGAGGTTCATCGCCAGGTAGACCGCTCCGCCCGACAGCGCGGCGAGCAGGACGAAGTCGAGCAGCAGGCTGGTGTCGAGGATCAAGCCAGCCGCCCGCCGGCGTCCTGCACGGGCGGCGCCACCTTGAGCACCTCCTCGACGGTGGTCAGGCCGGCGCCGACCTTCATCGCGCCGCTGATGCGCAGCGCCTTCATGCCCTCCTTGAAGGCCTGCTCGCGGATGGCGGACATGTCGGCCTTCTCGTTCACCAGGCCTTTGATGCCCGAAGAGAACAGCAGCGTCTCGTAGATCCCCACCCGCCCCATGAATCCGGTCATGCGGCACTCGAGGCAGCCGACCGGTTTGTGGATCTTCGCCGGGTGCTTGGACTTCCACGGCGCCACCAGGGCGTCCCAGGCGGCGGTGTCCTCGGCGCGGTGCTGCTCCACCGGCTGCTTGCAGTGCGGGCACAGCGTGCGCACCAGGCGCTGCGCCATGACGCCGTTCATCGTCGCGTTGAGCAGGTACGGCGGAATGCCGAGCTCGAGCAGCCGCGTCACGGCGCTGGGCGCGTCGTTGGTGTGCAGCGTCGAGAGCACCAGGTGGCCGGTGAGCGCCGACTGCACCGCCATCTCGGCGGTCTCCAGGTCGCGGATCTCGCCCACCATGATGATGTCGGGGTCCTGGCGCATCAGCGCGCGCACGCCCTCGGCGAAGCCCAGGTCGATCTGGTTCTGCACCTGCATCTGGTTGAACGCCGGCTCGACCATCTCGATCGGGTCCTCGATGGTGCAGACGTTGACCTCCGGCGTGGCGAGCGTCTTGAGGGTGGAATACAGGGTGGTGGTCTTGCCCGAGCCGGTCGGCCCGGTCACCAGCACGATGCCGTTGGGCCGGTTGGTCATCTCGTCCCAGCGCTTCTTGTCCTCGTCGGAGAAGCCCAGCTCCTTGAAGTCGCGCACCAGCACCTCGGGGTCGAAGATGCGCATCACCAGCTTCTCGCCGAACGCGGTGGGCAGCGTCGACAGGCGCAGCTCGACCTCCGCGCCGTCCAGGGTGCGCGTCTTGATGCGCCCATCCTGCGGCCGGCGCTTCTCGACCACGTCCATGCGGGCGAGGATCTTGATGCGGCTGGTCATCGCCGTGAGCACGCCGGCCGGGATCTGGTACACCTGGTGCAGCACGCCGTCGATGCGAAAGCGCACGATGCCCTGCTCGCGGCGCGGCTCGACATGGATGTCGCTCGCGCGCTGGTCGAAGGCGTACTGCCACAGCCAGTCGACGATGCGCACGATCGGCGCGTCGTTGGCCTCGAACTGCTTGTCGCCCTTGCCCAGCTCGACCAGCTGCTCGAAGTTGGACAGGCCGCCGGCGCCGGCGTGGCTCGCCTTCGCCCCCTTCATCGACTTGGCGAGGTTGTAGAACTCGACCTGGTAGCGCTCGATGTCGGCCGGGTTGGAGATCACGCGCTTGATCGTGCGCTTGCTCATGCGCTCGATCTCGGGCTCCCATTCGCGCACGTTCGGCTCGGCGGTGGCGATCACCGCCTCCTTCGCCGTCACGGCCACCGGCAGGATGCGAAAGCGCGTGGCGTACGCCGCCGACATCACCTCGGTCACCGCGGTGAAGTCGACCTTCAGCGGATCGATGTGGAAATACGGCAGCCCGCTGCGCTTGGCGAGCCATTCGGACAGGTAGTCGAGCGTGAGGGCCGCGGCGCCGCTCTTCCACTTCTGCTCGGCGACGATGGCCAGGGGGTGCAGCGCGCCGCGGTAGTAGCGGCGCTCCTTCTTCAGCACTTCCGCCGGCTCGGCGCCCACCAGCTTGTCTGCCACCAGCCAGTCGAGCACCTCGGGGAGCGCGAGCCGCTGCTGGGTCTGGGTGCCGGGTCTTACAGCGTCTTGCATACCGCTTCTTGCATAGGAATCAAGACTATACCGGGAAAGCTAGAATGGGGTATGGAGACCCCTCTGATCCGTGACGCAATCCGCAAGATTCAGGACCTGGTGGCGGAGGCAACCGGTCAGATGCTGCAAGGCGACGCCGAGCGCCGCCTGGCACAGGTTCTGGAAGCATTTCGCGCCGGTCCGGACCGAACCAGCGACACGACCGAGCGCAACTTCTCCGACCGCGAGGTCACCATCCTGATCGCCGACCTACTTGTCGATGCCGCCATCTCGGCCACCTACCCGGCGAGCGTGGTGCTCGGCGTGCTCAACCGCTGCTTCTCGCGCATGAGCGAGATCATCGTGGGCCACTACGGCAGCATCGACAAGTTCATGGGCGACGCCATCATGGTGGTGTTCTCCGGCGACCTGTCCGAGCCGCGCAGCCATGTGCGCCGCGCGCTGCTGTGCGCCCTCGAGATGCAGATCGCGATGAACGAGCTGCGCACCCGGCATCGCAGCGAGAGCGTGCCGGAGCTCTACATGGGCATCGGCATCAACACCGGCTGGGTGGTGGCCGGGCTGATCGGCTCCGACGTGTACCGCGCCTATACGGTGATCGGCGAGGAGGTCAACCTCACCTCGCGCATCGAGGCCTTCAGCCTGCGCGGCCAGGTGCTGATCAGCGAGTCGACCTACGGCCACGCCGCCGACTTCGCCCAGGTCGGCGAGCCGCTCGAGGTGTACGTCAAGGGCAAGGCGGAAAAGGTGCGCATCCGCGAGGTGACCGGCATCCCCTCCCTGGGCAAGGAAGTGCCGCGCCAGGAGATCCGCCGCAGCCCGCGCGTCGAGGTGCGGCTGCCGTTTCACTACCAGCGGCTGCGCGGCAAGGAAGTCACCGCCGAGGTGCGCCGCGGCGTGATCCGCGACATCGGCTATCACGGACTGCTCGCCGAGTTCGAGCAGCCCCTCGAGTTGTATTCCGAGCTCAAGCTCTCGGTCGAGCTGTTGCAGGTGGCGCACGAGGCGAAGGACGTCTATGCGCGCGTGGTGAAGCTCGTGCCGCACCAAGGCGCGTCCCGAGCCGCGCATCTCGCCGGCTTGGAGTTCACCTCGCTCAGCGCGCAGGACGACGCCAAGATCCAGCTGTTCGTGCAGATGGCGCTGCAGGGCGAGGCGCGCGAATAGCCGTGGCGGCGCTCAACTCACAGGTCAAGTTCCGCGAGGTGTGGGCGTGGAGCATGTACGACTTCGCCAACTCGGGCTACACCACGGTCGTCATCACCGCGGTGTTCAGCGCGTACTTCGTCGGCGTCGTTGCCGGCAACGCGCCCTGGGCCACCTTCGCGTGGACCGCCGCCCTCTCCGTCTCCTACGCGCTGATCCTGCTCACCGGCCCGCTGGTGGGCGCCTGGGCCGACAAGCACGGCGCGAAGAAACGGCTGCTGTTCGCCTCGACCATCGGCTGCGTGATTTTCACCGCCCTGCTCTATTTCGCCTCGCCCGGCGCCGTTGCACTGGCCCTGCTGCTGATCGTGCTTAGTAATTACTTCTTTGGCGCGGGGGAGAACGTCATCGCCGCTTTCCTGCCCGAGCTCGCCGACTCGAAAGCCATGGGCCGCGTCTCGGGCTGGGGCTGGAGCTTCGGCTACCTCGGCGGTCTCACTGCGCTCGGCATCTGTCTCGTTTATATAACTTATGAACAACAACAAAAGCATACGGCAGCGGACTTCGTCCCGGTCACCATGCTGATCACCGCCGCTCTGTTTGCCCTCTTTGCGACGCCCACTTTCCTTTTCCTCAGGGAACGCGCGGTGCCGCAGCCGCAGACGCAGCGCCCCTTCGCGCGCGTGATGCAGACCCTGCGGCAGTCGCGGCGCTACATCGACCTGCGCCGATTCCTCCTGTGCATCCTGTTCTACCAGGCGGGCGTCAGCGCGGTGGTGGCGCTCGCCGCGATCTACGCCGAGCAGGCGATGAAGTTCACCACCCAGCAGACCATCGTGCTGATCCTGGTGGTCAATGTCACCGCCGCGATCGGCGCCTTCGGCTTCGGCTACCTGCAGGACGCCATCGGCCACGTGCGCGCGGTCGGCCTGACCCTGGTGGGCTGGCTGGTGATGATCGGCACCGCCTATCTCGCGGACACCCCCACGACCTTCTGGGTCGCCGCCAACCTCGCCGGCCTGTGCATGGGCTCCTCGCAGGCCGCCGGGCGCGCCATCGTCGGCTACCTCGCGCCGCCGGAGCGCCTGGCGGAGTTCTTCGGCCTTTGGGGCCTCGCAGTGAAGGCGGCTTCGATCTTCGGCCCGCTCACCTACGGCGTGGTGACCTGGATGTTCGCCGGCAACCACCGCCTCGCCATCCTCGCCGTCGGCGTCTATTTCGTCATCGGCCTCACGCTCCTCGCCGGCATCGACGTCGAGCGCGGCCGCCGCGCAGCGCTTTCCAATACGGAGTAAGGTCGTCAATGCATCCTCCCCGCGCCAGGCTCCTTGCGGCCCTCGCCGCCGCCGCGGTTGCGGTGCAGGCCTGCGGCTTCTTTCACGTGCGCGAGCAGCAGGCGAAGATCGACGCGGCGTGTCCCATCGCAGGCAGCGTGCGCGTCGATGACGGGGGGAAGGCGCCGCTGGTCGTGCTCCTCGCGCGCCTGACGGGCGAGGATCCGGCGCGGCGCGACTCGTGGCAGCTGGCGGACCACTTCGTGCTGGAGGGCGCCGGGCGCTGGGCGTTCGCCGCGGGCGCCGGCCGCTACGCGCTCGCCGCCTTCGCGGATCTCAACTCCGACCTGGTGTACCAGCCTAACGAGCCCTTCCTGCGCCTCGATCCAGCGCAGCTGCTCACCTGCACCGCCGGTCAATCCTTCAAGGACCTCGCGCTCGTCGTCCCGGCGCGCGGCCGGCAGCGCGATTCCGATACGCTCGATATCGCTCGGCTCCAGGCGCGCACGCTCCAGGACCAGCTGCACGCGACGCTCGGCCAGGTGACGGCGATCGGCGAGACCGCCGCGCTCTCGGATGCGCGCTTCAGCGAGGAAAACGCCGAGAACGGCCTGTGGCGGCCGTTCGATTTCCTGTTCGACGCGCGTCCCGGCGTGTACTTCCTCGAGCCTTACGACCCCAAGAAGATCCCAGTGCTGTTCGTGCACGGCATCAACGGCACGCCGCGCAACTTCGAGCCGCTGATCGCCCGCCTCGACCGCACCCGCTTCCAGCCCTGGGTGTACTACTACCCCTCGGGCGCGCATCTCGACGCGATAGCCGACCACCTCGCGCAGACCATTGGAAAGCTGCACCTGCGCTACGGCTTCGACCAGCTGCCGGTCGTCGCGCACAGCATGGGCGGACTGGTCTCGCGCAGCTTCCTTCAGCGCTACCGCGCCGCCGGCGGCCGCGCACGCACGCCGCTCTTCATCAGCCTCTCGACGCCGTGGGGCGGCCACCGCGCCGCGGAAATGGGCGTGCGCACTTCACCGGTAGTGGTGCGCGTCTGGGAAGACATGGCGCCCAGCAGCAAGTACCTGGCGAGCCTGTTCGCGTCCCCGCTCCCGGCAGGCACCGTGCACCACCTGTTCTTCACCATCAACGACCAGACGGTCGCGCCCGCGAGCCAGCTGCGCCGCGACGCGCAGCGCGAAGCCGTCCGCCTCTATGGCTTCGACGAGTCGCACATGGGCGTGCTCGGCAACGCGGAGGTTTCGGCCCTCGTCAACGCCCTGTTGATGCAATATGGGACCTTGGTCCCATAGCCAGCCGCGCCCTCCCCGCGGGATCATTGGGGACCGCAGTCACCGGAATAAGAACCATGAACATGAGGTTGCTCGCCTTTGCGCTGCTCGCCGGGTTCGTCGCGTGCGGCGGCACGCCGCCGACCACGGAAGCCACGCTCGGCAAAGGCACGAGCGAGATGAAAAGCGCGATCCAGCGCACGGTCTCCGATCCCAGCCGCCGGGACAAGCTCCTCGCCGCCGACGGCATCGACGCCGCACTGAACGGCCACGCCGCCGACTACGGCAAGTTCGTCGAGGAGTACCGGCGGCTGAACGACGCATACGACACGCCGCAGCAGCAGGTCGAGGCGCTGTTCGCGCGCTTTGAGCAGCAACGCAAGGACAGCCGGGCGCGGCTGCTCGAGCTGCACTTCCAGATGATCAAGCTGACCTCGCCGCAGGAGTGGCCCGCCATCGCGAAGGTGGAGGCCGAGATGCTGCAGTCGAGCGTGGCGGTTCCCCGATGAGCGCGAGACGACAGCGCGGGCAGGTCCTCATCATCCTCGCCGCCACCGTGTTCATGGGCGGCAGCGCGGTCGCGCTCGGCACGCTGGCGACCGGCGAGAGCATCGACGCGATCAAGTCGAAGATCCGCAACGTGGTAAAGGACTCGGACAGATCGCGCGCCGCGCAGCAGGCGGTCGAGCGCTGGCGCCACGGCGCCCAGGACTACTTCAAGGCGTCGCACGCCGACCACGAGGCGATCGTGGCCCTGGTCAGGCGCCACGACGCGGCGCGCGCCGAGTTCGATGCGGTGAACAACCGGATGGACCAGCGCGACGCGCGGGTGGTGATGGAGTTCATCGCGACCCGCGAATCGCTCAGGCAGCAACTCACGCGAGAAGAATGGACCGCGCTCTTCAAGTCATAACGACTTTGCTCCTGCTGGCGCTGGTTTCGGCAGGAGCCGAGGCCGCCGCGCCGAAGCGGGTCCTGATCCTTCACTCCTTCGGCCGCGATTTCGCGCCGGACAACGGCACCGCCTCGGCCCTTCGCGCCGATCTGACGCTTTTGCTGCGGGAGCCGGTGGCCCTCGAAGAAGCTTCGCTCGATGTGGAGCGCGGCGCCTGGCCCGGGAATGAGGGTGCGTTAGTCGAGTACCTCATGCGCCGCAGCCGCGATGCGCTGCCGGATCTGGTGATCCCGCTTTCCGCTCCTGCGATGATCTTCGCCCTGCGCCACCGCGATGCGCTGTTTCCGGATCGTCCGATCCTGGTCAGCGGCGTCGACCGCCGCTGGTTCGAAGCGACCCGGATCGGTGAGAGGGATCGCATGGTCACGCTCGGCAAGAAGGACCGCGCGGTCACCATGGGCCTGGATTTCCTGGCCACGGCCCGCAATGCCCTCGAGCTGCTGCCCGACACCACCACGATCGCGCTCGTGATGGGTAGCTCGCGGCTCGAGCAGATCTGGGCGAAGGATATTGTGCTCGAGCTCGCCCCGCTGGGGGATCGCGTGCGCGTGCTGCCGCCCGATGCCCTGAGCCTGGAGCAGATGCGCCAGCGCCTGGCCGCGCTGCCGCCGAACTCTGCCGTGGTCTATGGCATGTTCGCCGTGGGGACGGATGGAGCGCAGTACGAGAATGAGGTGGCGCTGGTAGCGTTGCGCGGCGCATCGAGCGCGCCGGTTTTCGGCACCTACGCGAGCCAGCTCGGCAATGGCATCGTGGGCGGATCGCTTGTCGACGCGCGCCAGATCGGCAGCGTCACGGCTGAGCTGGCCGTGCGCATGCTGCGGGGGGAAAGCACCAGCGAGAGCAGCGTTAACGTGCCGCAGCAGGCGCCGACCTTCGACTGGCGGGAGCTCCAGCACTGGGGCATTGCCGAGTCGCGGCTGCCGCCCCGCGCCGAGGTGCAGTTCCGGCCGCCGTCCGTTTGGGAACAGCACAAGGTGCTGATCCTGACCGGCCTCGCCATTGTCCTGCTCCAGGCCGCATTGATCAACGCCCTCCTCCTCCAGCGCGCGCGGCTGCGCAGGGCCGAGAAGGAAGCGGCCGGCCTGAGCGGCCAGCTGATCACCGCGCACGAGGACGAGCGCAAGCGCCTTGCGCGGGAGCTGCACGACGATCTCACGCAGCGGCTCGCCCGGCTGGCGATCGACGCCGGACGGATGGAAAACGCGACCGCCGCCCCCGCAGGCATGCGCCCTCTGCGCGAGGACCTGGTGCGGCTGAGCGAGGACGTGCACGCGATGTCCTATCGCCTGCATCCTTCCGTGCTCGACGACCTGGGGCTGATCGAGGCGCTGAAGGCCGAGTGCGAGCGCGTGACGCGCCAGGGCACGCTGCGCGTGGAGGTGGATGTCAGCGCCGGCGTGCCGGGAACGCTGACCGCGGAGACGTCACTCTGCCTGTTCCGCGTCCTGCAGGAAGCGCTGAGCAATGCCGCGCGCCACGCCCGGGCAAGCGCGGTGACCGTGCTGCTCTCGCCCAGCGGCAAGGGCCTGCAGCTCGCCGTCAGCGACAACGGCAGCGGCTTCGACCAGGCCCAGCCGCGCGAGCACACGAGCCTCGGCCTCGCCAGCATGCGCGAGCGCGTGCGCCTGCTGCAGGGCCATTTCGCCATCGCGAGCACGCGCGGACGCGGCACCACCGTGGTGGCGTGGGTGCCGACATGACCTACGTCATCGGCGCCCTTCTGCTCGCCGTCGCGAGCCTGGGCGCGTTGTTGATCCGGGAAATGCGGCAGGCGCGCGCGGAGCGCGCCCTTCGCGAGAGCGAAGAGCGGTTTCGCCGCATGGTCGATCGCTCGCCCATCCTGCTCTGGACGATCCGGGCGGACGCGACACTCGACTACTTCAACCACAGCTGCGTCGAGTTCACAGGCCTGCCGATGGAAAAGCTGCTGGAAGACGGCTGGCTGCAGGCGGTCCATCCGGACGATCTGGATTACTGTCTTCGCAGCTACCTTCCGGCGATCGAGGCGCGCACGCCCTTCTCCTTCGAATATCGCGTGCGCCGTGCCGACGGCGCCTATCGATGGCTGCTCGCCTCGGGGGTGCCGAAATACGGGCCGGACGGCAGCTATGAGGGCTACGTCGGTTGTGACGTCGACATTACCGAGAGCAAGAAAGCCGAACACCTGATCCGCGAAAGCCAGGCCGCGGCCCAGCTGAGCCACCTGGAGATCCAGGAGGTTGCCGGCCGGCTGCTCACCGTGCAAGAAGGCGAGCGCCGGCGCCTCGCGCGCGAGCTGCACGACGACCTCACGCAGCAGCTTGCGCGGCTTGCGATCGACGCCGGAAGCATGGAAAGCGCCGTCGGCGCGCCAAGCGGCTTGCGCGCTCTACGCGAGGAGCTGGTGCGCCTGAGCGAGGTTGTGCATGCGATGTCCTCCCGCCTGCACCCTTCGGTGCTCGACGACCTGGGGCTGATCGAGGCGCTGAAAGCCGAATGCGCCCGCGTGGCGCGCCGCGGCGCGTTGCGCGTGGAGGTCGATGCCAGCGGCGCGCCGGGAGCGCTGAGCCCGGACGCGTCGCTCTGCCTGTTCCGCGTCGCGCAGGAGGCGCTGAGCAATGCCTCACGCCACGGTCACGCAAGCGCGGTGACCGTCCTGCTGTCGTCGCGCAGCAATGGCCTGCAGCTCGCGGTCAGCGACAATGGCAGGGGCTTCGACCCGGATCGGCCGCGCGAGCATGCCAGCCTCGGCCTCGCCAGCATGCGCGAGCGCGTGCGCCTGCTGCAGGGAAAATTCGAGATCGAGAGCACGCCGGGGCGCGGCACCACCGTGGTAGCGTGGGTGCCGGCATGAAGGAAATCCGATGAGCAAGCCGCGCGTCCTGCTGGCCGACGACCACCGCATAGTCGCCGAGGGGCTGAAGGGCATCCTGGCGGAGGAGTTCGAGCTGGTGGGCATCGCCGAGGACGGCCGTGCGCTGGTAAAGGCCGCGCGCGACCTGCGCCCGGACGTGATCGTGGCCGACATCTCCATGCCGCACCTGAATGGCATCGACGCCCTGGCGCCGCTCAAGCGGGACAACCCGGACGTGCGCGTGGTGTTCCTCACCATGCACCGCGACGCGGCCTACGCGCGGCGCGCGCTCGAGGCCGGCGCCTCCGGCTACGTGCTGAAGCACTCCGCGCCGGCCGAGCTGGTGCTGGCGGTGCGCGCCGCCCTGCAGGGCAACACCTTCATCACGCCGGACCTGGCGGCCGAAGTGTTTCGTACGGCGAAGGACAAAGACTCCAATCCGCTCGCCGCGCTGACACCGCGCCAGCGCGAGATCCTGCAGCTCCTGGCCGAAGGCAAATCAGCCAAGGAAATCGGCGCGGCGCTCGACCTTTCGGCGCGTACCGTCGAGTTCCACAAGTACGCGATGATGGAGGCGCTGCGCATCGACAACAGCGCCGAGCTGATCCGCTTCGCCATCAAGCACGGCCTTATCTCGTAGCCGGCCCGGCTACTTCGGCCGCGAAGCGCCCAAGTCCCGCACCAGCGCCTCGTACTGGGGCGACTGCCGCAGCAGGCGGCCCGCCACCTCGCGCAACCGGTCCACGTCCGCCGCGGGGAGGGCGAAGCTGGTGGGAAGATTCATGAAGGCGGCGCGCTCTTGAGGGTTGCCGATCGCGTCGAAGCTGACGTCGAGCACATGAGCGGTGACCTTCGGCACGCGCGCCTCGGCCTGTGCCTCGCTCGCGCCCGCCAGGCGTGCCCGCGCCACCAGCACCTCGCGCTGCATCTTCGCGATCTCCGCGAAATCCTTCATCAGCTCGACGGTCTCGAACGAATAGCGGTCGATCGGCACGCCGGACGCCTGCAGCAGCTGGGTGACAAATCCGGGCGGCGCCTCGCGGCGATCCCAGTCGGTGCGAGGCGCAGAGCGTGCGTTCACCACGATCAGGACCACCCTGCGCAGATTGCCGAACCCGCTTTGGCCGCGGAATTCAGCGCTGAACTGGAGCTCTTCCAGCGCCTCCATTACGGCGCGCACCCCGATGTTGTCGGCGACGCCGCCGTCGACCAGGTGGATGTACGGGCGCTCCTCGCTGTTCTGGAACGCCTGCATCTCGCGGTAGCGCTGCAGCGAGCGCGCCGCTGACCGATCGTTCGGGTCGAAGGCGGTGGCGTCTTTCACCCACGCCGGATACTGGTAGCCGCAGGTGCCGCCGTAATTGTTGAACGTGGTCGGCGACAGGACCACCGGCACCGCCGACGAGGTGGCGGCGGCGCGCGACAGGCGAACGCCGCTCAGGTCCGAGCAGAGCAGGTCGAAGTCGTTCTGGAAGAACGCCAGCCGCGAGCCGGTCGAGATGTCGGTGCCGGTGGCGATCGCGACCGGGCCGTCCTTGCCGAGGAGGTCGCCGAAGGTCGCGCCCTCGAACAGGATCTCGTCGTAGTACTCGGCGGCCAGCTCGGAGCGCCCGGCGCTGCCGCCGACGAACTTCCACCAGTTGAACGGATTCGCGCTGCGCCATAGCAGCGTGCCCTCGACGTCGCGCTTGAGGAAGCGCTGGTCGTATTCGGCGAACAGGCGCTCGCCGTGCAGCGCATAGGCGAGCGCGGTGAAGCTGCCACCCGACACGCCGGTGATCATGTCGACCTCGTCGATCAGGCGCCGGCGTTTGCCGTCCACCACGATCTCGGTGCGGCGCAGCTCCTCCAGCACCCCATACGAAAACGCGGCGGCGCGGGTGCCGCCGCCCGAGAACGAGAGCACGAACATCGTTCGCGGGTCGTTGTTCTGCCGCTTCGGCAGGAGCAAGTAGGGCCGGTAGCCCGCCTGCGGGTCCACCTGCGCAAGACGCGGGTTGATGGGCCGGCTTGCGCAGCCTGCAAGCGCCAGCGCGACGCACGCGCAGGCGATGAGACGGACAACAGTGCGGATCCCCACCGAACCATGATACGCACGACACGCGGCGCTTCGCCACCAAGCACGGCGGGTCCCGTAGTTTCCGTCAGCCGACCTCGTAACTTTCCGAGGCTACACGCAGCGCATCGGATGGTCTCATGCAAAGCATGATGATCACTTCAAAGTTGCTTGCGGCGATCGTGCTGGCCGGAACCGTGGTTGCGACGGCGCGCGCCCAAACCGCCTCGACCGAGGCGATTCCCAATCACCCGGCGCTGAGCGACCGGTTCAGCTTCGAGCTCGGCGGCTACTATTCCAGGGCCAGCACCCAGGCGTCGCTGGGACCATCGAGCGGCGGGGTCGGGGTGCTCATCGATTTCGAGAATACGCTGGGCCTCGAGGATCGGAACGCCTCCGCCATCGCGGGATTTGTCTGGCGGATGACCGACCGCTGGCGACTCGAGGTGGATTACTTCAGCCTGAATCGCGACGCGACCCGCACGCTGGGATCGCAAGTCGCGTGGGGCAACCAGGTTTTCCCCGCCGGCGCCACGGTTGACACGACGTATAACTTCTCCGACATCCGCGCCGGCGTCGGCTATTCGTTCTTCAAGCGGCGCGACAAGGAGCTCGGTGTCGGAGTGGGCCTTCACGTGACCGGCATCGAATCGGGTATCCGGTCGGCATCGCTCGGCACCGATGCGCGGGATGTGCTGGCGCCATTGCCGGTTTTGAACCTCTACGGGACTTTTGCGCTCACCAACGAGTGGGCGGTGCGCATGCGCGCGGATTGGCTCTCGCTCAACTACGGTGCCTACTCGGGCGACGTGCGCAGCACCGCCATCGATGTGCTCTACCGGCCGTTTCGCCATGTCGGGTTTGGCGTGGGCTTGCGTGCTTTCGTGCTGGACGTGGAAATCGACGACTCCAGCTGGCGTGGGAAGGCGCGCACGTCGTACACGGGCCCGACCGCATTCGTGAACGTGTCGTTCTAGACAGAGGGGAACTACCATGGAAGCGACAAGACGCGCGGCTGTCTCGATTGCATTCTGCGGTCTCGCGGCACTGCTGCCGGCGAGCGCGCTCGCGCAGGCCCCGGCTGCGTCAGCGGAATGGAAATTCTCGCTGACGCCCTACCTGTGGATGCCCACCGTCAGGAGCACGGTGCAATACACGCTTCCCGCCAGCGCCGGAGGAGGCACCGCCACCGTCGAAAAGCATCCCGGTGACTATCTCAAAAACCTGGACCTGGCGGTGATGCTGTCCGGCGAGGCGCGCAAGGGGCGCTGGGCGATCTTCACCGACTTCATCTTCCTGGACTTTTCGAACCAGTCCAGTGCGGTCACGACCCTCGGCGGGCCGTTGGGGTTCGTGCAGGTCCCGGTCAACAGCGAAACCACGACGGGCCTCAAAGGCGGCGTGTGGCAGCTCGCGGCCAGCCACAACTTCTCGCACAGCAACACTTCAACATTCGAGGTCCTCGGCGGCTTCCGCTACATGACGCTCGAATCCACCGTGAACTGGCAGCTCGCCGGCCCGTTCGGCGCGTTCCCGCAAGCCGGGTCGGCCACGCAGAAGGAGGAGCTGTGGGACGCGATCGTCGGCGTGCGCGGCAAGGCGAAGCTAGACGCAAACTGGTTCGTTCCCTGGTATCTCGACGCCGGCGCCGGCGACTCGAAGCTCACCTACCAGGGGATGGCGGGCATCGGCTATTCGTTCAAGTGGGGCGACGTGCTGCTCGCCTATCGCCACCTATCCTACGAGCAGAAGGACGCCAAGCCTATCCACGAGCTGCAGATGAGCGGTTTCGCTCTCGGCGCCACGTTCCACTTCTAGAGGAGCCACTCGATTGCGAAGGGGACAAAGGATATGAAGCGCGCTCTAGCAACGTTGCTCCTGATCGCCATTTCGGCCTCGGCGAGCGCCCAGAACAAGCCGAACGTGGTCATCATGCTGGGCGACAACGTGGGCTACGGCGACATCGGCGCCTATGGCGCGGGCGAGGTCCGGGGCATGCCGACCCCCCGCATCGACTCGATCGCCGCCCAGGGCCTGCGGCTTACTCAGTACCTGGTCGAGCCGGGCTGCACCCCTTCGCGCGCGGCGCTGATGACCGGGCGCTTGTCGGTGCGCGCAGGCCTGAGCGCCGTGATCGTCGGGGGCACGCCGAATACGCTCCAGGCGAAGGAAGTGACGCTTGGCAAACTGTTCAAGAGCCAGGGCTACGCGACCGCCATCGCCGGCAAGTGGCACCTCGGCGGAAGCGAGCAGAGCTGGCCGGTCCGCCAAGGGTTCGACGAATACCGCGTCGGCGTGCTGGAGACCACCGACGGCACCTTGTATCGCGAAGCCATGCAGCGTGCCGGCTTGCCGGAAGCCGCCATCGCCGCGGCCGAGCCCTATATCTGGGAAGGCGACGCGAAACAGGGCCTGAAGAAGGTGCGTCCGTACACGCAGGACTACCGGCGGCAGGTCGAGGGGGACATCGCCAAAGCGTCGGTCGAATTCATCCAGCGCCAGGCCAAGGCAAAGCAGCCCTTCTTCCTCTACGTCGGCTGGACGCACACCCATTACCCCACGCTGCCGGCGCCCGAGTTCGCCGGCAAGTCGCGCATCGGCGCCGATGCGCAGCGCACCCGCCGCGGTC
>Ga0193752_1000621_pt1 | contig 32935 bp, 27 predicted proteins | sample H1c1metaG_FD_144924 | JGI IMG/M metagenome (GOLD analysis project Ga0193752, IMG submission 144924) | Soil microbial communities from a riparian zone of the East river system, Colorado, United States - H1c1 | ecosystem: Environmental > Terrestrial > Soil > Riparian zone | place: USA: East River... | reverse complement strand
CAGCACGGGCCGTTCGATAAAAACCCGCGACAGCATTCAGTCGGCGGCGAACGGGGCGGATCCGCCGGCGCCGCCGGCCTTCGCAAGATTCACGGCCACCGGCTTGACACTCTGGCCCGGCTTGATGCGGCTCAGGCCTTCGACGATGAGCTTGTCGCCAGGCGCAAGGCCCGAAGTCACCAGCCATTTGTCGCCGACGGTGCGGTCCGCGACCAGGGTGCGCATCTCGGCCTTGGAATCCCCATTCACGACCAGCGCGGTCGCATTGCCTTTCACGTCGCGCGAAATCGCCTGCTGTGGCGCGAGGATCGCGTCCTTCGCTTCGACCGGAGAGAACAACGCGCGCACGTACATCCCCGGCAGCAGCAGTGCTTCGGGGTTTGGAAAGCGCGCGCGGATCGTCACGGTGCCCGTGCTTGCATCCACCATGGATTCGGCGAACTGCAGCACGCCATCGTGCCGGTAGCGGCTGCCGTCTTCGAGAATCAGGCTCACCGACGTGGACGCTTGCGTGACCCCGCCGTCGGCCAGCTGACGGCGCAGGCCTAACAACACGCCGCTCGATTGCTGGATGTCGACGAAAATCGGATCGAGGCGCTGAATGGTCGTGAGGGGTTCAGCCTGAGCCGCCGATACCAGCGCGCCGGTGGTCACCACCGAACGCCCGATGCGGCCGGAAATAGGTGCGCTGACCTCCGTGAACTGGCGATTGATGTCGGCCGTCTCGAGCGCCGCGCGTGCGCGTTCGGCGCTGGCGCTGGCGGCATCCGCCGTGGCCTGTGCATCGAGCAGATCCTGGCGGCTGACGACCTGTGCTTTGGCGAGCTCCGCGAACCGGTCGGCGCGCGCGCGTGCGGCGTCGCGGGTTGCGATGGCGCTGGCAAGGTCGGCGCGCGCCTGCCCGGCAGCGGACTCGTAGATGCGCGGGTCGATGCGATAAAGCACGTCCCCGGCGCGAACAGTTGCCCCTTCGGTGAACATGCGCGCCTGGATGATTCCTGACACCTGCGGCCGAACCTCGGAGGTCTCGAACGCGGCGGTGCGCCCGGGCAGCTCGACCCGCAATGGCACGGATTCGCGCTCGAGCACGACATAACCCACTTCCGGCGTCTTTTCGGTTTTGTCTCGGCCGTTGTCTTTTGCGCAAGCAGTGAGCAGCAGAGCCAGCGAAAGAGCGGTCGACAGAACTATTGTTGTACGCAAGAAGCCGCCACGGATGGGATATTGCTTTGAGCCTAACAAGCCACATCGGTTCCCAACGCTTTTGTAGGACCCGTCCGACGTGGCTGCTGGCGAGTTACTTGTCGCGACGCAGAAACCCGATCGAGTATCCACCTGCTCGGCGAACTCGCCCGGTACGGGCAGCCAACCTCGCGGCGGATGATCTTATGCTCTGGCCATGCGATCTGCGAAAACCGCGTTGTGCCTGGTCGTCGTGCCAATGCTTTTCGCCGGCGCGCCGTCCGCATTTGCCGCCGATACTTCCGCAGATGGATGGATCGGACATCCGGCTGCTGCGACCACACCGGTCGTACTGCATTTTCGCCGCGAGCTCGCGCTCGATCGGGTACCACGCACGCTGTCGGCATCCGTCACGGCGGACAATCGTTTCATTCTCTTCGTGAACGGCAGGCGCGTCGCCAGCGGTCCTTCCACCGGTACGATCAAGAGCTGGCGCTATAGCACCATCGATCTCGCGCCGCTGCTGCGTCCCGGTCACAACGTCATCGCCGCGGCGGTGTGGAATTTCGGCGCGGCGGCACCGCTCGCGCAACAGAGGGTGGCGACCGGCTTTCGCCTGAGCGGCGACGACATTTCCACGGGCGACGGTGGATGGCGCGTGAAAGTCGACGCCGGGCACTCGGCGGTCACCACAAACCAGCTGGCGCCGCAGTACTACGTGGCGGGTACGCCGGAAATCATCGACGCAAACAAGGCCGACTGGACCTGGATGGGCGCAAAGGAATCCGGCGGCGACTGGCGCGACGCCGTTCCGGTGCCGGCGGCTGCCGCGCGCACCCTCATCGCGGATCCGCTGCCGGCGCAGACCTACATGCCCGCCGCGCCGGGCAGCACCGTGCGCTCGACGCTGCCCGACGCCAGGGCATTCCCGGCGCGGCCGGTCACTATTCCGGCGCATTCGGTGGCCAAACTACTGCTGCGCCGCGACGCGATGATCTCGGCTTATTCCGAGCTGGACGTTGCTGGCGGCAAGGATGCGCAGATCAGGCTGACCTACACCGAGGCGCTCTATGACGCGCAGGGGGAGCGTGGACAACGCGATCTCGTCGAGGGACGCCGCGTCGTCGGCATCTTCGACACGTTCATCGCCGACGGCGCGACGCGGACCTTTGCCCCGCTGTGGTGGCGCACCTGGCGGTTCGTGGAGCTCGACATCACCACGCGGGACGAACCGCTCACCTTGCGCGCGTTCCGCCTCAACGAGACCGGTTATCCGTACCGCCAAGTGGCGCGCTTCGAGAGCAGCGATGCCGGGCTCAATGAAATCTGGGACATCGGCTGGCGAACATTGCGCATCGATGCGCACGAAACCTTCATGGACAGTTCGTACTGGGAGCAGCTCCAGTACGGCGGCGACACACGGCTGGAAATGCTGATCTCCTACGCGGTGTCGGGCGACCCGCGGCTGGCATCGCAGGCGATCGACGCGTTCGCCGAGTCGAACGCGGACGGCGGGCTCATCCAGGGCGCCTACCCGAGCCGCGGCGACAATGTCATCGCCACGTTTTCGCTGGCGTGGATCGGCATGCTGGCGGACTGGTCGAAGGAACAGCCCGATCCAGCGCCGCTCCTGCGGCACCTGCCGCGCGTGCGGATCATCCTCGACTGGTTCGGCAAACTGCAGAACCCGCGCGGGTTGTTAGGACCGAATCCGCACTGGAACTTCATCGACTGGTCCGGCCAGCGCTGGGACGATCGGACGGTATTTCCGTCGTATGGAAAAACCGGCGGCAGCTGCCTGATGACGGTCATGTGGCTGGGCGCGCTCGAACAGGCGGCCGCGCTCGAATCGGCCTACGGCGACAAGTCCTTCGCCGCCAAGGATGCGGAACGGGCCACGCGCGCACGCGCCGCGATCCGCGAAAATTGCTGGGACGCGCAGCGCGGACTGTTCGCCGACAACCCGGATCGCGACGTGTTCAGCCAGCACATGAACACGCTCGCGGTGCTGTACGACGCAGCCACTCGCGACGAGGCGCCGGGAATCCTCGAGCGGATCACGCTGCCGGGTAAGGGCATCGACGCGCCGGAGGGGATGTTTGCGTCGACTTACTACTTCGCCTGGTACCTCGTGCGCGCCTTCGAGCATGCCGGGCTGTCGGATCGATATGTGCAGCTGCTGTCGAGCTGGCGCGATTTGCTCGCACTCAAGTTCACCACCTGGCCGGAATCGCTGACGCATCCGCGTTCGGATACCCACGCCTGGAGTGCGCATCCGACCGCCGATCTGCTGTCGATCGTCGCGGGGATCAGGTCCGCCGGGCGGGGTTATTCACGCGTGCGCATCGCGCCCACGCTCGGCAGCCTCACTTCGCTCGAGGCGACGGCTGCTACTCCGCAAGGACCGGTGTCGGTTCGTTACCGGATCGAAAATGACCAGCTTCGGGCGGAGATCGAACGTCCGGAATCGCTCCCGGGTGAGTTCATCTGGCACGGCCACAGCTACCCGCTGCGCGAGAGGCGCACGCGCCTCACGCTTCCGCGGCCACAGCCTCACTAACTAGTCTGCGTACAGCCGGTGTTGCCGAGCTGGATGAGCTGCGGGCCGTCAGGTCTTGCGGCCGTCGGCGACGGCGGCGCTTTGCGCGGCCTTGGCGCGCCGCAGGCTGCGCACCTGCTCCAGGCGCTGATTGTGCGCAGGTCCAGTCGATTGCCTGAATGTGACCGACGATTCGATGACGTGCGCGGTGTGATCTTCCGATTCGCCGCGCAGCTCGCGCAGCAGCAGGTCCGCGGCTTTGGCCGACATCGCGCTGATGGGCTGGCGGATTGTAGTCAGGGCAGGCCATACCTGGCTCGCGAGCGGCATGTCGTCGAAGCCGGCGATCGAGAGGTCGTCGGGCACTCCCAGGCCGAAACTGTGCGCGACCGCGAGCGCGCCGGCGGCCATTTCGTCGTTGCTCGCGAAAATTGCCGAGGGACGCTGATCCTCTGACACCTGTAGCAGCTTGCGCGCCGCCTGCATGCCGGACTGATGGGAGTTGTAGCCCTGCACCACCAGCGATTTATCGAGCGTGAGGCCGCAGTTCTTGAGGCCGTCGAGGTAGCCGCGATAACGGTCGCCGACCGCCGCGTGATCCGGATTGCCGACGATGAAGCCGATGCGCGTATGGCCGAGCGCCGCGAGGTGCTCGGTCATGCGCGCGCTGCTCTCGCGATCGTTGGTGTACACGCTGCGATGAACGTCGGGGTGTTCGGCCGGCGCGATGCGCACGAACGGAATGTTCTTCTCTTTGAGAATGCCGACCAACGCGACCATGTCGGACAGCGGCGGCGTGAGGATGACGCCGTCGGCGCGCGAATGTTTGACGTTGCGCGCAACTTCTTCGGCGAGCGTGGGCGCGCGGTAATCGCACGGCTGCATCACGACCTGGTAGTGCGCGGCGCGGCAGGTGTCGAGAACACCCGCGAGCACGCTGGTCGCGTAGTACTCGCACGAACGGTCGTAGAGCAGGCCTATTAGATAGGAGCGGCTGCCGCTTAGGCCCCGCGCCGAGGCGTTCGGGTGATAGTCGAGTTTGCGGATGACGCGCAGCACCTTTTCACGCGTGTGCGGCTTGACGGTCGACACGTTGTTGATCACGCGAGAGACGGTCTTGATGGAGACTCGCGCCTGCGCTGCGACGTCGCGAATGGTAGCGATGCTCATTCGGGCCTAAGAGTAATCGTTCAGCGGGAACCGCGCTCGGCGTAGGCGAGCCCGAACCCAAACGGAAAGAGCGGGTCGTAGCCGTCGTCATGGACGTTGAGCGGTGCCTGGCTGCCATCTTTCGGCCAGGAGAACGACAACTTTCCCCGGAAATCGAAGCGCACCGCGCCCGCGGGGTTCCGGAACAGCACGTCCGCAATACCCGCTCCTTCGGTGCCGGGCAGCCACGCGACGACGAAGGCATCGGCCGCGTCGATATGTTCCTTGACCCACATTGGCCGGCCGTTGATCAGCACTGCGACCACGGGAATACCCGCTTTCTTGAGTTTCCGCAGCAATGCGAGATCGGCGCTGCCATTCGGAAGACTGAGCGCCTTCACGTTGCCTTCGTACTCGGCATAGGGATTCTCGCCGAACACGACGATGGCAACGTCGGGACGCCTGGTGTGCGAACCATCGGGCGCAAGTTCTGCCGTGCCGCCCGCCGCCGTTACCGCGGCGCGGATGCCCGCGTAGATTGATGTCGCGCCCGGGAAGTCCGCGTTGGCATTTCCGGTTCCTTGCCAGCTGATCGTCCAGCCGCCGGCCTGTTTGCCGATGTTGTCGGCGCCGTCGCCGGCGACCAATACGCGAGCCCGCGGCTTGAGCGGCAGCACCCCGCCGTTCTTGAGCAGCACCAGCGATTCGCGCACCGCCTGGCGTGCGAGCTCGCGATGATCCGCGGCGCCAACGATGCCGTTCTTGTTAGCCAGCGGCCGGGTCGAGGGCCTGCCCTTGTCGAACAGGCCGGCGCGAATCTTCACGCGCAGAATCCGCGCGACCGCATCGTCGATGCGTTCCTGCGGAATGTCGCCGGACTTCACCTGCCCAATCGTGTTGGCGAGAAATCGTTGCCAGTCCTCGGGCACCATGAAAAGGTCGATGCCCGCCTTCACCGCCGCGGCGCAACTGTCCTTCGAACATCCCTGGACCTCGTCAATGCCGTTCCAGTCGCTGACTACGAGGCCGTCGAAGCCCATGCGCTTTTTGAGGACCTCGGTGATCAGGTATTGGTGGCCATGCATCTTCCAGCCCTGCCAGCTGTTGTACGAGACCATCACGGTCTGGACGCCGGCGTTCAGTGCAGAGACATAACCTTGTCCGTGAATGTCCAGCAGGAGCTGTTCATCGGCAACGTTGTCGCCGCGATCGACGCCCGCCTTGGTGCCGCCGTCGCCGATGTAGTGCTTGGCGGTCGCGAGCACATGTGTGCCGTCGAGAAATGCGGGCGTGCCGGCCGCGCCTTGCAATCCGCGCACCATGCGCCCGGCGTAGGCCGACACGAGTTCCGGGTCTTCGGAATACCCCTCATAGGTGCGGCCCCAATGATCGTCGCGCACAACGGCGACGGTCGGCGCGAACGCCCAGTCGATACCGGTGGCGGCGACTTCCTGCGCCGTCGCTGCGCCTATCTTCTCCATGAGATCCGGATCGCGCGCCGCGCCCAGGCCGATGTTGTGCGGAAACAGAGTGGCGCCGATCACGTTGTTGTGGCCATGAACCGCGTCGGTACCCCAGAAAATCGGAATCGCGACTGCGCCTTCGCCCGGCGCCATCGACGCGTCGTAGAACTCGTCCGCGAGCTTCACCCAATCGGCGATGGTCGCGTGTTTTTCATTGGCGGGAAATGCACCACCGCCGTTCAGGATCGAGCCGAGGTGATAGCGCCGCACGTCGGCCGGCGTCACCGAACGAATGTCCGGCTGCACCATCTGTGCGACCTTCTGCTCGAGCGTCATGCGGGCTAACAATTGGCGAATGCGCTCCTCGAGCGCCGGGTCGGCGGGGATTGCTACGGTCTTTGGCCAGGCTGCCGCCGGCGTTGCCGGCACCGTCTGTGCCACGGCCAGTGGGGCGGCGAGTGCGACCAGCAGGGCCGACACCGCGAGAAACGGCTTGAGACGACGCGAAGTTCTGCGCATGGCGGCACCGTGGAGAAGTTGGGCGGCGGCACTCTTACAGAGCGCGGACAACGGTGTCAATTACAGGTGCAAACTGCCTTCGCGATGCGGATTGGAACCGCAGGACACCGCTGGCACTTCTGTCCGGCTCACCGGACCGATTTGAGTGGCAGCAAGGCGAGCGCGCTGACCAGCGCCCAGCCGGCCGCAACGAAATACAGCCAGCCAAAATCGCCGCCGGCGAGCGACAGCGAGAGGGTCCCGAGCGGCGGTACGATCACCTGCGGAAGCGCGTTGGTGATGTTGAGCACGCCCAGGTCGCTGCCGGAATGACGACGGCGATCGCGCAGGATTTCGGTCACGAGCGCAAGGTCGGTGCCGAAATACGCGCCGTGCGCGGCGCCGATTATCACCACGCCGATCAGGAACGCGCCGTGCGAATCGGCGGTGGCAATCACCCAAAAGCCCAGGGCATAACAAACGCTGCCGCCCAGGACGAAGAACTTCCGCCGGCCGAATGCATCGGACAATCTGCCACACAGCAGGCTGAACGCGACGGTCATCACTGCCTGGATGACCACCGCCTGCGAGACCAGCGCCGGAACGTCCGCCGCGGCGAAGCCGAGTTTGTCGCTCAGGTAGAACGGCAGGTAAGTAGTTAGCAATGCGCTGCCCATGACCAGCGCGAGACGGCTCGACCAGGCCCAGGCGAAATCCGGATGGGTTCGCGGGCTGACCCAGAAAGCGCGCAACAGACCCGGTAGCGATGCCGGCCGGACGTCGTCGGCCAGTTGACGGCGATCCGGCAGGATGTACGCAAAGACCAGCACGGCGGCCGTTCCGAGGCAGGCGGGCAGCATGTACGCGGCCCAGGTCGACGTCGACACGTAGTGGACGAGCACGGCTCCCAGCGCCTGGCCAATCGGCATGCAGACGGCGAGCACGCCGGACACGAGCCCGCGCTGATCTGAAGGAACCTGGTCGGGCAGCACGGCGACCAATGCCGCCAGCACCGCATTGAAGGCGAGTTGTGCGAGGCACCAGCCCACCATGACGACCCAGACTTGGTTTGCGGACGCGACGATAGCGAGTCCGGCGGAGCCGCAAATCATGCCACCCACCATCCACGGCCGACGCATGCCCCAGCGCGAACGCGTGCGATCGCTCAGGTGACCGAACAGCGGATTGCCGATGAGCGCGACTGCGGCGCCGATGGCCAGCACTTGCGCCAGCGATTGAGCGGCGTGCTGCGGTGCGAGCTCTCGCATCCGCATCGCGATCGTGATCAGCACCGGCGTGAGCAGCGCGAGCCACATGCCCGTGAAGCCGAGCGCGTACGCAATGATGAAGGTCGCGGTGACGCGCCGCACTGGCGCCGTCAACACCGGATTGTTTGCGCGCAATCGCCGCCCCCTATCTTGTTCCGCCGCGGTGCGAGCATCGCACGGAGTGACCCTTTGCGGGATGTGCCGTTGCCTTGTTTGCCGACATGAGCTGCGTTTGGGCTCACGGTACTCGCAAAAAGACCAACGTTGTCTTTGCTTGAAAACAGGCAAAATAACGTTGATAACGCTAACAGCAGTTATGGCGTGTTGGTGATTCTTGACAGCGTTGTCTTTTCGCACGAGTCTACCGACCGAGGCGCCACGCCGGTCCATTCCAGATCGAACACCGGGTGTCGCGCTTGATTCGTGTTGAGGGGCACGCCATGCATTTAAGTAAGAACATGCGTCTTTGCAGTGCCGCGCGGGCGTCCCGCTGCGACGCGTCCTGGTCATCCAAGACTAACTACCTCAACCTGGGTCCTCGTTACACGCTGGGAGCACGTTACGAGTTCTGATAATCGGCAATGAGGGGCCGCTCGAACGGCCCCCATGTGCATCTCGTCTATGCAGCGCGTCGTTCCGCGAGTGCCCGGCTCCGCACTGATCCCGGGTAGTCGAGGCGCCGCGCTGGCTTAGAAGGCCGCTGGTCCCCCCGGCGGCCTTATTTTTTTGCGCGTTGATGATATTTTGCACACCGCGCAGAAGAACAACGGGGGACCATCATGAGAACGGGAATTGCGCTGGCGACGTTGCTGGCGTTCGGCGTGTGCGCCTCGATCAGGGCACAAGAGGCGCCCGCGAAGGACGGCGAATGGCACTCGCTGTTCAATGGCAAGGACTTGTCCGGCTGGACGATCAAGATCGCCAAGCACGCGCTCAACGAAAACTATGCCGATACGTTTCGCGTCGAGGACGGCATCATCAAGGTGGCGTACGACAAGTACGGCAAATTCGACGAGCAGTTCGGACACCTTTATTCCAACCAGGCGTACTCGCAATACATCCTGCGGCTGGAATACAAGATCACGGGAAAAGCCGTCGCGGATTCACCGCCCTGGGCCAAGCTCAACAGCGGCGTGATGATCCATTCACAGTCCCCGCTGACGCTCGAACTCAATCAGCTCTGGCCTGCCAGCATGGAGTTCCAGTTTCTCGCCGGTGGCGCCACCGCGGGCAAACAGACCGGCAATGTGTGCACGCCCGGCACCAATCTCGAGATGAAGGGCAAGCTCGTGACCGACCACATCATCGACTCCACCGCGAAGATGCCGGCGGTCGATGAATGGGTGAACGTCGAGGTCGAAGTGCGCGGCAATGACGAGGTGATCCATCGCGTCAATGGCGTCGACGTGCTGCGCTATCAGCACCCGCAGCTCGACCCGCGAGAAGTCAGCGCGCAGAAACTGATGGCGGCCGGTGCGCCGTTGCAGCTGTCTTTCGGGCACATTGCGCTGCAGGCGGAGAGCCAGGAAGTCTGGTTCCGCAACATTCGAATCAAGCAGCTGGATAAGTAGGCACCCCAATCTGGTGCCGCGCCTGGTGCGGGTGATCCTGGGTGCACTGCCCAAGACGTCGAGCATTCGCACGGGCGCTGCGCTGCCGACATAATCTGCGGGTTTTCATGGACTTGGCACGCAAGCTCCAAGGAACGGGCGGCGGCTGCCGTCTAATGGGTGACTTCCAGAAAAATGACACCGGATGGATGACCAGGCGCTAATCCGAAAGGCTCAGGGCGGGGATGCGAATTCCTTCGCGGAGCTTTTGGATTTGCACTACGACACGATCTACCGGTTCGCCTGGAAGTGGTGCGGCCACAAGGCGAACGCCGAGGACATCGCGCAGCTGGCCTGCATCAAGCTGGCGTCAAGTCTCAAGCAGTTCCGTTTCCAGTCGGCTTTCACGAGCTGGCTGTATCGCCTCGTGATCAGCTGCGCGCAGGACTGGCAACGCAGCCAGGCGCGCCACGATCACGACGAGATGCCCGAAACGGAAACCGTGGGCGAATCGTCGCCGGCCGAGGACCGCATCTACCTCACGCAGCTGCTCGAACAGCTTGGTGAGCTCGGCGAAGGCATGAAGGAGACCGCGCTGCTGGTGCACGCGGAGGGCATGAGCCACGCCGAGGCGGGCGTCGTGCTCGGAGTTTCGGAATCCACGATTTCCTGGCGGCTTCACACGATTCGCAAGCACATGAGCAAGAGTGAAGCGCGCCAGAGCAGCAATGGATAGCGGCAGCCAATGAAACCCAAATCCTACGAAAAGTTGCTCGAGGAAACGGCCGCACCGCCGCCGGATCCCCAGGCGCGTGTGCTCGCCAAGCGCGCAGCGCTGGCGGAGTTCAATCGTGTTCATGCGGCTGCCGCCGCGCAGCAGCCCAAACTCGGCTTCTTCCAAGGTTTGTCAGGAGCGTTCCGTCATTCCCGTGAGAGTCAATCACACGGGAGCGATGTCATGGGCTGGAACTCGAAGTCGAGAATGTTGGCGGGCGCGGCGAGCATCTGCGTCGCGGTGCTCGGGTTCGCGGTGATCTGGCCGATGATGAAGAACGGCGATGCCGCGCGCCTGCTCGAAAAAACACCCGCGGAATCTGTGGCGGTCGAGCCCGTGCGCTCCGATGTCCCCGCTGCCGGGCCCGCGGCATCCGCTTCCACGATGAGCGAAACGCCGGCAATCGCCGCGACGGCGCCCGCGCAAACACCGGGCACCGCGGAAGCGGCGTCACGTAGATCGGCGGATGTGCAGCGCCCGCCGGTGCGCGTCGAGGCCGAAAACAAGGTCGCCCAGTCAGGCGAGGAAACATTTGCCTTTGCACCGCCGACAGAAGCGCCACTCGCCGCGACCGGAGCGGTCAAGGACGAGCGCGCGCAGCAGGACGCCCCGGTGGCAGTCGATGCGATCACGGTGGAGGATATTGGCAAGCTTCCTGATACCTCCGCGAATGAGGCGCTGCAGCGTGTGCCGAATGTGCGCGTGGATCGCCAGCCGCCGGCCGACCCGGCCTCGGCGGCACCGCCGAAATCCAGAGAGGCCGACAGCCTCAATGAAGTCATCGTCACCGGCGCGCGTGGGCGGTCGAAAGCGGCTCCGCACAAGGGTGTTGCCCCGCCGGCGGGCGGTGGTGCGAATCCATTCGAAGGAATGCTCGCCAGGCGCGCCAATATCGCCATCGAGCCCAAGGCTGCCGAGCCGCCCGAGGGCCGCGACAAGTTCGAGCACTTCGATCTCAATACCGTCAAGCAAGTGGCCGAAGGAGAAAATCGGTTCTCCACGTTCTCTGCCGACGTCGATACATCTTCTTACAGCTTCGTGCGCCGGCAGCTGAACGCGGGAATCCTGCCGCAAAAAGACGCGGTGCGCTCCGAGGAGATGATCAACTACTTCGACTATTCCTGGCCGGTGGCGGAGTCGCGCGAGCGGCCGTTCCGCCCGACCGTGGTAGTTAGCGACTCGCCCTGGGGCAAGGGCCGCAAGCTGGTCCACATCGGCATCAAGGGATACGAGCTCGATGCGCGCCAGCGTCCGGACGCGAACCTCGTGCTGCTGCTCGACGTGAGCGGCTCCATGTCTTCGCCCGACAAGCTGCCGCTGGTGAAGGAATCCATGCGGATGATGGTGAACGGGCTCAAGGCCACGGATTCAGTCGCGATTGTCGTCTACGCGGGTGCGGCCGGGATGGTCCTGCCGCCAACGCCGGTCGGCGAGAAGGAGAAGATTCTCGCGGCGCTCGAAAGTCTCACGCCCGGAGGCTCGACCGCGGGCGCCGAAGGCATCGAACTCGCCTATCAACTCGCGGAGCGGTCCTTTCGCAAGGAAGGCGTCAATCGCATCCTGCTGTGCACCGACGGCGACTTCAATGTCGGCATCGACAACACGAACGAGCTCAAGGGCTTCGTCGAGCGCAGGCGCGAGAAGGGCATCTTCCTGTCTGTGCTCGGCTTCGGCCAGGGCAACTATCGCGATGAGCTTGCGCAGGCGCTGGCGCAGAACGGCAACGGCGTCGCCGCGTACATCGACACGCTGAGCGAGGCGCAGAAGGTGCTGGTGAAGGAGGCGGGTGCGTCGCTGTTCACGATCGCGAAGGACGTGAAGCTGCAGGTGGAATTCAATCCCGCCACGGTCGCGGAATATCGTTTGGTGGGCTACGAAACCCGTGCATTGAAACGCGAAGACTTCAACAACGACGCCGTGGATGCCGGGGATGTGGGTTCGGGCCACAGCGTCACGGCTATCTACGAGATCACGCCGGTCGGTGTCGACGCGCGCATGATCGAGCCGAGCCGTTATGCGAAGGAGAAGGCGCCCGCCGCCGTGAGCGGTACGGGCGGCGAATACGGCTTCCTCAGGATTCGCTACAAACTACCCGAGAGCAGGCAGTCGCAGCTGATCGAAGAACCGATCGGGATGGAACGCAAGCAGGTTCCGGAGACCATCTCGCGCGACGTGCAGTTCTCCACGGCCGTGGCGGGCTTCGCGCAACTGCTGCGCGGCGGCCAGTACACCGGTGCGCTGAGTTACGACGACGTGATCAAGCAGGCGCTCGCGGCGCGCGGCGACGACCCGTTCGGCTATCGCAACGAGTTCGTGCAACTGGTGCGTCGCGCTCAGGGCGCGCGTGGGATGTAGCCCAGAGCGCGCGTGCCAGGTAGCGCGAGCCAGCCATCGGCTCGCCGCTGGCCGTCGTAACCCCCTGAGATGACTGGATTTCGATGGAGCTTCTGCCCGTCCCGCCGCGCATATAGAAGAATAACCTTGCAAATGAGAATTCTTCTCATGTAGCGTTCGCGCTGGTTCAGCCAAGGGCCCCGTCATGTTCAGCAGAAAAGCGCTCCTCTCAGCTGCCGGAGCGCTGGTGTTCGCGTCCCGCGTCTTTGCACATTCTCCCTACCTGCTTGCGAACGAGTTCGACGTGGCGCTCGGCGTCGGCGAGTAGTCAGACTTCGCATGGAACCGCGTCGCCGGATGATGTTGTATCGGACGATGCACCAGTGGCACTGGATCAGTGCCGCGGTCTGCCTGGCTGCGCTGCTGTTGTTCAGCATCACCGGCGTGACCCTCAACCACGCCCAGGCGATCAGCGCGCAGCCGCGCGTGATCAAACACGCAGTGCAGTTGCCACCGGGCCTGCGCGCACAGATTGCAGGCGTGCGTGGCGCCGCGGATCCGGTCCCGGCTGAGCTCGCGGAGTGGATCGCGGGCGAGTTCGACGTTGCGGTGCGCGGCGCCACGCCCGAGTGGTCGGACGAGGAGCTCTATCTGTCGGCGCCGGGCCCGGGCCGAGACGCGTGGGTGTCCATCGATCGCGCCAGCGGCGCCGCAAGGTCGGAGTCCACGGACCGCGGCTGGGTCGCCTATTTCAACGACCTGCACAAGGGTCGCAATACCGGCGTCGTCTGGATGCTGTTCATCGATCTGGTCGCCGCCGCCTGCCTGTTCTTCTCGATCACCGGACTGGTGTTGCTCGTGATACAGGCAAAACAGCGCCAGGCGACCTGGCCGCTCGTCACGGGCGGCATCGGCATCGTCGTCGCATTGATGATCTTCTTCGCACATTGATTGGTTAGTCGGAGCAAACGAATGATCGGAAAAGTCAGAAGCGCCCTGGGTACTTGCGTGATGGCCGTGTCGCTCGCGCTGGGCGCAGCGCCCGTCTCCGCGGCGCAGCTCGAGCTGAACGTCGAGATTCCCACGCTGCCGGTGGCCGAATACCACCGTCCTTACGTCGCCATCTGGATCGAAGGAGCGGATCAGACCATCGCCGCCAATCTCGCCGTCTGGTACCAGACGCGCGGCGATCACACCAAGTGGCTGCCGGACCTGCGCCAGTGGTGGCGTCGCGGCGGGCGCGATCTGAAAGTGCCGGTGGACGGATTGACGGGCGCGACGCGCCCGGTGGGCCAGCACATTCTCAAATTCGACGCCAAGGCCGAGCCGCTGGCCAAGCTTGCGCCGGGCAAATACGAGCTCGTGGTCGAAGCGGTGCGCGAGGTCGGCGGGCGCGAAGCAGTGCGTATTCCCTTCGAATGGCCCATCAAGGCCACGCAACAGGGCGCCGCCCGCGGCACCAAGGAGCTCGGCGCCGTGGCGCTGAAGCTGAATCCGTGAACGTCGCAATAGTTAGCCGGGGTGCATTCATGAAAACGAAGCTCGCGGGAATGTCGCTGTTGTTGCTGGCGCTGGCTCCGGGTGTGAGCCTCGCCGCCCGGGCATGGCTGCTGCCGTCCCAGACGATGCTGGCGCGCTCGGGTGGCTGGGTCACGGTCGACGCCGCCATGGCGGACGACCTGTTCTCGTTCAACCAGGGCGCGATGCCGGTCGATGAACTGGTCGTGACCGGGCCGGATGGTCAGCCGGTCGCCGGGCAGAACATCGCCAAGGGCAAGACGCGCAGCAGCGTGGATTTCGAGCTGCGTCAGCCGGGCTCGTATCGCATCGCGGTCGCGGACGACATGGTGATGGCGCGCTGGGAAGAGGAGGGCAAGCCGAAGCGCTGGCGCGGCACGCCTGCAGAAATGGCGGCTGGCATTCCCGCCACTGCGGAAAAGCTCGACCTGCAGCAGATGCAGCGCCGCGTCGAAACTTTCGTCAGCGTCGGCGCGCCGACGGAACTGAAGGGCAGCGGCACGGGACTCGAACTCGTACCCACCACGCATCCCAACGATCTGTACGCCGGTGAGACGGCGAAGTTCCGCTTTCTGCTCGACGGCAAGCCGGCGCCGGATCTCGCGGTGGAGATCATCGCGGGCGGTACGCGCTATCGCGATGCGCCGAACGAAATGCGATTGAAGACGGACAAGGACGGCGCCGTCAGCGTGCAGTGGCCGGCGGCCGGCCTGTACTGGCTCGACGCGTCGGTGGAAGACGAGAACGCCGCGGTGCCGAAAGTGAAGAAGCGGCGCGCGTCGTACAACGCGACGTTCGAAGTGCTGACGCAGTAGTTTGTTGCGCTTCTTCCTGGCTGCGGCGAGCCTCGCGCTGGCCGGCTGCGCGACGCTTGCGCCGGCGCGCGAGACGCTGCTGCAGGGTGAGACCATGGGCAGCGCATGGACCGTGAAGGTCGTGGGCGCGCTGCCGAGGCCGGCGGCCGAGCTCCAGGCTGGCGCGCAGACGCGCTTCGAAGCGGTGAACATGGCGTTGAGTACGTATCGCGCGGACTCCGCGCTGAGCACGTTCAACGACGATGCATCGGGCGGCTGGGTGGACATTGATCCGGAACTCGCCGCGGTGATGGACTATGGCTTGAGTCTCGCGCAGCGCAGTGATGGCTTCTACGACATCACCGTCGGGCCGCTCGTGAACCTGTGGGGCTTTGGGCCCGTGGCAAGTCAACGCGTGCCGGACGCGGCCGCAATCGCCGCGGCGCGCGCGCGCGTGGGCTGGCAAAAAGTCGAGGTGGATACCGCCCGGCGCCGCGCGCGCAAGGCACCCGGGGTGCGCGTGGACCTGTCGTCGCTCGGCAAGGGCCGTGGCGTCGACCGCGTGGCCGAATACCTCGACTCAGTCGGAGTGACTAACTACCTCATCGACTTGTCGGGCAAGCTGCGCGCGCGCGGCCACAACGTGGCGGGCGCCGCCTGGCGCGTGGCGGTGGAACGTCCCGGCGCCGACAATGCCGCGGCCGCGGATTCCGCCGTGTCCGTCACGCTGCGCGACGCCAGCATCGCAACGGCGGGCGACTATCGCCGCTATTTCGAAGTGGACGGTCGGCATTACTCCCACATCATCGATCCCCATACGGGTTTTCCCGTGGATTCCGCCACGCTGTCAGCCACGGCAATGGGCGTCACCTGCATGGAAGCCGATGCGCTCGCAACCGTGCTCATGGTGATGCCGCCCGGGCCCGCCCTGCGGCTGGCAAATGAGGCAAATATTCCCGCGCTGCTGATCGGGCGCGGGAGCGCCAGCTTCCGGCTCACACCCAGCGCAACCTGGCGCGCCGAATAGCCGCTGTAGGCGCGCGCTGGCGCACGGCCGCGTAGCCGGCTGACAACCGCGGCGGATTGTTAGGCCACCGCTCGGTGCAGAATTACGGCTGTGAGCAAACCGCGCACTCTCTGGCAGATCCTCAAAGGCACGACCGACAACTGGCTCGAGGACCAGGCCTCGAGCATCAGCGCTGCGCTCGCGTTTTACTGCGCGTTTTCGCTCGCACCGCTGCTCATCATCATCGTGTCTATCGCCGGGTGGATAGTCGGCAGCGAGTTGGCCTATACGTACGTCGGCAATCAGTTGACGATGCTGTTCGGCAAGCCGAGCGCCGAACTCATTCTCGCGGCCATGCGCGGCGCGCAGAGTACCGACGGCGCCTGGGCCACTGCGGTGAGCGTGGTCATGTTGCTGGTCGGCGCGAGCACCGTGTTCGCCGCCCTCGAAAGTGCCCTGCAGCAGGTATGGGGTGGACGTGATGCCCTGCATCGCACCTGGCGCGCATCAGTGCGCGCGCGCCTCATCTCGTTCGGCTTCATTCTCGCGATCGGATTCCTGCTGCTGGTGTCGTTGACGCTGACGACGGCATTGGCTGCGTTGCGCGGCTACATTCTGCGCAACTTCGAAGGAATGGTCGGACTGCTTGCGTCGATGGACTTCCTGCTCTCCGTCGGGCTCGGAACCGGCTTGATTGCGCTCATGTACCGCTATCTACCGGCGAAGCGGCTGGCGTGGCGGCACGTGTTCACCGGCGCGCTGGTCACGGCGCTGCTGTTTCATCTCGGCCGCTGGGGCATCGGTCTGTACCTCGGGCGTGCGACGCAGCCGACGGCGTATGGCGCGGCGGCGTCGTTCGCCGCGTTGCTGCTGTGGTTGTATTACTCGGCGCAGATCTTCCTGTTCGGCGCGGAATTCACGGCCTGCCTCGGGCAGTCGCGCACGCCGCAGCCGCTGGCGCGTGCGCCTAACGCCGCGTGATCTGGAACTTGCCGAAGGCCACGCCGAGTTCCCAGCCTTCGCCCGTGCCGCTCAATGCGAGAGACACCTCGCCCTTGGTCACCACGTGGGCCTTGGCGGATTTCACCGCGCCTGCCTCCGCCTCGGCACTGACGTAACTGCCGAGCAGTTCGGTGATGTTGTCGACGCCGGAGAATTCACCGGTGCCATTCTTGATGGTCGACTTGCCGACGCTCGGACCACCGCCGCGCGCCCGCAGGTGCACACGCATGGATTGCCCGTTGGTGCAGGTGATCGTCCCGGTGCCGTCGGAGCGCTTGTAGAATGCCGACCAGCCGCTGATGGTGAATTTCAGCTTGCAGTCGACGGAGCCGGCATACGCGGGGCCGCCGAAGGTCGACGCGGCGATGAGAAAGACGGCAATTAATTTGTTCATGGGGCGCGAACCTACGCGCGCCACGGGGGGATGGCAAGATGAGGCAGGTTCCCATCAAGCGCGCCATCGAGCGCGTGCCCGGCGGCATGATGGTCGTGCCGCTGCTGTGCGGCGCGCTGTTCGCCACCTTCTTCGCCGGCACCGCGAAGTTCTTCGGCTCGTTCACCGGCGCGCTGTTCACGGGGGCGCTGCCCATCCTCGCGGTCTTCTTCGTGTGCACCGGAGCGAGCATCGACTTCAAGGCCACACCGTACATCCTCAAGAAGGGCGGCACGCTGTTCGCCGTCAAGGTGACCATCGGAATCTTGTTAGGCGTGTTGTTCGGCCAGCTGCTGGGTGAGGCGCCGGTCAGCGCGGGCGTGTTCGCGGGAATCTCCACACTCGCCATTGTTGCCGCGATGAACGACACCAACGGCGGTCTGTACATGGCGTTGATGGGTCAATACGGCCATCCGCGCGATGTGGGCGCGTACACCGTCATGTCGCTCGAGTCGGGGCCGTTCCTCACGATGGTGACGCTCGGTGTCGCGGGGCTGGCTGCGTTTCCGTGGCCGACGCTGGTCGGTGGCATCCTGCCGCTGCTGGCGGGAATGCTGATCGGAAATCTGGATCGCGAGATGCGCGAGTTCCTGAGCCGTGCGATCCCCGTGATGATTCCCTTCTTCGCCTTCGCACTCGGGGCGAATCTCGATCTGGCCAAGGTCTGGCAGGCGGGGTTGTTAGGCCTCGCGCTGGGGATAGCCGTCGTCGTGGTTACCGGCATTCCGCTGTTCTTCGCGGATCGATTCACCGGCGGCACCGGCGTCGCCGGCGTAGCCGCGGCATCGACTGCCGGCAATGCCGTCGCGGTGCCGGCCATCATCGCCAGCGCCAACCCTGCGTATGCGGACGCGGCGGCGCAGGCCACGATTCTCGTGGCGGCGTGCGTCGTCGTTACGGCCATCCTGGTGCCCCTCGTCACCGCCTTCACTGCGCGCCGCGTGGGGCTGCCGAAGTAGATGGGCGAGCGCTGGCTCATTCTCGCGGACGACCTGACCGGCGCGGCCGATGCGGCCATTGCGTTCGCGCGGCGCGGCGCGCGCACCGAGGTGACCTGGGGCGAGCGAATCGCGAGCGACTTCGCCGAAACGGCGATACTTGCCTACGATTGCGATAGCCGTCGATTGCGCGCGGCAGAGGCCGGCGCGAAGCACGCGGAGGCGGCGGCGCGTTTTCTGGGCGGCCCGCCCGCCGTGTTGTACAAGAAGATCGATTCGACGCTGCGCGGCCAACCGGCCGCCGAGATCGCCGCGTTGTGCAATGTTCTGCAGGTGTCCGGAGAACCCGCCTTCGGCATCTTCGCGCCGGCCAATCCCGCCCTGGGCCGCACCACGCGCGATGGCCGCGTGTTCGTGCATGGGGAGCCGCTGGAGAGCACCGAGACCTGGCATCGCGAGCACAGTTATCCCAGCGCGGATCTGGCCGGGATTCTCGCCACCGCGTCACTGCGCGCCATCAAACTACCGCTGGCCGAGGTGCGTGCCGGCGGCGCGGCGTTGCGCGGGTCCCTCGCGGCGGCGGCCGAATCGGCGTCCGCGCATCCCGCAGGCACGATCCTGGTATGCGATGCGGAAACTGCGGATGATCTCACGCGCATCGTCACGGCGGCGCGCGAGCAGGGCAAATCAAGGTTCTTCATCGGCACCGCGGGGCTCGCCAACGCGTTGGCGGAGAGCCTGCCACTCAACGTTCACCGGCACGCCGTTGCAACTTCCCGCCACGGCGCGCTGATCGTGGTCGGCTCCCTGGCGGGCAGCTCCCGTGCAGCCGCGCGCGCGCTTGCGGCGTCGTCCGGGGTGCGCCACGTGCAGTTCAGCGCGCCCATGTTGTTAGGCGGGGACGCCGGCGCGCGAACGAGCACGGGGCTCGACATCCGCGCCGCGCTCGAACGCGGCACGGACGTGCTCGTTGAAATGCCGCGCGACGAGGAACCCGATCTGTCGATTGGTCCCGCGCTGGTGCGCTCGCTCGCCACATCCTTGAGCCCGGCGTTGCCGCGCATGAGCGGCCTGATCGCAACGGGTGGCGAAACCGCGGCGGCGTTGCTGCGGCAGTGCTACGTTCGCCAGATCCGGCTGGTGGACGAAATCGAAGCGGGCACGTCGCTGGGCCTGATGGTCGGCGAGACTGCGAGGCCGCTGATCACCAAGCCGGGCGCCTTCGGTGATGCGAACAGCCTGGGCCGCAGCCTCGAGAGACTTCGCCTGATTCGACAGACGGGAACCGTGACATGAGCCTTCCGACGATCGCGATCACGATGGGCGATGCCGCCGGCATCGGTCCCGAGATCATCATGAAGGCGCTGGCGTCACCTGAAGTACACGCTCTGTGCAATCCGCTGGTCATCGGCGACGCCGAACGTCTGCGCGTGGCGGGTGAACTCGTCGGCAGCCGCCTCAAGATCGAAACGCTCGACGATCCTGCCGAAGCGGCCTACCGTCACGGCAACGTCGAATGCATCGACCTCAATCTGATCCCCGCGGATCTGCCCTTCGGCAGGACTTCCGCGATCGCGGGTGAGGCCGCGTACCGCTACATCGAGCGTGCGGTCCGCATCGTCGAGGCGGGACAGGCGCAGGCCATTTGCACTGCGCCCCTCAGCAAGGAAGCGCTGCACTCGGCCGGGTATAAATATCCGGGACACACCGAGTTGCTGGCCGCGCTGACGCACACGCCCGAAGTGTCGATGATGCTGGTCGCGCCACGCTTGCGTGTGATTCACGTGACCACGCACATGGGGTTGTTGGATGCCATTGCGCGCATCGACGCGCCGCTGGTGGAGCGCGTGATCGGACGCGCGCACGACACGCTGGTGCGCGCCGGAATCAAGGAACCGCGCATTGGCGTGTGCGGCATCAATCCGCATGCCGGCGAAAATGGTCTGTTCGGTCGCGGTGAAGAGGCCAGCAAGATCGATCCGGCCGTGAAAAACTGCCGCGCGCGCGGCTGGGACGTGCGCGGGCCGCTGCCCGCGGACACCTTGTTCTTCCTCGCGGCGCGCGGCGACTACGACATCGTCGTCGCGATGTATCACGACCAGGGGCACGGCCCGATCAAGGTCATGGGCCTCGAAGCCGGCGTGAACATCACCGTGGGTTTGCCGGTGGTGCGTACCTCGGTGGATCACGGTACGGCGTTTGACATCGCGGGCAAGGGTACCGCCGACGAACGCAGCCTCATCGAAGCGCTGCGCCAGGCAGCCGCGCTCGCGCGGATGTAGCGCGCCCAAACAAGGTGCGCGGGCCGGGCCAGCCCGCCTTGCGTGTCCAGTCCGCCGCGCCGATCGCCTCGTTGTCGGACGAAGCCTGCGGAGGTAGTTAGAGAAGGGGCCGCGGGCAGGCACGACACTGGTACCGTTAACATGGAATTTTCGAAGTCGGCGGCGTGAATCACCAATGACACCGTTTTCCTTCGTGGGATTCCTGGAAATGTGCTAAAAATCGCAACCCTGATCGATCACGAACACTTGATTGATTGTGACCGCTACCAATTGTTGCGGTCCGACCAGTTTCAGAAGTCCCCAAAGGCTTCGACGAGTCCGAGAAGTGCACCTTGTCCGCGCTCTGTGCGCTTTTCGACATCGGAGCGCCGTTAGCACCCCTTCGCTGACGGCGCTCCACCTAACCACCCGCTTCAAAGTCGGCGGTTGGCACGCCCAACCTGCAGTGGTTACCCGGCCTGACGTCGTCTGACGAGGATCTCGGGAGTGACGTTGCGCACGTCATTCGCGCCGGTGAGCGCGAGACTGACCGCGAGTTCCCTGCGGATGATGTCGAGCGCGAGCGTCACGCCCGCTTCACCGCGCGCCGCCAGCGCGTAGAGAAACGCCTTGCCCATGAGGCAGCCCTTGGCGCCGAGGGCGAGGGCTTTCAAAACGTCCTGGCCGGTGCGCACGCCACCGTCGAACAGGATCTCGCATCGCCCGGCGACCGCATCGACCACTTCCGGCAACGCCGAAATCGTCGAGCGCGCGCCGTCCAGCTGCCGGCCACCGTGATTGGAGACCACCATGGCGTCGACGCCGTGCTCGCAGGCGAGGCGCGCATCTTCGGCGTCGAGGATGCCCTTTATGATGATCTTGCGCGGCCAGTGGTCACGCAGCCAGGCGAGATCCTTCCATGTGACGGTGGGATCGAACTGCTGCGCGATCCATTCCGAAAGAGTCTTGAGCCCACCCGTGCCCTTCATGCGTGCTTCGAGGTTGCCGAAGGTGCGGCGTCTGCCCGTGAGCACCTTGGCCGCCCAGGCGGGACGCATCACCACCTCGAAGATGTTCTTGAGCGTGAGCTTGGGCGGAATCGACAGGCCGTTCTTGGGATCACGCCGACGCAGGCCCTGCACGGGCATGTCCACCGTGAGCATGATGGCCGAGCAGTTTGCTGCATTGGCGCGCTCGAGCAACTCGACGTTGAAGCTGCGATCGCGCATCAGGTAGAGCTGGAACCAGAACGGCTTCTGCACCGCGCCGCGCACGTCTTCGATGGAGCAGATGGACATCGTGCTGAGACAGAATGGCACGCCGAAAGCCTGCGCCGCGCGTGCGCCTAACATCTCTCCATTGGCGTGGAACAGGCCGGTGAGCCCGGTGGGCCCGATGCCGAGCGGGATGGTCCAGTCCTCGCCGAGGATGTTGGTGGCGAGCTGCTGCTTCGACACGTCGACCATGACACGCTGGCGCAGTTCGATCGCATGCAGGTCCGCAAGATTGCGGTTGAACGTGACTTCGTCGTAGGAGCCGCGGTCGGCGTAGTCGAAGATGGCGCGCGGCACGCGCCGGCGCGCGAGCTCACGTAAATCGGCGATGCTGTTGATGATCATATTGGAAGTATGGGGTCAGGCCCCAATTGCTAGCAAAAGGGGTCAGACCTCTGCGTGCCTCGTTCGACTCTCAGCCGGATGCAATGAGGTCTGACCCCTTTTGCCAGCAATTGGGGCCTGACCCCATTCTTATACGATTCCACCGCCGAGGCTCTGTTTGCCCGGCCGATTCTGCGCGCACTTCGCCCGATAGCCGCTGGCGCGGTACGCCGCGACCGGATCGATCGCCGCGCCTTTTTGCACGCGTGCCTGGGCGAGAATCGCAGATACATCCGTGGTGAAGCCGCGCTTCAGCGTCTGTGCCGCCATCAGCACGTCATTGCCGATGCGGTATTCGTGCAGACGGACGCGCTCGACGATGAGGGCCTGTGCATAGGCGCGCTGCAGTTCGATGGCGCTGGTCATGAGGCTTTCGACCGGATCGGTCACGTTGTGCGACTGGTCCAGCATGTGGGCCGGGCGGAAGTTGGGCGCCCTGGCGAGCTCCGCCTCGACCAGTTCGTTGAACACCAGGAACAGCCGGAACGGATCGATCGAACCGGCGTCGAGGTCGTCGTCGCCGTACTTCGAATCGTTGAAATGGAACCCGCCGAGACGCTGCGCGTGCACCAGCCGTGCGACGATCATCTCGATGTTGACGTTCGGCGCGTGATGGCCGAGGTCCACCAGGCAAAAAGCCTTGGGTCCCAGCGCCTGGGCGGCCATCAACGAGCTGCCCCAGTCCTGGATCACGGTTGCATAAAACGCCGGCTCGTACATCTTGTGTTCGATGAACATCCGCCAGTCTTCCGGCAGCGCCTTGTAGATAGACGCGGTTGAATCGAGGTAACGCTCGAACGCGCGACCTAAGTGCGACTGGCCGGGGAAATTCGCGCCGTCGCCGATCCACACCGTCAATGCCTTCGACCCAAGCTTCTTGCCGGCACTGATGCACTCGACATTGTGGGCGACGGCCTGCGCGCGCACAGCCTCATCGGTATGCGTGAGGCTGCCGAACTGGTACGACAGTGGCTGCCCCACCTGGTCCTGGAAGGTGTTCGAATTCATCGCGTCGAACCCGAGTCCCAGCGCCGCGCCATGCTCGCGCAGCGCCAAGTAGTCGTCGGTTTTGTCCCAGGGTATGTGCAGCGACACCGTCGGTGTCGCGCCGGTGAGCTTGTGGATGACGGCGCAGTCTTCGAGCTTCTCGAACACGTTGCGCGGCTCACCCGGTCCGGGGAAACGGCCGAAGCGCGTGCCGCCAGTACCGACGCCCCACGAGGGCACGGCCACTTTGAAATTCGCAACGGCACGCGTGATGTCGTCGATCTTGGTGCCGCGCCGTTCGAGCTGCGCACCGAGTGCCGTGTAGTCGGACGAAAGCGCGCCCGCGAGCGATTTGTTGGCGGACGCAATGTAGTTCGCGTCGCGCGGATCGGCGTAGGGCATCAACCCCTCTTTTAACGGGTGAAGGCACCGGCGTTGCCGGCATCGACGTTCACGATATTACCGGTTGATTTGGCGGAGCGCTCGGAGGCGAAGAACGCCACGGCTTCCGCCACGTCTTCGGGATAGACGCTGCGTTTCAGCAGACTGCGCTCGCGATACACCGCTTCCAGTTCGTCGACGTTTTTCTTGTACTGGGCGGCGCGTTGCTGCGCCCATTCACCCTGCCAGATGCGCGAGCCGCGCAGGACGGCGTCCGGGTTGACGACATTGACGCGAATGCCGAGCGGCGCGCCTTCGAGCGCGAGGCAACGCGCCAGATGCAATTCCGCGGCCTTGGCGGTGCAGTACGCGGCGGCGCCCGGCGAGGCGGCGAGCGCGTTCTTCGAACCGATGAAGACGATCGAGCCGCCAATGCCCTGGGCTTTGAACAGCAGGAAGGCCTGGCGCGCGATCAGGAAATAGCCGGTCGCGAGGATGTCCATGTTCCGCTGCCACAGTGCTAGCGTGGTGTCTTCCACCGGCGCAGCCGAGGCGATGCCCGCGTTCGAGACGCAGATGTCGACGCCGCCGAATTTCCAGGCGCTGTCGCGGAATCCTGCGATCACGGCGTCTTCGCGCGTCACGTCCACCCACGAAGAGGCGACGACGTCGGCGCTGTATTTGCTCTTGAGCTCGGCTTCGGCGCCGGCCAGCGCATCGCGATCGATGTCGCAGAGTACGACGCACGCGCCTTCGTCCATCAGGCGCCGCGCGGTGGCGAGACCGATGCCCCCGGCGCCGCCGGTGATCAATGCCACGCGGCCCGCCAACGCTTTTGGCCTGGGCATGCGCTGTAGCTTGGCCTCTTCGAGGTCCCAGTATTCGATGTCGAACGCTTCCTGCTCAGGCAGGCCGCGGTAGGTAGACACGCTGGCCGCGCCGCGCATCACGTTGATGGCGTTTATATAGAACTCGCCGGCGATCCGCGCGGTCGCCTTGTCAGCGGCAAAAGTGATCATGCCGACGCCGGGCACCAGGTAGACCACCGGATTCGGGTCGCGGATCTTCGGCGAGCCCGGCCGCTTGCAGCGGTCGTAGTAGCCCGCGTAACGCTCGCGATAGGCCTCGATCGCAGGCTTGATGCGCGCCGCGAGCTGCTCCACGCTGTCGCGCGCGGCGTCGAACGGCAGCACCAGCGGCCAGATCTTGGTGCGCAGGAAATGATCGGGGCAGGAAGTGCCGAGTGCGGCCAAGGCAGCGAGTTTTTCGCCGCCCACGAAATCGAGCACGGTTTCGCTGTCGTCGAAGTGGCCCACCTTCACCACCGGCGCGACGCCTTCCGGTGCGGCAGAAATGGCGCCGCGAATGATCGGCATGATGCCGGCCGCGATTTCGCGGCGGCGATCGATGGTCAGCGCGGGTGTGGCCACGGCGCCGAACGGCCGCTTGCCGCGCGAGTTGGTGTCGAGCCAGGCGGTCGCGCGATTGATGACGTCAAGCGTGTTCTCGTAGCAGTTCTTCGACGTATCCGCCCAGGTGAACAGGCCATGCGCCTCGAGGACGGCCCCCCTCAATTTGGGATTCTTCTGCGTGAGCTCACACAAGCGGAGGCCGAGTTCGTAGCCGGGCCGAATCCACGGCAACCAGCCGATCTCGTCGCCGAAGATCTGCCTGGTCAAACTTTGCGAATCCGCCGAAGCGGCAATCGCAATCAACGCATCCGGATGCATGTGGTCGACATGCGCGCGATTGACGAGTCCATGCAGCGGCGTGTCGATGCTCGCCGCCCGCGGATTCAGGTTGAACGCGCAATGCGCGTACAGCGGGACGAGAGTGCTGTCGGGATCCTTGTTCGCTTCCTTCGAAGAACCGTAGAACTTCCCGAGCGCGAGAAACTTCTCCATATATAGAGTGGAAAAGCCATCGAGCTTCATGGTGCCAAGATCCCCGCCCGATCCTTTGACCCAGAGCACGTCGACTTCCTGCGCCGTCAGCGGATCCTTTTCTTTGATCTTGGCCGAGGTATTTCCGCCGCCGAAATTCGTGATGCGCTTGTCGCTGCCCAACAGGTTGGAGCGATAAAGAAGTAACTCGGCAGGCGAAAGCTTGGCCGCCTGGGCGTCGTCCCAGCGGTTTTCAATTTCCAGCGACTCCCGAGGCGCAATCTGAACCACACTCATCCAATGTCTCCGGCCCGAACGGCGCTAAAGTAGGCGGCGCAGCCTCTTTTCTTTCGGTGAGGCTGTTTAACACACGAAGCCGTCATATACAATCAATCACGTTCAGAATCGATCACGGCTTTCACTAGGTGATTCCATGCTGGAAAAAGAACGCCACAACCTGATTTTGAAGCTGGTCGAGGAGCGCTCCATCGTGAGCGTGGGCGACTTGCTCGACCTGCTGGGTGCGTCCGAGGCCACGATTCGTCGCGACATCAATGCGCTGGCCGAGCGCGGCGAGGTCAAGCGCATTCGGGGTGGCGCCGAGGCCGTGCGTCCACGGCATCAGCCCCATCTCGTGGGCATGCCTTTCGCGATGAGCCAGGACGTGAACGTGCCGCAGAAGCGGGCGATCGCGCGCGCGGCGGCCGCGCTCATCGTGCCGGGTGAAAGCATCATCATCAATGGCGGCACGACGACCTTCGCGCTGGTCGAGTTTCTCGAGAATTCCGATCTGGACATCCTCACCAACTCGTTCCCGATCGCCGTGAAACTGTTCGCGACCAGCCGCAACCGCATCACCTTGCCGGGCGGCACGATCTTTCGCGAACAGAACATCGTGCTCTCGCCGTTCGAAAACGACACCATCGAGAGCTTCTGGGGCAACAAGCTGTTCGTCGGCTGCTACGGGCTCAACCGCTTCGGCATGATGGAAGCCGATCCGCTCATCGTGCAGGCCCAGACCAAACTACTGAAGCGCAGCGAGCACGTGATCGTGATGGCCGACAGTTCCAAGTTGCGGCGCAAGTCGGCGATGATCGTCGCGGGCCTCGATCGCATCAACATCATCGTCACCGACGATGGCGCCAAGCCCGAGGAACTCGAGGAATTCCAGAGCGCGGGCATCAAGGTCATCGTCGCGAAGGTCACTGAAGAAGACGAGCTGAAGAAACTCGCCTGAGCGCGGGGGTCGTGGGGGAAGCAGCGTGAGAAAGTTTCTGATCGCGGGCGTATGCGCTTTGTTCGCCGCCGGGCTGGCCGGCTGCGGCAAGAGCGAACCGGCCAAGCCCGCGCGTACGCGCGTGGGCGTCGTGGCGAAGTCGCTCGGCAATGGATTCTTCGATGCGGTCCACAAGGGCGCTGACGAAGCCGCAAAGGAACTCGACGCGGACGTGATATTCACCGGTCCCACGACACCGACCGCCGAGGGTCAGATCGAAGTGCTGAACGCATTGATCGCGCAACGCGTCGATGCGATTGCCGTCTCGGCCAACGATCCGGACGCGCTGGTGCCAACGCTCAAAAAGGCGCTGGCGCGCGGCATCAAGGTGATCTCGTACGATTCAGCCGTCGCGCCGGCGGGCCGCGTCGTGCACCTGGCGCCGTCGTCGGATCAATTGATTGGCGAAACGGTGGTGGCGTTGACCGCCGAGCTCGCGCCTTCCGGCAAGGGCAAGTTCTCGGTGGTTTCGGCCACGCCGACCTCCACCAATCAGAATTCCTGGCTCGAACGGATGCGCGCTGCGCTGCCGCAGCATCCCGGTCTCGAAATGGTCAGTGTGGTCTATGGCGACGATGTCTCCGACAAGTCGTACCGCGAAACCGTGGCGCTGCTTAAGCAGCATCCGGATCTGGCGGTGGTAGTCAGCATCAGCTCCGTGGGCATTGTTGCGGCCGCGCGCGCCGTCGAAGACCAGGGTCTCGCGGGCAAGGTCAAGGTCACGGGTCTGGGCCTGCCATCGGAACTGGCGGGTTACGTGCAAAAGGACGTGGTGCCGAAGTTCGCGATCTGGAACCCCATCGACTTGGGGTATGCGAGCACGCAGATTGCGGTGCGCCTGGCGCGCGGCGCCGACGCCAAACTACCCGTGCCCACCGGCCGCATGGGCAGCGTGAGCTTCGGCGCCGACGGTGTGGGCGCCATGAGCAAGCCCTTCGTCTACGACGCCAGCAACGTGGTGGAATTCGCGCAGGTTTTCTAGCCGCTCTCGGCCACCCAAGTGCAAGCGCCACACCTGACGCTGACCGGCATCCGCAAATCCTTCGGCGGAGCGCGCGCGCTCGAATGCGCCGGTCTCGAGCTGCATCGCGGTGCGGTCACCGCGCTCATCGGCGAAAACGGCGCCGGCAAATCCACTCTCGTGAAGATCCTGTCGGGCGTGCACCAGCCCGATGAGGGCGAGATCCTGCTCGACGGCAAGCCGGTGCGGATCGCCGATCCAGTCCATGCACGGCGCCTCGGGATCGCCGTGGTCCACCAGGAGTGCCTGGTGTTCGACAATCTCAGCGTCGCGGAGAACCTGTTCGTCAATGCGCAACCCGCGACGCGCGGCTTCGTGCGCGCGCGCGAAATGCGCGAGCGCGCGAGCGTCGTATTGCGCGATCTCGATGCAGACTTCGACGCCGGTACGCCGGCCGGAGCCTTGAGCATCGCGCAGAAACACGTGGTACAGATCGCGCGCGCGCTGGTCGACCAGACGCGCGTGCTCATTCTCGATGAACCGACCGCATCGCTGTCCAGGCGCGAGTGCACCGAGCTGTTCCGCATCGTGCGCAAGTTGCGCGCTGCCGGGTGTGCGCTGCTGTTCATCAGTCACAAGTTCGACGAGATCTTCGAGATCGCGGATCGCTATGCGGTGTTCCGGGACGGTAGTTCGGTCGGCGCCGGAGTGCTCGCCGACGTGAATCACGACGAACTGATCCGGCTCATGGTCGGGCGCCCGGTCGCGCAGCTGTTTCCGAAAGTCGCGACCACGGTCGGCAGCGAATTGCTGCGCGTGGACCACTTGAGTCGCACGGGCGAGTTCGCGGACATTTCGTTCAGCCTGCGGCGTGGAGAGATCGTCGGCATTTATGGGCTCGTGGGCGCGGGACGCACGGAGCTCGCGCAGGTGCTGTTCGGAATCAATCGTGCCGATGCGGGCACCTTTACGCTGGCCGCGGATGCTGCGGCCGCGGGAATCGCGCTGGTGCCCGAGGATCGGCAATCGCAGGGCGGCATCCTCGCGTTCTCTGTTGCGGCCAACATCGCGCTGCCGAACCTCGCCACGCTCGCGCCGCGCGGTCTCTGCAGCCATCGCGCGGAGGCCGACCTCGCGCGCCAATGGATAGACAGGCTCGAGATCAAGGCGCAGGGGCCCGCGCAGACCGTGCAGAATCTCTCCGGCGGCAACCAGCAAAAAGTGGTGATCGCCAAGTGGCTGGCGCGCAAGCCCGCGGTGCTCATCCTCGACGAGCCGACCAAGGGCATCGACGTCGGCGCGAAGGCGGCGGTGCATGCCGTCACGAGCGAGTACGTGAAGGCCGGGAACGGAGTCATCATGATTTCTTCCGATCTGCCCGAGATTCTGGGCATGTCGGATCGTGTGCTGGTGATGCGACGCGGACGCCTGCGCGGCGAGTTTTCGCGCGCGGCAGCCACCAGCGAACTGCTGCTGCGCGCGGCCAGCGAAGCATGAGCGCCACGGCGAGACGATGGTCCGAGAGCGCGCGTCGCGACCTTACGCTTGCCGCCCTGGCACTCGTGCTGTTCGGCGCCGTCACCTGCGCGTTTCCCGGTTTCGCCGCGCCGGGCAATCTCGCCGGCCTGCTGGACGATACCGCCATCCTCATCATGCTCGCGCTCGGGCAGATGCTGGTAATCCTGGTGCGCGGCATCGACCTGTCGATCGCCGCGAATCTCGCGCTGTGCGGCATGCTGGCGGCGCTGTTCAATCGTGCGCTGCCGGGGGCCGGGGTGGTGCCCGTATTGGCGTTGTCGCTGGCGAGCGGTGCAATTCTCGGCGCCTTCAATGGCCTGTTGGTATGGAAGCTCAGGCTGCCACCCATAGTAGTGACGCTCGGAACGATGTCGATTTATCGCGGCGCCATCTATCTACTGTCGAAGGGCGCGTGGGTGAACGAGAATGAAATGACGCGCGGCTTCCTCGCCTTCACGCGCGCGAGCTTTCTGGGCTTGAGCACCTTGTCATGGCTGGCGCTGGGCTTCGCGGCCGCATTCATATTCGCTTTGCGTCGTTTGCGCGTGGCGCGCGACATGTACGCTGCGGGCGGCAATCCCGAGGCCGCCGCCTACGCCGGCATCGACGCCGGCCGCATGCAGTTCATCGCCTACACGATCTGCGGCGCAATCGCGGGCCTCTGCGGCTACCTGTGGGTGGCGCGCTTCGCCGTGGCGTATACCGACATCGCGCTCGGTTTCGAACTGCAGGTGATCGCCGCGTGCCTCATCGGCGGCGTCGCCATTGCGGGCGGGAAAGGTTCTGCGATCGGAGTGCTGATCGGCTGCCTGTTTCTCGGCATCATCCGCAGTAGTTTGCCGCTGGTCGGCATCTCGGCGTTCTGGCAGATGTTCATCAATGGAGCGGTCATCCTGATCGCCGTGTTGCTGAGTGCGCGTTCACGCGTGCATCCACGCTCAATCCTCGAGACGCCGCGCCCGTGAAGACCACGTCGTTCCTACGCTGGGAGTCGATGCTGGCCGTGGTGGTGGTGCTCGAGTTCGTGTTGTTCTCGAGCGTCTCGCCGTATTTCTTCAGTGTCGACACGTTGTCCGATGCCAGCTTCAACTTCACCGAACGTGCGCTGGTCGCGCTGCCGCTGGCGCTGCTGATCATCGCCGGCGAGATCGATATCTCGGTGGCCGCAATCATCGCACTGGCGTCGGTCGCCATGGGTCTGGGCGCCGCGCAGGGCGTCGGCACGCCGGGTCTCGCGCTCATCGGCCTCGGTACCGGATTGTTGGCGGGTTCGATCAACGGCGCACTGGTCACGATCGGTCGTGTGCCGTCCATCGTCGCGACGATCGGGACGATGACTCTCTTTCGCGGTGCCGCGTACGCGGTGCTCGGCGATCGCGTGCTCAAGCAATATCCGGAGTCGTTCGCCGCATTCGGCCAGGGGTATCTCGCGGGGCCTATCTCGATCGAACTCGGATTGTTCGTGATGTTCGCGCTGCTGTTCGCCGTCTTCCTGCATCACACCCGCTGGGGCCGGGCCATCTACGCCATCGGCGCGAATCCGGTTGCGAGCCGGTTCGCCGGTGTTGCGGTGAATCGGTATCGCTTCGCATTGTTCGCGCTGACGGGACTATTCAGCGGGCTCGCCGCGGTGCTGCTCACGTCGCGGCTCGGCTCGACCCGTCCGTCGATCGCGCAGGGCTGGGAGCTCGAGATCATAAGTATCGTCATTCTCGGGGGAGTTTCGGTGTGGGGCGGAAAGGGCAGCATCCTGGGCGTGGTGCTCGCGGCGCTGGTGTTCGGTCTCGTGACTTTCGGCCTGGGGCTCATGAATATTCCCGGCATCGTCATGTCGATCTTCATCGGCCTGCTGTTGATTCTCGTGGTCGCCGTTCCCGCGTTGCTGGGTCGCCGATGAGCAAGCCGCCGTTGATCGCGGTCTTCGATGTCGGCAAGACCAATGCCAAGCTGACGCTCGTCGATCCGGCGCTCGGCCAGGAAATCTGGAGCGTGCGCCGCGCCAACGAGATCGTGGAGAGCCCTGCCGGGCCGCAACTCGACGTCGTCGCGATCGAAACGTGGTTGTTAGAGGCGCTGCGCAGCGCCCCGGAACGCGAGCGCGTTGCGGTGATCGTGCCGATCGCCCATGGCGCCGCGGCGGTGCTGATCGACCACGCGGGTGAGGTGATTGCGGCGCCCGATTACGAAGACGCGCGTTTCGATGAAGTCGCCGACGATTACTGCGCGCTGCGCGACTCCTATTCGCTGACCTTCTCGCCGCACCTGCCGCAGGGGCTCAATCTCGGCCGCCAGCTGTACTTCCTGCAACAGCGCCGCGCCGGCGAGTTCCGGCGCGTCGCGCACATATTGATGTACCCGCAGTATTGGTCGTGGCGGCTGTCGGGTGTCATGGCCACCGAGGTCACCTCCCTCGGAACCCATACCGATCTGTGGCGGCCACACGAGCAGGTCTATTCAGCGCTGGCGCGCAAGCAGGGCTGGGCGCGGCTCATGCCATCGATGCGTTCCGCGCCGGAGCGCCTCGGCGCAATTCGTGCCAGCCTCGCTGCGGCTACCGGACTACGCGGGACCTGCGAAGTGGCCTGCGGCATTCACGATTCGAATGCTTCGTACCTGCGGTTTCTCCTGGATCGCGAGCGCGAGGCGTTCACCGTGGTGTCGAGCGGGACGTGGACCATCGTGATGGCGAACCGCGGCGATCTGCGCCGCCTGCGCGAAGAACGCGACATGCTGGCCAACGTCAACGCCTTCGGCGCGCCGGTGGCTACGGCGCGCTACATGGGCGGACGAGAGTACGAGGCGGTCGCGCCGGGCGCCGGGCAACCGGACGTCGCGGCATTGCAAGTTGTCCTGCAACGCGGTGCGATCGCGCTGCCATCCTTTGCGAGCGCCGGACCGTACGCCGGCAGAAAGGGCCGGCTGGAGAACGCTGCAGGGCTCGACGGCGCGCAGCACGCCGCGCTCGCCACGGTGTACTCGGCGTTGATGACCGCCCAGCTGATCGAATCGCTGGGCGCGGGCGGCGAGATCTTCGTCGACGGGCCGCTCGCGCGTAACGCGCTCTTCGCAGGGTTGCTGGCCGCGTGCGTGCCGGTCGGCACCGTTCGCAGCTACGCCGAAGGAGGTGGCACGCGGGTCGCCGCCCACCTCGCGGGACTGCCGGCGGCCGCGGTCGGCGCGCTGCAGACTGTCGCGCCGCTGCGTATTCCAGGCCTGCCCGAATACCAGGCGAACTGGCGCCACCGCCTCGAACAGCCGCCCTGATCGGCCCGGGGGCATGGACTAACCACCCGCCTTTGCCACCTCGACCATGTAGGTGTGCACGTCGCCATGCATGTTGGATCGGAAGATGATCCATTTCGCGTCGCGCGTGAAGACGATGTTCGGCTCGAGTCGATAGTCGTGTTTCTTCATGTCCACCAGCCGCTCGGATTCGAGTGTGCCGGGGTGGATGAGGTGTTCTGCGTCCGGTGCCGAGATGCCGGCCACGTCCGGGATCGCGTGCGGCCGGAACACGTATAACCACTTGCCGTCCTTTGCATGCGCGACCATCTCCTCGTC
>Ga0193752_1000620_pt1 | contig 33012 bp, 29 predicted proteins | sample H1c1metaG_FD_144924 | JGI IMG/M metagenome (GOLD analysis project Ga0193752, IMG submission 144924) | Soil microbial communities from a riparian zone of the East river system, Colorado, United States - H1c1 | ecosystem: Environmental > Terrestrial > Soil > Riparian zone | place: USA: East River... | reverse complement strand
TATGGGTAGCTGCAACAATTTCGTTTCCAATATGATTCTGAACAGTACTTAGCAAGCCGCATGTAAACCCAAGCTGGATATATAGCTTATATAACAAAGTTGCAATGGTTGTTTTACCATTTGTACCGGTAACACCAACAAGCTTCAATTTCTCGGAAGGTTGTCCATAAAAATTGTGCGCCATAAATCCAGCAGCAGATGCACTGTTTTGTACGTGTATATAGGTTATTCCCTCCAGGGGTATTGCAGGCAGGGATTCCAGGATCACAGCGACCGCCCCATTATCAATAGCCGTGTTCACGAACTGGTGGCCATCAGCAGTTGCACCCTTAATGGCAATGAACGCAGAGCCGGGGGTAACGTTACGGGAATCGATCTGAAGATCGTTTACCTCAATCCCGGTATTACCAGCCACTGAGCGGATTGCCACTTTATATAATATGTCCTGTAGTATCGCCACTATTCGTTATTAATTAAGTTCTAGTATTACTTTTTGATTTTTACTGAAACCTGCACCTGGATTAATGCTTTGTTGTCTGATCCTGCCTTTCCCCTTCGCAATCACTTTTAAATTCATACTTTCCAATAAATAAACTGCATCTCTTAGACCCATACCTCTCAGATCGGGCATTGTAGTTTTTGATACCTCCTGTCCTTTCAACACTGAACTATAATTCACCGCATATACTCTTGACCAGTCACTGTTTTTTAATGAATCGGCATAAGCAATCTGCAGCTTGTTCATAACATGTCTAATATCTGCCGAAGCTCCGGCATAATAATAATTACTGCTATCTTTCGACGGCGAATAATCCGACTTGTTCTTTTCGCTGTTTATATTCAGAGCGAACAATTTATCTGAAACCTCTTTAAATACCGGACCTGCAATGGCAGCTCCATAATATTTTTTTGCAAAGGGCTTATTCTTAATCACCACAATACATGAATACTGCGGATTATCAGCAGGAAAATATCCTGCGAATGACGATTGATAAACATGATCGGCATAACCACGGCTACCATTGGCCACCAGGGCTGTTCCTGTTTTACCAGCAACCGAATAACCAGAACCTTTGAACAAAGTATATCCGGTGCCCTTTCCTTCATCAGCGCAAACACCAATCAGGCATTCCTGTAACAGTTTAAGCGTTTCGGGGCTGCATATGTTTTCTTCAAGTACTTCCGGTTTGTTTTCTTTTACTGTAAGGCCAGATTCCTTTATTGAGTTGATCAGGTAGGGTTTCATCATGGCACCGTTGTTGGCTACGGCATTGTATAACATCAGGGTCTGTAACGGACTTATAAGCACTTCGTATCCGAAACTCATCCAGGGAAGAGAAGTGGCGCTCCAGGTTCTTGACTTTGGCGTTTTAATTACCGGCGTTGTTTCACCCACCAGATCGATTCCAGACTCCTGATGGAAACGAAGCTTACGCAAGTGTCCAACAAACTTTTCGGGATTCTTTACATAATGTGCCATCACCATTTTTGCCATTCCTACATTCGAACTGTATTCAAACGCTTCCTTTAAAGTACCATCATGTGGTTTATGAGGTTCACTATCGTATACAGTTCTGGAATAAACTTTCCAGCTGCCACCTTCCAGATCGACTTTTGTATTCAGTGTTGCATATTTATCTTCCAGCACGGCAAGCATAGTTGCCAGCTTGAATGTAGAACCTGGTTCCGAAGCTCTGATGGCATAGTTCAGATCTTCCCAGTATTTACCCTCTGCGGTACGGCCGAGATTTGCAATCGCCTTGATCTTACCGGTTTTTACTTCCATCACGATACAGGTTCCTGTGTGACATTCATTTTCTTCCATCACTTTCAGCAAAGCGTTTTCAGCAATATCCTGGATGTTTACATCGAGCGTTGTAATAATGTCTTTTCCGTTTTTGGCTTCTATTTCCGAGCCCTCTACCGGAGCATATACGCCACCCGCAAGAAACCGGACCAGCCTTTTTCCAATTTCGCCTTTCAACAAACTATCATAGGTTTTTTCAAGACCGACATTAGTATTCCTGATCTTGCCATCACTTGTCACATAATCACGCGACAAACCGATAGTACGATTTGCCAGGAGTCCAAACGGATTGAGCCTTTTACCTTTTTCCTCTGCTATAAATCCACTGCGATTGCGGCCCAACCTAAACAGAGGAAATTCACGCATCGCTTTATACTGCTGAAAACTGATGTTTCTTTTCAACTGAAAATACCTGTCCTTGCGACGATAACCAGCCATTAAAAGATTCTTATATTCTTTCTTTGACTTATCCTTGAAAAACGAAGCAAGACTCATCGATAGCGAGTCTACATTTTCTCTGAATCTTTTCCCGTCTTTATCACGAAGACCTTCTGCCGCAAAATCAATATAGATATCGAAAAAAGGAATGGAAGTGCTTAACATGCTTCCGTCTTCACTATATATCGTTCCCCGCTGCGCATCGATGTCAACAAAATGTTGTTGCTGTTTATTTGCCTGGGCGATCCAGTATGCCCCCTGTCCCTGCTGAATGTATATGGCACGGCCAATGATAACAATACTGAATATCACTATGCCTATGAAACAAACATAAACCCGCCATAATATGTCCCGTTTTACTTCCAAACTTTTTTCAGATCGTTTTAAGTTGGTACTTTAATTACAACCATATTGAATTTATTCTCTGTTATTTCTTTATTATACTATCTCCGAGAACGACTGGCGGCTGCAATAGTTCTTTTAATCCGAATGGTTCAACGGCTCTGGCCAGTTCGCTTTGTTTGCTACGGAACATCACTTCACTTTTCAATGTTTTATATTCATACTGCAATTCCTTCAACTCCCTGTTTACCCTTGTCATCTGCCTCACGGTTTTGTCGGCAGAATGGCCGTTATAGATATAAATCACTGCAAGCACAGCCAGAAATAAAAAAAATGGAATGTTCTTTACAATCCAACGATAGCTGAACATTCTCTTCCAGGCAGGCTTGCGCTGCCTTGCACGGGAAGGCCTTTTGACCTCGGCCACTTCTTCCTGTTCTTCCAGTTCTTCTATGATATCTGTGTCTTCCATTTTTAACAACCTATAAAAACAGTTTATTTGTTTTCTGTTTTTTCTGCTATTCTCAGTTTAGCACTTCGCGACCTCGGATTAGCTTTCAGTTCCTGGTCTGATGGTACTATCGGCTTTTTTGTTATGATTTTCAGAGAAGATTGTTGTTCACTATTTCCGTAAGGATCTGTATTTTCATCAGCCTCCTCAAAGTTTCCTTTGCGAAAAAAGTTTTTTACGAGCCGGTCTTCCAGAGAATGAAACGTGATGATTGCGATTCTGCCACCCGGATTTAGTAAATCCGGCACCTGTATCAGCAATTCTTTTAAAGCACCCAGTTCATCATTCACTTCTATTCTCAATGCCTGAAAAACCTGCGCAAAATATTTATTTGGATTTCCCTTCACAACGTGATGAACAGCATTTTTGAAGTTGGTAATGGTTTTAAGCGATACTGATGTCCTGACCTGCGTTATCGTTTTTGCTAAAGTTTTTGAATTCGTTACCTCACCATACAGTTCGAATATTTTGTGCAGTTGCTGCTCTGAATATTTCTGAACTACCTCATAAGCCGTCAACTGTTGATTTCGATTCATGCGCATATCAAAATCTCCTTCGAAACGCGTTGAAAATCCCCGGTCAGCTTCATTAAACTGGTGACTGCTCACGCCGAGATCCGCGAGGATCCCATCTGCCTTCTGAATTTTGTTCACCCTTAGAAACCGCTGCAAATGCCGGAAATTATGGGGTACAAAAAACACTCTGTTATCATCCGGCAGATTTTGTTTTGCATCCGCATCCTGGTCGAATGCCACCAACTTTCCTTTTTCCCCCAAACGGCTTAAAATCTCCCTGCTATGTCCGCCACCGCCAAAAGTGCAATCAACATAAACGCCCTCCGGCTTTATTTTAAGCCCGTCAATCGATTCGTGTAAAAGAACTGGAATATGGTAAACTGGTTTGTCCTTGTTGTCCATATTAAATCCTCCTTTAACTGAGGCGCGGTCCGCCATGCACCTTCTCACTCAATGCCTGTAATCGTTCCTCTGTCATACCATTCTGCCAATCTTCCAGTCTCTGCTTATCCCAGATCTCGACGCGATCCCTTACACACTGTAACACTACTTCCTTCATTAAACCGCCGTGCTGTTTCAGACCCGGTGGCACAAGCAATCTACCTGCAGAATCAAATTCCGTAGGCGTTGCCCCTCTCATCATTGCACGCAGATAGTCTGCACCATCTTTGTTCATTTGATTAACTTTACCAAAATCTTTTTCCATCATGTGGGTCCAGCTAACCTTAGGGAACAGGTTAAGGTATAATCCTTCACCTCTTGCCATTATAAATTCGCCACCATAATCCTCGGGAAGCTGTTTCCTGATGAGCGCCGGTAGGAGAAACCGTCCCTTGGCATCCAAGGTCACCTCAAATTCTCCTATTAGTTCCATTATTTACAAGGATTTACGTCGACTGAATTTATAATTACCACAAATTAACACTTTTTCCCACTTTTAGACAAAATGGGTTCGGTTTTATTTTATCCACAAGCCAGGCCTGACCTGCAGACGAATACAGGTATAACTATTAGGGGAATTTTTTCGGTAATCCGGATTTATGATGTTAATAATATGTGCATAAGGTGTTGATAACATGTGGATTCACTAAATGCCCTCCTGCAAAGGAGGGCGGCGAGCGTAGCGAGCGGGTGGTTGTTCTTTGGTCTCGCAAACTAAAAGAGGATGCGAGTCCAGGAACAACCACCCCATGCCTTCGGCATTTCCCCTCCTTCGCAGGAGGGGAGTTTTTTATACTTTCGCGCCATGAAGGAACTTGCAATTGACAATTACACCTATGATTTGCCAGACGAAAAAATTGCACATTACCCGTTGGCAGAAAGAGATCTTTCGAAATTATTGATATACAAAAACGGGTCAATACAGGAAGATATTTATCGTAATATCTCGGGATATCTACCGGAAGATTCTTTGATAATCTTCAACGATAGCCGGGTTATTGAAGCAAGAATTGTTTTCACGAAATCCAGTGGAGCGAAAATCGAGATTTTTTGTCTTGAACCGCATGAAAGCTATGGCGGTATTCCGAAAGCGCTTGGTGAGATGCAACATGTTAAATGGATTTGCCTGATCGGAGGCGCTTCAAAATGGAAACAGGGGCAAATCCTCGAAAAACCATTCTTATTTCAGGGAAAAGAATTCAGCCTCACGGCTAAGTACCTGGAAAAAAGAATGGAAGTTTTTGTTATTGAACTGAGCTGGAATGTACAGGATCTTTCCTTTGCTGAAGTATTGCATTACACCGGGCAAACACCCCTGCCGCCTTATATTAAAAGATCAGCAGTTAATTCGGATATTCAACGTTACCAGACGATATATGCAAATGAATCAGGTTCGGTCGCAGCACCTACAGCCGGACTTCATTTCACCGATCACGTAATGCAATCGCTGAACTCAAAAAACATAGCAAAAGAATTTGTAACCCTGCATGTGGGAGCGGGAACGTTTAAACCTGTTAAGGCTGCAACGATGCAATTGCATGAAATGCATGCGGAATATATTGATGTTACTCTGAACACACTGGAACGTATACTCGCTTTTTCAGGCAAACATATTACTGCGGTTGGAACTACTTCAGTCAGAACAATCGAAAGCTTATACTGGATGGGAATAAAAATCCTGGGTAACCCGGAGATCAGCGAAACTTCTCTGGCCATCGGCCAATGGTTTGCCTACGACTATCAATCTGCAACTTCTTCTGCCAGCGAATCATTAACAGCATTAAAAAACTGGATGATTAAGAGAGGTCTTAAAAAAATAATCACAACAACCAGCTTACTGATCGGGCCGGGATATCGTTTCCGCATAGCAGATGTGCTGGTTACGAATTTTCATCAGCCCAGGTCCACGTTACTTTTGCTGGTTGCCGCGATGGCCGGGGCAGACTGGAGAAAAATGTACGACTATGCGATCAGCCATGATTTCCGGTTTCTGAGTTATGGCGATGGATGTCTGATCTTCAGGGATGATCCTTCTCTCTGAAAAGGGGAATTTCCAAAGTAAAGGTAGAACCTTTGCCCTGCACGCTTTCTACTTTTATCTTGCCATGGTGGGCATCCACTATTGTCTTCACATAGCTTAGTCCAAGTCCAAAACCTTTTACATTGTGAATGTTACCTGTGTGGGCACGATAGAATTTTTCAAATATTTTCCTCACAGTTTCCTTACTCATTCCAATGCCGTTGTCTTCAAAACGCATGATGAGATTTTTAGTGGTACTATGAGTAGTAATTTTTAACATCAGATCCTCACGGCTATACTTAACCGCATTATCCACCAGGTTTGAAACGAGATTCCTGAAATGTACCTCATCGCCGAAAATAACATCATTTTGCGCATTCAACTGGAGCTCGACCTTGCCATTCTTTTCGGCAAGCTGCAGCGTATAATTATCCAACACTTCGTTTATCAGAATATGAACATCAAGTGGTACCCTGTTTAACTGAACTTCCTGCCGGTCCATCAGGGCAGCCTGCAGAATTGTTTCTACATGCTTATTCATTCTTTTATTTTCTTCTTTAATTATACCACTGAAATAATTCATTTTTGACCGGTCCTCTATCACTTTTTCATTGCGTAAAGCATCTACCGCCAGCGAGATTGTAGCGAGCGGTGTTTTGAATTCATGGGTCATATTATTGATGAAATCATTTTTGATCTCGCTCATTTTCTTCTGGCGCAACAATGCACTGACAGTTACATAAAATGCTGTGATGATCATTAACGTGAAAAAAACAGCACCGATAATCATCCAGTGCATTTGCTCCAATGCGACGCCTTTTACATCAGGTACGATCAGCCACATTGTTTCATCAGCAACCAGGTTTTCAAGATCGCTGCCGGGAGCGGGCTGAAAAGGATATATAAAAGTCAGAGAATTAATGCTGTCTTCCTTCTCAAGCTCTTTCATGAAGCCTCTTGATTTCAGTTCGGGTACCGACGACCCATTCCCGGACACCACAGCAAACTCAAATTTCAGATTTTTAAGCCCATGATTATTCAGGGATCGCTTGAGTTTTTCCTCGAGCACGTACCAGGTGAATTTCTGCGAAATGGTAGGCGGCCTCATAAGTTCCATATTAAATTCGGCAGACGGCCATCGGAAGCCGGGCCTGGATCGGAAATTTTTTAATGCCGGCACGGCATTACGCTGTTCCATTAATTCTGTACCTACCTCGGATATTGCGTTATTGATGGTTCTTTTAAACTCTTCCTGTTTGTCGGCAAGCATTGTCCTCAGCCAGCTGTATTGAACATAAATCGTTCCTATTAGGGATAAGCTTATGAGAACAATAATTACAGGGAAAATTTTCTTCACGTAGTATTTTTTATAACCGGCTGGTCAGGGGCCTGGCAGTTCAACTTACAGTTAGTCAACAAATTTAGTAAAGCCCCGGGTAACACTTAGTCCGGAAGGCTCTGCACAATCGTTTTAACTAAGATTTACAAATAACGCTTTTCTGCTCATCCTGTCAAAAACATTGTATCCGGGAGTTATGGTTACGGCCAGATTTTTGAAGTTTTTATATTAATTTAGAAATATGATAGAACCAGGGCCAGGAATATTACTTATTGCGGAACCATTTCTGAAAGATCCTAATTTCATGAGAACTGTTGTGCTATTATGTGATCACCAGGAGGAAGGAAGTTTTGGTTTCGTACTAAACAAATTATTTGAGCATACGCTGGATGAGCTGATGAATGACATGGGAGAGCTGAAACTGCCCGTCTTTTACGGCGGGCCGGTTCAGATGGATACCATTCATTTTCTGCATCAATACCCCGAAAAGATTCCCGGAAGCTTTGAAGTTCTTGATGGAATTTGCTGGGGAGGCGATTTTGAAACAGCCATTCAGCTGATACGTTCAGGTCAAATCGATAAAAACCGCATCAGGTTTTTTATTGGTTATTCCGGCTGGGGAAATGGCCAGTTATCCGACGAACTGAAAGAAAAATCCTGGCTGCTGGCTGCAGCGACCAGAAAACTCGTTTTTCACGGACAGGCTAACGAAATCTGGAAAGCTTCGCTTAAACTTCTGGGTGGCGATTTCGAAATGATGGCTAATTTCCCCATCGATCCACAACTTAACTGACACCAAAAAAAGCCCGTGATCTTCATCACGGGCTAACCTCACCTTACACTAAACACACTATCCACTCACAACTGTTTCACACTTCACGTGTTTCACTCTCCTCGCCTTACCTCTGTTCCTTACCACAATTCTAACAAACAATCCACTCACCACTCTCTCCTCACGTTACATCTCCTGTTTCCTGGTCAAACTCATCTTAACGGGAATTTAAATCCCGCGTGTATTCCAATATTATTAAGGTTCTTAAGGTTGTCTTCTTTAAATGGCAGATAATTATATGCGCCACCTATCACAATGCTCGATTCCTTGTACCTGCCAACGGGAATATAAACCCCGGCTTCGGGCCGCGCCGCAAAGCCGAACTTCGACCTGCTGTCACCGAATTCACCCAGATACTGGTTGTATAATATCAGGTTACCACCCACTCCTAATCCAACATAAGGCTGCACCGTAGCTTCTGGTAACAAATTGAACTGTCCCTGAACCATGATCGGCATAGCAGTCACAGTATTAGTCATCTCTGCAGATATATCGCTTCCTTCAACCGTTTTATATACGGCCCGCGGATATCTCTGGTAAAAACTCTGCGATCCGATACCCAATCCCACTGCAAGCTGGTCGTTCACATCGTACAACAGATTTGCATTCCACCCGCGGAAGGATGTGTTACTTACATAATCTTTAAAATTTGCGGAAGCAGGAATACCCACACCATAATTTATATTCAGTTTGATTCTTTGGGCACTGGCATCAAGACCTGCAAAAAGCAGAACTGTGACCGCCAATAAACAAAGCCTTTGTATCTTTTTCATTTTTATTTCTTTTGCTCTTGTTTATAATTTTATGACTCTGTACAATCGCATTCGCCTGGTCAATTTGCACTGATATAAGATGACTGATCAAACAGGGCCTTAACATTAGACGCTGCTGCGCTACTGATAAAAACCCCTGAACCCCTGATCAGGCCATTCCAGAGTCCATTAATCGTCTTCGATTCGTTAGCATCTTTTATATCAAGGATATCTACAGACAACGCACCTTCTGTAATTTGATAAACACCATAGCTTCCCGGGAAGTTATATCCATAGCCGGGATAACCCCAATAGTATGGATCATAATAATCATAGTATCCGCCCCAGTAATCCGGATAACTTATCACACCGGTCGAAGTATTGTAAAGCCTGCTTACATTGATACCCAGATCGGGTTTTGCATCACGGGCAACGAGAGTATAGCCCCGATCCGTCATTTGTTTTTTGATAGCGTTTACATATAGCTGATCTAGCGGTGTGCTTTCACGGCCTTCCAGTTGATTATTACTGATAACAGAAACGGAATCAGAAATACTGAATGTTTTGAACGTATGAAAGTCAGCGGAAGAATCACGATTGGTAATATAGATCCTGCTTTCTTCTTCCGTCATATCGCGAAGCGGATCTTTACTACAGCCAACAAGTGCAAGTGTGAGCACTAAAAAACCTGCAAATGGTAACATATATTTTTTCATCTTATTGAAGTTTATCTGAAAGAATAAACGAAAAATTATATGCCACGGTTGTAAGCTGTCATCAAGCTTAACAGCTCGCTAACAAGAAGATTAAAAGCAAATTAAAAGGAAGGTAGTTTAATAAAAAAAGCTCCTGAAACAGGAGCCCTGGTATAAGATAACAGAAATTGCCCTTTAGTTACGCTGCATCAACTGCAACTGCTCCTTCTACAAGGATTGTAACACTGTTGTTAAGAACTTCGACGAACCCACTTTGAATGTCAAAAAATGCCAACGGAGAAAAAGACCTGTCTTTAAGCACTTTGACCCGGCCTGCTTTCAAAGCAGCCACCAGTGGTGCGTGTCTCTCAAGCACTTCAAAAGAACCTTCCACACCTGGAAGCTGCACACCATACACGTCGCCGCTAAACAGTTTCCGCTCCGGTGTTAGTATTTCTAAATTCATGGTCGGTAGGTTTGAGTTTTATCGCATAATTTATCCCTGGGCCTGAGCAAGCATTTTCTTGCCTTTTTCAATAGCATCATCAATTGTACCTACCAGGTTAAAGGCGGCTTCCGGATATTCATCAACCTCTCCGTCGATTATCATATTAAATCCACGGATAGTTTCTTCAATCGGAACCAATACACCTTTGAGCCCGGTAAATTGTTCAGCAACAAAAAACGGCTGTGAAAGGAAACGTTGTACCCTTCTTGCACGCGATACAGTCAGCTTATCTTCATCGCTCAATTCGTCAAGGCCAAGGATTGCGATAATATCCTGCAGTTCTTTATAACGCTGCAGAATCAATTTCACACGGTCAGCACAATTGTAGTGCGCTTCACCTACTATTAATGGAGTAAGAATACGGCTGGCAGAATCCAGTGGATCCACTGCAGGATAAATACCTAAGTCGGCGATCTTACGCGACAACACGGTAGTTGCATCCATGTGGGCAAAGGTTGTTGCCGGTGCCGGATCTGTAAGATCATCCGCAGGTACATAAACTGCCTGTACTGAAGTGATCGATCCGTTTTTGGTTGATGTAATTCTTTCCTGCATTAATCCCATCTCGGTTGCGAGTGTTGGCTGATAACCCACCGCAGATGGCATCCGGCCCAGCAATGCTGAAACTTCGGAACCAGCCTGTGTGAACCGGAAGATATTATCCACGAAAAACAGGATATCCCGTCCCTTACCCTGGCCATCGCCGTCGCGGTAATATTCTGCAATGGTAAGACCACTTAAAGCCACACGTGCACGTGCTCCGGGTGGTTCGTTCATCTGACCAAAAACAAAGGTTGCTTTTGAGTCTTTAAGTTCGTTCATGTTCACTTTGCTGAGATCCCAGCCACCATTTTCCATGCTATGCTTGAACTCGTCGCCATATCTCATAATTCCTGCTTCGATCATCTCACGCATCAGGTCATTTCCTTCACGTGTTCTTTCTCCCACACCGGCAAACACAGATACACCGCTATATGCTTTTGCAATATTATTAATCAACTCCTGGATCAATACTGTTTTACCGACCCCTGCTCCGCCTAATAACCCGATCTTTCCCCCTTTGGCATATGGTTCAATAAGATCAATTACTTTAATACCCGTAAACAGCACTTCAGTGGCTGTACTGAGGTTTTCGAATGCAGGCGGTTTAGCATGAATCGGACGGCCGCCCACTTTCGGAATTGCGGGTAATCCGTCTATCGGATCGCCGGTAACATTAAACAAACGTCCTTTGATTCCTTCTCCAACCGGCATCACAATTGCAGCGCCGGTATCGGTAACAACCATTCCGCGAACGAGCCCTTCGGTTCCGTCCATCGCGATACAGCGTACACTGTCTTCTCCAAGGTGTTGTTGTGCCTCGAGAACCAGTGTTTCGCCATTGGGACGTTTCAGTTCAAGCGCATTATAGATTTCAGGAAGTTTACCTTCAAACTGAACGTCTACGACTGCGCCGATGATTTGCTTAATTTTACCAACGTTTGGCATATATAAGATTTATTTGATCCGGGTTGATTGAACGATGTTTAAGATTGATATTCAATTTGTTAAACAATATCAATAATTAAACTTTTTAATTTCGGCTGCAAAGGTAAGTGAGGCAAATCAAAATGCGAAATTCTCCATTCGCTATTCCAAAATATTTCCGCTTTGGGTCGCGATTCCGCGAACAACTTATTTATCTTAATTTTTATGTTAAAACAAAATATCTGCAAACCCCTCAGTAAAAAATCTCGTTTATTCTTACAGTCTGGTGTTCATCCTTTATGTCCGGGGAGGGGTTGTAAAGCTCCTCCTTTTTTCTTTCCCCATTTCATGACTCCAGGTGAAAAAATTTAGCCTGAATTACTTATCTTCCTCTCCCAATCTTATCATCATCAACCCGTCAACACCCAAACTATATGCTGAAATTACTTCCGGCGATTGCCTTCGGATGCCTTCTTTTTTGCAGTTGCAAAGAACCGGCTGAAAAGGAACACACGAAGCAGGTGGCTTCCTATACCATCGAACAGTTTTATAAAAGCAACAGGATTGATGGCGGAAAATTTTCACCGGACGACAAAAAGCTGATGTATAACAGTAATGAATCCGGAATTTTTAACGCATACGAATACGACCTGGAAACAGGGGAAAAAAAGGCGCTTACGAGATCCACCCAGGAGTCGGTTTATGGATCTGAATATTTGCCCGGATCATACAATTTTCTTTTTACAGCCGATAAGGGGGGAAATGAAAATAATCACATTTTTCTTCAGACAACCAGTGGCACTGTAATGGATCTGACACCTGGCGACAAAGAAAAAGCCCAGTTCTCAGATTGGTCCAGGGACGGAAAATCTTTCTATTATTCAAGCAATACGCGCGACGCCAGGTATTTTGATTTGTACAAGATGGATACGACGACCTGGAAATCGACGATGATTTATAAAAACGACAAAGGACTGGACATCGGGGCCATGTCAGAAGATGAACGCTGGCTTGCCGAGGTTCTCTCACTGACTTCCGCTTCCAACGAACTTTACATAGTTGACCGGCAATCCAAAAAGACAATCAAAATCAGTAATGATTCGGTGCCGGGAGTTTATATCCCAACCCGGTTTTCAAGGGACAACAGGAGCCTTTTTTACCTTACGGATGAAGGAAGTGAATTTAAATACCTGGCAAAATATGACCTCGCTACCGGAAAAAAAGAAAAATTATACGAGCCAAATTGGGATGTAATGAATGTCACACTTTCATTTAATGAAAAGTACCGGGTTATCGGGGTTAATGAAGATGGTTTCAATAAGATATACCTCTTTGATCATCAAACCGGAAAGCCGCTTGATATACCCAAAATCGAAGATGGAGACATTCAGGGTGTTGGCTTCTCCCGAAGCGAAAATAAAATGCGGTTAAGCGTTGGCGGTAGCAAATCTCCAGGTAATATTTATATTTTCGATTTTACTACAAAGGAGCTGAAAAAAATTACCAGCACGCTGAACGAAGAGATTAAAGCAGATGAACTTGTTTCTGCTGAGGTAGTCCGGTTCAAATCATTTGACGGGCTTGAAATCCCTGCTATATATTATAAACCACAACAGGCTTCAAAGGATTCTCTGGTACCGGCTATTGTTCTTGTTCATGGCGGCCCCGGCGGACAGTCAAAGGCGGGATACAATCCCCTGGTTCAGTACCTGGTCAATCATGGGTATGCAATACTTGCGGTTAATAACAGGGGAAGCAGCGGATATGGAAAGTCATTTTTTAAAATGGACGACAGAAATCACGGCGACAAAGATCTGAAAGACTGCATCTGGGGTAAAAAATATCTCGCGGGTCTGTCTTATATTGATTCTTCAAAGATCGGAATTATGGGAGGGTCTTATGGAGGGTATATGACGCTGGCTGCGCTCAGTTTTCATCCGGATGAATTTAAAGCCGGGGTCGACTTGTTTGGGGTAGCTAACTGGTTACGAACTCTAAAAGAAATTCCGCCTTACTGGGAGTCTGGCAAAAAGGCATTATTTGAAGAAATAGGCGATCCCAATACCGCCGATACGGTGCGGCTTAAACAATACTCTCCGCTATTGCATGCACATCAGATAACCAAACCATTGATGGTCCTGCAGGGAGCCAACGATCCAAGGGTGCTGAAAATTGAAAGTGATGAAGTTGTAGCGGCTGTAAAAAGCAAGGGTGTTCCCGTGGAATACATTACATTTTCCGATGAAGGTCATGGCTTCAGAAAAAAAGAGAATGAGATAAAAGGATATAAACAAGTTCTCGGATTTCTCGACAAATACCTGAAGGCGGGCACACCAAAAAATAAATTGAATTAACCTAAGCGTTTTATTATTTTGCGACAAGAGGCCGCCTCAACCAACCCTTGTTATTGCCAATGATTGCGAACTAAACTTACTCATGGAGCTTACCGAAGTAAAAGATCAAAAGGGCAGGAAGGATTTCCTGCAGGTGAATGTTGAAATAAACCGGCATAACCCTGGATATATCCGACCTCTGGACAAAGACATTAATCTTGTTTTCGATCCCTCCAAAAACAAAGCGTTCCGGCATGGCGAATGTATCCGATGGATTTTGACAGATGACCGGCAAAGAAAAATAGGACGAATCGCCGCTTTTATTAATAAAAAATATAAAAATAAAAATGACGGGATGCCTGTGGGTGGAATCGGTTTTTTCGATTGCATCAACGATCAGGAAGCTGCCGACACACTCTTTAACGTGGCAAAACATTGGTTGCTTCAGAAGGGCGTTGAAGCCATGGACGGTCCTATAAACTTCGGGGAACGGGATAAATGGTGGGGACTGCTTGTTGAAGGCTTTAATTCGCCTATGTATGGGATGAATTATAATTTGCCCTATTACCAGGGCTTATTCGAAACGTATGGTTTTAAGACCTTTTTTACCCAGGAATGCTATGCCCTCAAGGTCAAGGACCGCCTGCAGCAAAAATTTTATGAACGCCATGCAATCCTGGCCGCTGATCCCGATTATCAGGCAAAGCATATAAAAAAAGACCAGCTTGAGAAGTTCGCTAAAGATTTTACCGTTGTATATAACAAAGCCTGGTCCGGCCATGGCGGCATGAAGGAAATGCACAAGGAAATTGTACTTAAGATGTTCCAGCAAATGAAACCGGTGATGGATGAAGAAATAGTCTGGTTTACGTATTATAAGAACGACCCGATTGCTATGTGGATTAACATACCCGACATTAATCAGTGGTTCAGATTTCTTAACGGTAAATTCGGCGTGCTGTCGAAATTAAAATTCCTGTGGCTCAAATCCACAAAAAAATGCACACGTTTCACTGGAGTTGCGTTTGGAATCATCCCCGAATTTCAGGGTAAAGGGGTGGATTCGTTCATGATCATGGAAGGAGCAAAAGTGATCCAGCCGCGTGATATGTATGAAGATTATGAAATTCAATGGATCGGTGATTTCAATCCGAAAATGATCAATATTGCACAAAGTCTGGGCACTTATCGCAGCAGAAGACTCATCACTTACCGCTATCTGTTCGACCAAACAAGAGAATTTCATCGTCACCCGCTGTTATAACGAGCTTTTATATTGTTAGTCGCTATCAGGATCAGCAGTTAGTGCCGAAAACTTTTTTGGCAGAAATTGTGCATCTTTTCTGAGAAACTCGGTCTTCTTTTACGTTCCCATCAGGATCGAATTAATTAATTTTGCAGCATTAGGAGAAAATCATGGATAAATTTATCGTTTCAGCCCGAAAATACAGACCTCAGACTTTTGATACGGTGGTGGGGCAGGAGCATATAACGACAACTTTAAAAAATGCGATCAGGAATCAGCAATTGGCTCATGCATTTTTATTTTGCGGACCGAGAGGAGTTGGAAAAACAACCTGTGCAAGAATTCTTGCTAAAACTATCAACTGCGAAAATGCCAGTGCCGAAGGTGAAGCATGCAATATCTGTCATTCCTGCGTTTCTTTCAATGAGGGTACCTCTCTTAATATTCATGAGCTGGATGCTGCCAGTAATAATTCCGTTGACGATATCCGCAGCCTGGTTGAACAGGTAAGATTTCCACCGCAGGCTGGCAGGTACAAAGTTTATATAATAGATGAGGTCCATATGTTGAGTTCATCTGCGTTTAATGCCTTTCTTAAGACACTTGAAGAACCGCCTCCATATGCTATTTTCATCCTCGCTACTACTGAAAAACATAAAATACTTCCAACCATTCTGAGCCGTTGCCAGATTTTCGATTTCAAACGGATTACCATAAATGACACCGTTAGTCACCTTGAAGATATTTGCAAAAAAGAAACAATAAAAGCAGAAAAAGCAGGCCTGCATGTAATTGCACAGAAAAGTGAAGGATGTCTGAGGGATGCACTCAGCATTATGGACAAAATAGTGAGTTTTACAAATGGCGAGGTCACTTATCAAAATACACTTGAACATCTCAATATCCTTGATGCCGATTACTATTTCAAGCTTATAGATAGTATGGAACAGCAGGACCTTGCGGCGGCTTTGTTACTTTACGACGATATCAACCGAAAAGGTTTTGAAGGTGATATGGTAATAAATGGTTTTGCGGAATTTATACGTAACCTGCTTGTCAGTAAAGACGAAAAAGTCGCGGCCTTACTCGAAGTGGTTGAAAGTTTCAGGGACAAATATGTTTCTACGGGTAAAAAAATAAGCATTGCCTGGATGGTGAGTGCGTTGAATATTCTTAATGAAGCAGAAATAAATTATAAAGCGGCCAGGAATAAAAGGCTCCATGTTGAACTAGCGCTTATCCGTCTCAGTTATCTTCAGCAGGCTATATCGCTATCACACGACAGCCAGGGTATTTCAAAAGAAAAACTGGTTGAATCAGCAAAGCCGGTCGCACTCCGCAGATTACCAATAATTGAGTTCAAAGCGGACACGCAAAAGGTGAGTAAACAAAAGACAGAGTCGAAGGAGGCAAAAATACAAAAGGCAGAATCGGGGTCTGTTCTCATTGAGCAACCTCAGTCAAAGCTAATCATCCAGGAGTCTGTTATTTCGAAAACTACAAAATCCGAAAATGGATCTGTCTCCGCAAATCCTGTTAAAAAAACTTCGGGCAAAGGAAACAAAATTGGTTCACTGGAGAACATCAGGCAACAGATTGCAAACGGCCAGGGTGAAAATGAGAATAATAAGATAATTCCTTTAACGGAGGAGTTATTAAAGACTAACTGGGAGGCCTATACTAAGATCTTAAAAGAAAAAAAGAACCCGGCAAGTCAGAGTTTTGAACTGGCCCGGTTAACAATCGCCTCCGAAAATTCATTCGAGGTCCTGTCCAACAATAACCTGGAGCACAGGTTCATTGAACAGGAAAGGAGATTTTTGTCAGAATTTCTGCAGGAAAAATTTAACAACAGGACGCTCACCTATTCACTCAGCGTTTCAGAAAACCCCGTTCATCATGTACCTATAGAAAAAACCATAAATAAAAGGGAACAATTCCTGCAGATTGTTGAACAATACCCAATAATCAGGGATCTTAAAGACAGGCTTAAGCTCGAGCTTGACTATTGACAGCCTTGGTGATCTCTTCGGGTAATAATAAAGCCTGTTGAAATAAAAATTGCTTAAAGGTTTTGAATTTGTGTACGCTGACAACCATCCACATTTCCCTGAGCAAATAATTGTATTCCTCCAGTTCGTTATTCATAAAAGTATTCCCTGTAAAGTAGAGATAATCGGACTCAAGGAATTGCAGGACTTTTTCGTGGAGTGTACTATACCCTGAAAAATCGCATTCCTGTAACCAATATCTGAGTGCATTTTTGAAAGCCGGTTCTTTGACGGTTTTCAATTCGGTCACAATACCTTCTACGGCTCCTACTGTAAGGTTTTCATCGCTATAAAAAGGTGCTATTAGTTCAAGGCTCTCATTGACATCTTTTAAAAAGGAATTTGTGTCTTTTTGCAGCCTCGTATATTGGCTGTATTGTTGCAGATATTTTTCTCCTCCCGTATCAGATTTCATACGCGACAGTCTGTAGAAAAATAATATAAAGTCTTCATCAAGACTAATCTGCTTATCTTCTGCCTGCCGGAGTTCAAGGCTCAGCTTTTCTTTAATCGCCGGAGCTTCATTCATATTGAATTTTTCGCCATCGAAATCAAATGTTTTTACAATAACATATTTTGATATGATATTGTCAAGCAACCGGATATCTGATTTTAATCCTCTGATCTTTTTTGGAAGCATTATATTTTCATCTGAACTGAGCCGCTTCCATGCATTCAAATCTGTATTAAATAAATTATTATGTACAAACAATCTGTTGATATAAACCTCTGATAATTCCCTTTCATCAAAATAACCGTTAAAAACCCGCGGTAGTTTATACATCTCCTGGTCTGCCAGATACTTTGAGTAAAAAGAATCCGGATTAACTTCTACTGATTCTACTGGAATTGATATATCGCCGTAGACCTTTTTTGTAAGTTGTTGCTGCAGCATTTCGCGGTTATTAAATAATAACCAGGCCGATTCATTATTATGTTCAGCAGAGACGTTAAGTGATAACAAAGCCCTGGTTCGTTCCTCTACTGAGGGATGTGAAGCCCATTGATCTTTATAATTGACGCGATTTTGCACCTGAGCCTGTAAGAACTCGTCATTAACAATCGCCACATTATTCCGGATTTCGAGCCGGTGTTCTTTCGCAATATGCTGCATTACTTTTTGATGGTCCTGGTACAAATTATTGGCAACAAGTTTTTGTTTAAAAAGATCATCATATTTACGGAGTACCGAATGATAACAGGCATCGGCCAGGTCAAGCCTGCGCAGTGCATCTACAAGACTGTCACTGCCGCTCACGCTTGCGGCAACAGCATCAGCATGAAATTCCATTTGTCTTGACAACGCCATATAGTTTTTGTTCATAAACGAATACATTCGTTGTAGTATCCATTGAATGCCCTGAACGATCCGAACGGTAAGCGTTGCAAAAAAGGCAAACAAGGTATGAATGTTAGCCCATGCATTCAGCGTGTTTCCATAACCATTGTTATGGTAAAGCATGTTATAAATCACCTTATTAACGTTGTATACAAAGCTGCCGAGTTTCATACTTTTTTGAGAAAAATGGCCAAACTCGTGAGCAATTACCGCCTTCAGTTCGCTGATCGTAAGCACATTTACCAGGCCGAGCCCGATTTGAAGATTTTTTCTCACAGGGAAAAACATACTCCAGAAGTTACTGTTATAAAAAACGCAGGCATTCACTTCCGGAGAGAGATAGATTTTTTTCGGAAAACTTGTCTGGGTATCCTGGCTAAGTTTACGAATGAATTGGAATAGTTCAGGCTGTTGTTCTTCAAAAATCTCAATACTTGTTGAGTGATCGAACCTGGAAACGGCAAAAACGAACTTAATAAGAAAAAACAATACCATTACTCCGAGACCTATCAGTCCGAGTCCGATCATCAAAGTAAAGAATTTCGGAGCCGCTAATATTAAGGCTACACCTCCATAAACGGTTAATGCTGCAAGAATGGATGCAAGTAAAATAAGTAAGAGGTAAACAATGAAAAATAAAATGATCGAGGTAAGCACTCTTCTGACCTCCCGCCTGAAGCTCGCTGAAAGTCGTTTTACTGCATCAGGAACATTGGCAGGTGATGGCGGATAAGCCACAGAATGAGTACTCATGGGGTAAAATTTGGGTTACGGTTCCCCAAAAAACGAAAAAAAACGAACATTTCAAAGCTTTTGATCGTTTCTGCGGCATAAGCATGTCAACCTTCACACACCTGATTTCCTGTTATACAATATCCTGATTTCCTCAATTTGCCTTAATTTCGACGCTCAATCAGATAAAAGAACAATTTAAAATACAATACCGATTATGGCTGAAACGATATTAATGCCCCGACTAAGTGATACGATGACAGAAGGCGTAATTGCGGCCTGGCATAAGAAAATCGGAGACACGGTTAAGAAAGGGGATTTGCTTGCTGAAGTTGAAACCGACAAAGCCACCATGGAGCTGGAAAGTTATAAGGATGGTACATTACTGCATATCGGAGCTGATAAAGGCAAAACACTTCAGGTAAATGATCTGCTTGCAATAATAGGCAGCCCTGGCGAAGATATTAGTAACCTGGTTTCAAAAGGGGGGGCAGAAAACGGCGCAAAGCCAGCTTCAACAAAAGATAAATCTGAAGAAGAACCACCTGCTAAATCAGGCGACAATCCTTCGCAAACAGCAAAAACGGCACAGAAACCAGCTGCTGCCAAAACGGAACAGAAACCGGCTCCTGCCAAAACGGAACAGAAACCAGCTCCACCTAAATCAGGTGGTGAAAAATTGGATCTGACCGCTATTCAGGAGGTGATTCTGATGCCGCGACTCAGTGATACTATGACAGAAGGAGTGATTGCAGCTTGGCATAAGAAAGTTGGTGATGATGTAAAGAAAGGTGATCTGCTGGCCGATGTTGAAACCGACAAGGCCACCATGGAACTGGAAAGTTATAAGTCGGGCAAATTATTATATATCGGTGCTGAAAAAGGCGATAAAGTGCCGGTGAATGCGCTCCTTTGCATAATCGGTGAGGAAGGTAAAGTAGATGTTGACAAAATAGTTGCTTCATCAAAAGGTGGAACTGAATCTGCTTCCGGTAATGCGGCAGATAATCAGTCGAATAGTGCAGCCCAGGTGGAAACTCAGTCAACGGGTTCTGCAGCTACGGTGTCGGAATCACCTGCAGGTGAAGAGGCTCAATCAGGATCTATTGAGAATGGAAGAGTAAAAGCATCTCCTCTTGCCAAAAAACTGGCAGCTGATAAAGGAATTGATATTTCAAAGGTTGCGGGATCGGGCGATGGTGGCCGGATCGTGAAAGCTGATATCGATAATTATAAACCTTCTGCTCAGCCGGCTGCCAAAGAAGGCCAGGTGGGTGGAAAACAACCTCAAACAGGTCCTTCTGCTCCCGCAGGCCAGGTTAGTTTTGAAGAGGTGCCGGTATCACAAATGCGAAAGACTGGCAGAAAGCAAATTTTCTGCTCCGCATTTTTATCTTACGATGGCGATCAATATGGACAGTGCTGTTGAAAGCAGAAAAAAAATTAATGAAGTTGCAAAAGTCAAGATATCATTTAATGATATGGTGCTTAAAGCATGTGCCGTTGCATTAAAGTTGCATCCAAAAGTAAATAGTAGCTGGCTGGGTGATAAGATAAGGTACAATCATCATGTAAACATCGGAGTGGCAGTAGCGGTTGAAGAAGGTTTGCTGGTTCCCGTGGTACGTTTCGCGGACACCAAGTCGCTTTCACAGATTGGCGCGGAGGTTAAAGATTTCGCGCAGAAGGCAAAAGATAAAAAATTACAGCCTGCAGATTGGGAAGGTAATACATTCACTATCTCTAATCTTGGGATGTTTGGCATCGATGAATTCACTGCTATCATAAATCCACCGGATGCATGTATACTTGCAGTAGGTGCGATAACTCAAATACCAATAGTAAAAAATGGTGCTGTTGTTCCCGGAAATGTAATGAAGGTGACATTAAGTTGCGATCACCGTGTTGTTGACGGAGCTACCGGCGCAGCATTTTTACAAACCCTGCAGGGATTACTTGAAGAACCATTGAGAATGCTGGTGTAACCTGTGCAATGGATCTCCAGATCCGTTGATTTTCAAAGCTGTTTGGTGGTGAGAATTGTTGGTGAAAATTGTTGGCGCACAAAAAAAAGAGCGGATCAAGAGATCCGCTCCACAAGTCTCCGGATCAGGAGATCCGGAGCACATATAATAATCTACTGTTCCAGTTTTATTTCACCGGCATCAGCAGGTTGACCGTCGCTTACGGTAATGTTGTCCTTTGCTGCATTTTTATAAGGCGGTTTTGCCTCGATGATTATTCTGTACGTACCAGCTTTTGCATCTTTTATTTCATATGCGCCATTTTTTATTTCAGTTTGTAGTGTATCAGAACTTGAAAGAGCCCAGGCTCTGCTTGCGCCATCAGCAGGTGAAACTTTACCTTTTATGGATCCGTTCTCAATGCCTTTAAATGCAAATAATCCTGCAGCAGCAATAGACAACGCTGCGATTCCTAATCTCATTTTTTTCATAATCATAATTTTTAGTGATAAATTATATAATGGAAATGAATGGTTTCTGACCATAACATCCACTTAACAAAATCCATGGGTCGGGCTAGAGGATAATAACGGGATCCAAGTACTATGCCAAAAATGGCTACAGATAATAACGAAATACTAAAATAACTGCTATACCTCCCGGTCTCCCTCGCTTATTGCTTACCGTGAGAAGTTCCCTCTTTACGTTTTGTTAAAGTCTGCTTTTCAACCGTTAGTACTGACATCATTACAGAATATGAAAAAATTTTATTACTTTTGCGCAACTCATTCCCTCTCTATCTGAAAGATTATCGGCTGACTTCCTCCTCAGCCAAATGATAAACTCCTGATTAGCAAGCGGTCGTGTTGTATAAACGTTTTAACCACGAGCACATTTTTAAAGTATCAGCCATGTGGTTCATAAGCTTAGCTTAGTGGCTCCCGATACGAATTTAAATTCATTAATTTGTTATTTGAACAATTAAGTTTGATCGAGCCTATTTTAAGGGCCGTCAAAAAAGAGGGATACCTTACTCCCACCCCTATTCAACAACAGTCAATTCCAATCATTTTACAAGGCAGAGATTTATTAGGTTGTGCACAAACAGGCACCGGGAAAACAGCCGCATTTGCCATGCCGATATTGCAATTATTATCCGCTGCAAAAACACAGAACCAGGCGCAGAAAAAGATTCGGGCATTGATTCTGACACCAACACGTGAACTGGCCATTCAAATTGAAGAAAGCCTTCGCAACTACGGAATATATACCGGATTAAATCAACTGGTTATTTTTGGTGGAGTACCTCAGAACAGTCAGACCAATGCACTTCGCAGGGGCGTTGATATTCTCGTGGCCACTCCCGGAAGATTACTTGATCTGATGAACCAGGGATTTATTGACCTGAGATCACTTGAAATTTTTGTACTCGATGAGGCGGACCGTATGCTTGATATGGGCTTTGTACATGATGTAAAAAGGATCATAACAAGGATACCTGCAAAAAGACAAACATTGTTTTTTTCGGCCACCATGCCTGCAGAAATTCAAAAACTTGCCGATACCATCCTTTCCAATCCCGCAAAAGTGGAAGTAACGCCGGTGTCATCAACTGCGCAGACCATTCAGCAATCTTTGTATTATGTTGGAAAAGGTGATAAAAAGTCATTGTTAAACCACTTGCTTCAGGACGCGTCTATAGAGACTGCGCTTGTGTTCACCAGAACAAAGCACGGTGCTGATAAAGTGACAAAAGATCTTACAAGGGCTGGTATACCCGCTGAAGCAATTCACGGTAATAAAAGCCAGAATGCAAGACAACGTGCACTTCATAATTTCAAAACCAGGCAAACACGCGTATTGGTAGCAACAGATATTGCAGCAAGAGGTATTGATGTAGACAACCTTTCACATGTGATTAATTTTGATCTCCCGAACATCCCGGAAACTTACGTTCATCGTATAGGCCGGACCGGTAGAGCAGGTGCAAGTGGCATTGCCATTTCATTCTGTGATCATGAAGAAAAAGAATTTTTAAGGGATATCAACAAACTGATCGGCAAGACCGTGCCGGTTATAAGCGAACATCCATTTTCGATGAACGCTCCTTCAGCCCAACCAGCAAGATCTTTTCAAAGACCAGCCCCTGCACCGTATAATAATAACCGCCCGTCTCAAAGAAATGATCAAAGAAGGTTTTCTCCTTCCAAGTCATACCCCGGACAGAACAATTAAGAATTGATTTTATAATATTTTAAAAAAGGCCAACCTCAACCGTTGGCCTTTTCTTTTATACTCCATTCAGCGAACAAAGACGCGCCACCCCTGTAGTTTCATTTCCCGAAATTCCATACCTTGAATATGTGTTAAAAGCTTCAACCATACAGCTGCTGAGGGTCCATTTTTCTTTTTTCCTGCTACCTGTCTACCTATTTGCCATAGGAGAGGTTCCCTCGTTAAACATAACCGATGCACTAATTATTTTTGTTATTCTTCATTTGCTTATTTACCCTGCAAGTAATGGATATAACTCCTACATGGATCGTGATGAAGAAAGCGTAGGCGGCATATTAAAACCAATGCAACCCACACGGCAATTGTTTTACCTAAGCGTAGCATTGGATGTGATCGCGCTGATAGTGGGTTTACTGATCAGCATTACCTTCAGCTTATGTTTGCTCGCATATATACTTGCTTCCCGTGCTTATAGTTTCCGGGGAATCAGATTAAAACGATATCCTGTAATTGGTTACCTTACCGTGATATTTTTCCAGGGAGCAGTCGTTTTCTTCATGACTTATCATGGAAGCAGCGTGGATAAAACCTTTCATGTTCCGGCAATGGCAATGTTGGCCAGCAGCCTGCTTATAGGAGGTTTTTATCCGCTAACACAAATTTATCAGCATAAGGCGGACTTAAAAGACGGAGTAAAAACAATCAGTTATTTGCTGGGCTACCGGGGCACTTTCATATTTACTGCATTAATATATGTCACGGCAATGGGTGCGCTGGCACAATATTTTTATGGCTCAGGGCAGGAAAAAAAACTTTTCATACTGGCAACTTTGATGCTGCCTGTTCTCGTATATTTCTTTGTGTGGGCAGCGAAAGTCTGGCATAATTCCAAAGAGGCTGATTTCCGGAATACGATGCGAATGAACCTGATTGCCTCTATTTGTACAAACCTGGCATTTTTCACCTTACTAATCTGGAAATTTTTTGAGTAAGATATTATCAATAGGAACTGCTAATCCAGCCCACAAACATGAGCAATCTGAGATACTCAATTTTATGCAGATGGTTTATGCCTTCGGCGAGGTGGACAAACGAAAACTGAAATTCCTGTATAACAATTCAGGTATTAAGTCCAGATATTCCGTTGTTCCGGATTACAGTCTCAATTTGCCTGACTGGGAATTTTTTCCGAAAGGTGAAAACCTTGAGCCATTCCCTTCGGTCGAATTAAGAATGAAATGGTATAATCTACACGCTCCACAGGTTTCCATTAATGCTATTAATAACTGTTTGTCGGGCATTATGACATCCGGTGAAATAACCCACCTGATCACTGTAAGCTGCACGGGAATGAGTGCTCCGGGTCTGGACCTTCAGATCCTGGAACAAATGGGACTTGACAGAACCATTTACCGCACGTCGGTAAACTTCATGGGTTGTTATGCGGCGATTCATGCCCTAAAAATGGCGAATGATATTTGCATTGCTTCTCCCACCGCAAAAGTGATAATAGTTTGTACAGAATTATGCACGTTGCACTTTCAGAGGGATTCGGGAATTGACAGTGTGACTTCAAGTCTGCTGTTTGGTGATGGTAGTGCCGCAGTACTGGTAACGGCAGATACGGTGGGCGGCAAAGGCCTCCACCTGGATCATTTTTATTCAGAAATAATTCCGAGCGCAAAGAAAGACATGACCTGGGAGATTTCTTCCAGAGGCTTTCTTATGACCTTAAGCGGATATATCCCCGAACTTATTGAACATGATTTTGAACCCCTGGTTAACCGGGCATTGAAAGCAACAGGTCTCATGCACAAAGACATAGGAAACTGGTGTATTCATCCGGGGGGAAAAAGAATTTTGGAAGCAGTTGCAAAAAGTCTTCAGCTAAACAGGGACTCACTGCAATACAGTTATCGGACAATGAGCGAATATGGAAACATGTCATCGCCCACTATTCTTTTTGTGTTAAAGGAAATTCTGAATAATTTCAGTAACGAAGACGCTGAGAAAACTTCTTCATCCGGCCAGCCCGTGTTTGGAGCTGCCTTCGGTCCCGGATTAACAATGGAAACTTTTGTAGCCTCTTATATATAAATGCCTGATTTTTCAAAACGATCTTATCAGAAAGAACTGCTTGACCAGGATGATATTCCTTTCGGGGACATTCTCCGTAACATGGAGGAACTCGATACAGTCAACCATCGGTTGGGTGGTCATAGCATCACCTGCGAAGGCCTCAGGATGATTATCAATGCTACCAAAACTTCCACTGACAAAAAATGGCTTATCTGCGAAATCGGATGCGGTAATGGAAATAATCTCACTGTTTTGCATAACTGGTGTATTCGTAATAATATTGTAGCCGATTTCATTGGCGTAGACATTAATCAAAACTGTATTGCTTCCGCAGATCCATCCAAAACAGGTGGACGAACAAAATATATAACCAGTAATTACAAAAACGTAATATTTGCAACTCAACCCGATGTTATATTTTCATCATTATTCTGCCATCATTTTACAGATGAAGAATTGATCGGCCAGTTATCATGGCTCAGGCAGCATTCGCGTCATGGTTTTTTTATCAATGACCTTCACAGGCATTTTGTGGCATATCATAGTATAAGAATACTTACAAAAGCTTTTTCAAAAAGCTACCTGGTTAAAAATGATGCACCGTTATCTGTGTTACGTGGCTTTTCAAAATCTGAATGGCAGTACCTGTTACATAAAGCAGGAATTGATAAATTTTTTATAAAATGGAAATGGGCGTTCAGATGGCTCATAGTTATTGTAAATTGAATTTTCAGTGACTATAAAATCTGACTTCGACGTTGCTATAATAGGCGGAGGCCTTGCAGGTCTGTCACTTGCCATTCAATGTGTAAGAGCCGGGCACCGGACTATATTGTTTGAGAAAGAGCATTATCCATTTCATAAAGTCTGTGGCGAATATATCAGCTTCGAAAATTGGAATTACCTGCAGGATCTGGGCATACCGCTCAGTGACATGAACCTTCCCATGATTAACAGGCTGCTGATCAGCTCGCCCGATGGACGTTGTATTGAAAGCCGTTTGCCTTTGGGGGGATTTGGTATCAGCCGTTATTTAATTGATGATTTGCTTTTTCGCATAGCAGTAAGTGAAGGTGTAACGGTTGTCCAGGACACAAAAGTACTGGACATACATTTTTCAAATCAGCAGTTTATCATTGAAACTTCAAATGGAAACACCTTTGCAAAAATAGCTGCTGGCAGCTTCGGCAAAAGAAGCAATATTGATATTAAATGGAAAAGAAATTTCACACTGCATAATCACAACAAACTCAGCAATTATCTCGCTGTAAAGTATCATGTAAAATATGATTCGCCTCCCGATCAGATCGCGCTTCATAATTTTGAGAACGGTTATTGTGGTATATCCAGGATTGAAGATGAAAAATCATGCTTGTGTTATCTGACAAAAGCTGCGAATCTTCGCAAGGCTGGTAATGATATCAACAGGATGGAACAGGAGATTTTAAGTAAAAATCCGTTACTAAAGAATATTTTTTTGAAATCCCGTTTTCTATACGACAAGCCTCTGACCATTTCACGGATATCGTTTGCACGAAAAACACAGGTTGAAAATCATGTCCTGTTGCTCGGAGACGCTGCCGGCCTCATTGCCCCCCTTTGCGGTAACGGAATGAGTATGGCACTTCATGCCGGCAAGCTGGCTTTCCAGGAGATAGACTTGTTTTTAAATAACAGGATCGACCGGTATGAGATGGAAACGCATTATACGCGTCAGTGGGAAAAACATTTTTCCAGCAGACTTATTGCGGGAAGAGTAATCCAGGGTTTCTTTGGCAATGCTTCACTTAGCAATTTGCTGATAAAAACGGTAAAGCCTTTTCCAAAGATTGTCCGGTTGCTCATCAGGCAAACACATGGTACACCGTATTAACATTTTCGAGCGCGTTTGCGAATCCCGGGACCTTTGAACTCTTCTGCATTAGTTTTGTTTTATAATTCAGTACGGTTGTTATTCCAGACAAACGATATAATTTCTAATCTCAGAATTAAAATTTATGGACAGGAACCGACAAAAGAAAACCCTGGTATTGGGCGCTTCAAAAAATCCGGACAGATATAGCTTTATTGCTATTAACAGGCTGCGAAAACATGGACATCCGGTTGTGGCAATCGGAAGGAGACAATCAGTTGTTGCAGATGTGCCTATTGACGTTGAAAGATCTGTTTTTCCCGATATAGACACAGTCACGCTCTATCTCAATGCACAAAATCAAAAACAGTATTACGACTACATATTATCCCTCCATCCGAAAAGACTTATTTTCAATCCCGGCGCTGAAAACGACGAATTGTATGATCTCGCTGAAAAAAACGGGATCAAACCAATAGAGGCATGTACCCTGGTGATGCTGAGTACGGGTCAATTTTAACTATCACGTAGAAATACTAATACCGCAACTGCAGTTTACCGAATAAAAAGACCGTTAATCAACGGTCTTTTTTGATATTCAGTTAAGCGTTTTTTTGCCTTAGCTCTAAACAATATTTTATCATTTTAAAACAAAATATTGAAGTAGTAATTCCGTTTATTATTATGTTGGAAGATTCCGTTCCAATGGGCTGTAAGTCGAATAGCTGTTCGTAATACAGCGTATCCAAACCCTATAGTAAAATTTTTATCCATGAAAACCATGCAGAAACTACTGTTTCTGGCTTTGATTTACCAGGCATTGCCTTCATTGCTGGTTGCACAGCAGGTAAAACCAGGTAAATCGGTCGCGCCGGACAAGCCTTTAATTTTCTCAAGACTCCCCGATAAATTTGAATATAGTGCTTCCCTCCTTCGTCAGCTTTTCAATGCTGAAGTCAACGATAACATCAGTATCCCCCTGCCTGGCAACAATTCTTTCAAAGGTATAGTGAATGCAAAGATTCAGAGAGATGCAAATGTGTTAAGTGTAAATGTATTTTCTTCCAACTTTCCTGGCACCCTTCTCAACATATCATTAATCACAATGGCTGATAAAACAGAAAAGATGATCGGTAGTTTTATAAATCCCCGCAATGGCGATGTACTGATGATAGAACAGGAGAAGGATCACTACTATATCAGAAAGGATTTACAAAAGTTTGTTATGACTGAATGTCCTTTGCCTGGTATGATTGAAAATCAACCCGGGCAATAAATTATAACCTATGAAACTACTCTTTTCAGTAATTTTTATCGGACTTCTGAATGTACCGTTGATGGCTCAGGTCCCTTTACTGAACAGTTACCCGGCTTCCAGTGCAACCATTTATCTGGATTTTGACGGGGAATATGTAGACGGTACTGGTTGGAATTTTTCAGGACCGATTGATGCACAACCTTCGGGTCTTTCAACTTCGGCTATTAATGAAATATTTGAACGTGTCGCTGAAGACTACCGCATCTTTAATATCAATGTAACCACTGATTCTTCGGTGTATGCAGTTGCTCCCCCATTTCAACGGATACGCATAATAGTGACTACAACACATGGCTGGTACCCCGGCGCCGGTGGAACCTCTTTTACTGGTTCTTTTAGAATGGGCAATGGTACTCCGGCATGGGTTTTCAGTGCGGCCCTGCTTTTTGTTACAAAAAATATTTCAGAAGCTGTTTCGCATGAAGCCGGGCATGCGCTGGGCCTGTATCATCAAAGCCTGTACAACGGAGCCTGTACAAAAACAGCCGAATATTCAACAGGACAGGGTACCGGTGAAATTGGATGGGCGCCTATTATGGGCGTCGGCTACGATCGTAACATGACCACCTGGCACACGGGACAAAACGCCAGGGGATGCAGTTTTATACAAAACGATATTGATGTTGTTGCGGGATCTTTAAATGGCTTTGGCCTGAAGGCAGACGATCATGCCGATTCTCACGATTCTGCTACAGAAATAACTGTTTCACCGGTTGCTTTTCAGGCATCTGGTATGATCAATGGATATAATGACAGGGATGTTTTCAAATTTAAGCTTGATATCCCGACAAATGTTCGCATCAGTGCTATTCCTCAAAATGTGGGTTCAGGTAATAATGGTGCAAACGTTGATATTAAGGTTGGATTGTTGAGCTCCGTTTCCGATACGATCGGAAAGTATAATCCAACTGAATTATTAAATGCAGGTGTTGATACAAATCTTAATGCAGGCACCTATTATATCGTGGTGGATGGTGTTGCAAATCAAAATCTACCCGATTACGGAAGCGTCGGCTCCTATGCGCTCGTCGGTTCGATAGCAATGGTGCTTCCCATACATCATTTTTCGCTTACCGGAGCTATCAAAACCGATATGCATTCGCTGTCATGGAATTACACAACCGACGAGCCCGTTAAGAAAATCAGTGTTGAGATATCTAAAGATGGCAAGCATTTCTCTACCCTTGCAGAACTTTCTTCCAGCGCAAGAAATTTTTCATGGAAACCATTGGACAATGGTGCAGCATATTACCGGATAAAAGTAATCACTGTTGCGGATGAGAGATCTTATTACTCGAACACAGAGACGTTGAAAACCATTAAAGGAAATTTGATTGAGATTGCGTCTACCGTAGTTTCTCATTCCATTAGTGTTATCAGTAAAAACAACTATCCATATCAGTTAATGGATGAAACAGGAAGACTGCTCAAAAAAGGAATACTAAAAACCGGTTCCAATATCATTGACCTCGGTTCCGCAAACACAGGTCTGTTATTGCTTCGTTTGAGCGATGGCACGGAAACATCGACCTTTAAATTCATTAAGCAGTAGCCATCGGCGTTATTTCCATTTTTTAGACTTAAAGCAAGCATATTTTTTTATCATTAGGTTTTTCGGTAAATTCGGAAAACCTATTGTTTTATGTTATGGAGAAGATTTAACGGAGATCCCATCGATCTTCCAATTATCGAAGCGGTTGAAAACGCAATTAAACGCGAAACCGAAAAAGGCTTTCACCTCAAAGTTTGTATTGGTACTGATTCCCAGGTCAAAGGTGCAGAAACAGAATTCGCAACCGTTATTGTTTTTTTACGCGAAGGACATGGAGGCTTCATGTTCATTCACAATGAAAAAACCCGCCTTGACTACAGTATCAAAGAGCGGATGCTCGTAGAAGTAGCCAAGAGTATTGAGATCGCTTATGAATTGTGTGGTTTGTTCACCGCTTACAATGTGGATATGGAAGTTCATGCTGATATTAATACAAATCCCCACTTCAAGAGTAACGATGCCTTAAAGGAAGCAATGGGTTACATTCTGGGTATGGGCTTTGCCTTCAAGGCCAAACCAGAAGCTTTTGCCAGCAGCAGTTGTGCGAACAAGGTTGTCAATTGATTTTAGCCCTGGTAGTTTAACCCTGGCTTGCGGCTTCGTTGATAATCTTAGTATTACATTCTTCTATGAACTGAAGGATCTTATCCCTACCCTGCTTCTTCACAGCACTGGTAACAAAATGCTGCGGCAGGAACTGCCATGTTCCACGCATCCTCTCCAGGAAACTCTTAATATTAGAACTCACCACTTTCTGAGTCTCTTTGTCCGCCTTTGTAAATACTAAAGTAAAAGGAACTTCCCATTTACCTAATTTATTAATAAAATCAAGATCTACCTGCTGGGGTTCATGACGGGCATCAATGAGCGCAAATATATTGACCAGGTTTTCTCTTTTTCTCAGGTACTGTTCTATCATTTGTTCCCAGCGGTTACGAGCATTAATGGAAACTTTTGCAAAGCCGTAACCCGGAAGATCTACCAGGAACCATGGCTGAGAAGCCGCATGCGCCTTTGTTGCCTGCTGAGCGGTGACCGACTTAATCAGAAAATGATTAATCAGCTGCGTTTTTCCAGGGGTACCGGAGGTCTTCGCAAGTTTCTGATTATCACATAACATATTGATGAGAGAAGACTTACCCACATTACTTCTTCCAATAAAAGCATATTCCGGCTTATCCGGTGCCGGACATTTAGAAAGCTCCGGGCTGCTTATTACATACTCTGCAGATTTAATTACCATTGTGCCGCAAGATAAACTATCTGTTAAAAATGGCACGTGAATCATTCCGGCGTAATCATTTTGTATCTGCTGTAGCTGTAACAAAATTTCCATCTTAACTTCGCAGCCCATGTCAAAATATAGCCACGATACCATTGTACCATACAAAAACTCCGGGAAAAGCAAAAAGGACCAGGTAGCGAGCATGTTTGATCAAATTGCTTTCAGGTACGATTTCCTGAACCGGTTTCTTTCGGGCGGTATTGACATTCTATGGCGAAAAAGGGCAATACGCGAACTAAAGTCCCTGAATGTCGAAAAAATGCTGGATGTGGCTACAGGTACAGGAGATATGGCAATACTTAGTTACAGGGCCCTGAAACCGGTTAAAATCACCGGAATCGACATCTCGGATGGCATGCTCGGGATCGGCAGGAAAAAGGTTGCCAAGCTCCTGTTAAATAATCACATAGAGCTGTTGCAGGGCGACAGTGAGGCAATAAAATCGGATCCTGATACGTTTGATGCGATAACCGTAGCTTTTGGTGTGCGAAACTTTGAAAATCTCGAAAAAGGATTGGGCGAAATGTATCGGGTCCTGAAACCGGGTGGGAAGATGGTGATTCTTGAATTTTCAAAGCCTAAAAAGGTAATTTTCAGTGGATTATACAATGTTTATATGAAACTGATCGCACCACAGGCCGGCAAATGGCTATCAAAGAATAAAGACGCATATAAATATTTACATTCATCCGTTAAAGCATTTCCAGAAGGCGAAACATTTCTACACATTTTACAACAAGTCGGATTTACTGAAACCACTTTAAAAAGCCTGAGTTTAGGAATATGTACTATCTATTGCGGAAGAAAAAGACAACTCTGAATGTTATCGCCATCTTTTCATTGATCATGATGGCTTCCCCGAATTTGTTTGCCCAGTCCATTGAATTGAATCTCCCTGACCACGATGATAAAAAATATTATCTCGGAATAGGATTGATCTACAACAGTTCCAGGTTCAATGTGACCCATTCTTCCAATTTCCTGGCGGGAGATAGTGTGATGGTGGTCGATCCCCAGAATGTTGGCGGATTTGGTCTGGCAGGCATTCACACCTACAGATTATCTCCAAGATTTGAGATCCGCGCAATATTTCCGCAACTGTTGTTCTCCTATAAAAATCTTACTTATAATCTGAAATATCCGGATGCTTCAAAGGAAGAAACAGCCATAATGACCAAGCGGGTGGAATCGATACTGCTGGGTTTACCGGTGCATCTTAAATTCCGGTCTGATCGCATTAATAATTTCCGGGTTTATATTTTCGGTGGGGGGAAGATCGAGTATGATCTGTCTTCCAATTCAACCGCCCGGAAGGCAGAGGACCTGGTCAAACTTAAACCATGGGATTACGGCGTTGAA
>Ga0193752_1000619_pt1 | contig 33032 bp, 34 predicted proteins | sample H1c1metaG_FD_144924 | JGI IMG/M metagenome (GOLD analysis project Ga0193752, IMG submission 144924) | Soil microbial communities from a riparian zone of the East river system, Colorado, United States - H1c1 | ecosystem: Environmental > Terrestrial > Soil > Riparian zone | place: USA: East River... | reverse complement strand
GGCCGAACTGAAAGTCGATGCTTCCAAGATCAAGACCTATGGTGATTACCGCAAGTTGCTCGACAACAAAGACGTGGACGCGGTCATCATCGGCACTCCGGATCACTGGCATGCCCTGATCATGATCGAGGCCTGTGAAGCGGGCAAGGACGTTTATGTGGAAAAACCTGTTGGCAATTCAATAGAGGAATGTCGCGCAATGGTTGCCGCGCAGAAAAAATACAACAAGATCGTGCAGGTAGGACAATGGCAACGCAGCCAGCCGCATATGGTGGATGCAGTAGACTACCTGAAAACCGGCAAACTGGGAAATATACGCACAGTGAAGGTCTGGTGCTACCAGGGTTGGATGAAACCAGGTCCTAAAGTGCCCGACACTGCGCCTCCTCCTGGCGTTGACTTCACCACCTGGCTGGGACCAGCACCCAAACGTTCCTTCAACTCAAGCCGATTTCATTTCAATTTCAGGTGGTTCTGGGATTATGCAGGGGGTCTGATGACCGACTGGGGCGTGCACCTGATCGACTATGCGCTGTATGGAATGGACGCGGGGCTGCCAAAAACAATCACTGCCATTGGCGGGCCTTTCGCCTATCCTGAACTCTACCAGGAAGCACCCGATACGATGTCGACCATGTATGAATTTGACAAATTCAACCTGCTCTGGGATCATGCCATGGGCATCGACAATGGACTGTTCCTGCGCGACCATGGAATATCCTTTATCGGCAACAATGGCACACTTGAACTCGACAGGGGAGGATGGGAAGTGGTGGAAGAAAAACAAAGTGCGGCCAAGGCCAGCGTGCCCAGGAAGCCGCAGGTCGGCAATGGATTGGACCTGCATTGGGTGAATTTCATCGAAGCAGTGCGGGCAAAGGACGCCTCCAAACTGCGCTGCCCGATTGAGACCGGTGCACATATCGCTACCATTTCACAGATGGGCAATATTGCCTTCCGCAGCGGACAGAAATTATATTGGGATGGCGACGGCGCAACAGGAAAGTTCAAAGACGAAGCCATCAACACGAAATATATCAACAGCCATTACCAGAATGGTTATAAGCTGCCCAAACTTTAATCAAAATCAAAAATTAAAGATTAAAAATCAAATTCGCTGGAAGATTGATCTTCGAAGGATCACACATAATGGCATACAGTTTAGCGGCTACCTAAAAGGATTTTTCATTTTTAATTTTTAAGAAAGAGCCCCGAAGAAATTCGGGGCTCTTTCTTAAATTCGGCTTTTTGCTATTAAAATGTCTTAATCTTGATATTCTTATACGAGACCATGTTGCCATGATCCTGCAGGGCAATATGGCCACGCTTAAAAGTGCCAAAATCTTTCCAGGCCTTGAACTTTGATCCTGCTATCATTTTCTTCCATTTGCTGTCCCAGGCACCTGTTTTCACTACAGAAACTCCGTTGAGGATGAGTTCAATGGAATCCGTTCCTGATATGATCTCGGCAGTGTTCCATTCGCCTACGGGCTTAACGGGTTCTGAACTGGATGAAATAAGATCATAAAGGTCGCCAGCGCGATGCTTCTTGATCTTCCCATCGGCATGACCATCATTATCCAGCACCTGCATTTCAGGACCGGATTCATAAGTTGCTTTGTATTTGGGATCTTCTTTCATATTGAAGATGATGCCACTGTTTCCATTCTTGCTGATCTTCCAGTCTACCTTGAGGTGGTAGTTCTCGTATTCATCATTGCTGACCAGGTCGCCGGAATGCCCGGTGCCTTCGGCAGTTTTTGTAGTATCCAGCACCAATGCGCCTTCCTGCGCTTTCCAGCTTGCCCCATCCGATTTATTCAGATAGGGATGCCAGTTCGCTGTACTGCTGCCATCAAAAAGCAACACCCATCCTTCGGCGACCTCAGCAGGAGTGAGTGTGTTGTCTGTTTCTGTTTGTACCTGTGAAGCCATAGTTGAATCCTTCGGTTCTTCGGAATTTTCAGAAGAATCAGAGCCCGAACCGCAACCGGTTAAAAGGGCAAGTAAAACGGGCATGAGTAACCGCATAGTTTATTGATTTTTTAATGTGAGTATATACTTGATCATTTCCTTGATATCATTGTCAGGGAGTGTAGGATGCGGTGTCATTGGAATATTTCCCCATACCCCTACGCCCCCGACTTTGACCTTATGTGCGAGCGTGTCAACAATTGATGCGTCAGCATTTGCGTACTTCTTAGCCACGTCGTTGTACGCAGGGCCAATGATCTTTCTGTCAATCGCATGGCAGGTGGTACAGTCTGAGGCTCCGATCAACTCCAGGCCTTTTTCATTTGGCAGCCCGGCGTCAGCAGGCGGAGGGGCGGGAGCAGTTGCTGTGTCAGGGGCTTTGGTTTCTTCTTTTTTTGTATCGCCTCCTGAATTGCATGAATAGATCACGGCCGTAGAGAAGAGGAGAATGAATGCCTTTTTCATCTTGTTATTTTAGCGTAATTGTATAAATAATTATTCCAGACCTAATACTGAACGATTGAATTTTTCATTGCTTCCTGTGCCAGCAAAATCATCGAAGGCTCTTTCAGTTACCCGGATGATGTGATTTTTGATAAAGGGGGCACCTTCTTTGGCACCCTGCTCGGGGTGCTTGATGGCGCATTCCCATTCCATCACAGCCCATCCGTCAAAATCATAGGCTGCCAGCTTGCTGAATATGGAGCCAAAATCCACCTGTCCGTCTCCGAGAGAGCGGAATCGTCCGGCCCGCTCAACCCAACCGCTGTAGCCGCCATATACGCCCTGTTTGCCAGTGGGGTTGAATTCGGCGTCCTTGACATGGAACATCCTTATCCTTTCATGATAAATGTCGATATAATCAAGATAGTTAAGGCATTGCAAGACGAAGTGGCTGGGATCGTACAATAAACATGCCCTTGGATGATTATTCACCGCCTTCAGGAAACGTTCGTAGGATACACCATCATGAAGATCCTCGCCTGGATGAATTTCATAACAAAGGTCGATGCCATTGGCGTCGAATTCGTTTAGTATCGGCAGCCATCGCTTTGCGAGCTCCCCAAAGCCGGTTTCAACCAGGCCTGGAGGACGTTGGGGCCAGGGGTAAACAGTCTGCCACAAAAGGGCACCGCTAAAAGTTGCATGCGCCTTTAATCCGAGGTTCTTCGAGGCCCGGGCCGCGTATTTCAGCTGCTGGACCGCCCATTCGTATCGCTTGCCTGGATTATTATGATATGCTGCGGGAGCAAATCCATCAAAAAGCTGATCATAAGCCGGATGAACGGCTATCAGCTGACCCTGGAGATGAGAAGAGAGCTCGGTAACCTCAACGCCAACCTCATTCAGCTTTCCTTTCCATTCATCGGCATAGGTCTTGCTTTCCGCTGCCTTTTGCAGGTCAATACATCGCGGATCCCAGGTCGGGATCTGAACGCCTACAAAGCCAAGGTCTTTAGCCCATTTGGAGATGGAAATAATGTCATTAAAAGGTGCAGTGTCGCCAAGGAATTGTGCAAGAAAAATACCCGGGCCTTTCAGTGTTTTCATAAACTCTAATTAGGCGATGATGTGTTTGGTCCATTTTTCATTGGAGTTGGCAGAGGCAACGACATTGTCGATAAATGCCATCCCGCGGATCCCATCTTCAACACCGGGGAAATCGAGATTTTCTGCCGCCGGTTGCTTTCCATCGATCCTGGCCGATAAGGTAAGTGCAAAATTGCGGTAAATATTCGCAAATGCTTCGAGATATCCTTCCGGGTGACCACCCGGTGTACGACAATTGGATGTGGCAGCCTTTGAAAGATAGCCATAACCCGACCCTGCCCTGTAAATCTGCGTTGGCTGATCCAGCCATTTCACCAGCAGGGTATTGGGTTCGTGTTGTGCCCATTCCAATCCGCCCTTCTCTCCATAGACCCTGATCTTCAGCGCATTTTCCTCTCCTGCGGCAACCTGTGAGGCCATCAGGACCCCAGAAGCCCCATTTCCAAATTTCAGCAACACGCCACCATCATCATCGAGGTGTCGACCTTCCACAACTACGTTGAGGTCGGCGCAGATCTGGGTAATCTGCTGACCTGATATATATTCCGCAAGGTGTGCGGCATGAGTGCCTATGTCGCCCATGCAGCCGCTTTTGCCACTTTTTTTCGGATCTGTTCGCCAGGCCGCCTGTGCATTGCCTTCTCTCTCAGATAATTTGCTTAACCAGCCCTGCGGATATTCCACATATACTTTCCTGATCTTTCCCAGGACGCCATCCTTCACCATCTGCCTGGCCTGCTTCACCATGGGATATCCCGAATAGGTGTGCGTCAGGCAGAGGATCAGGCCGGTCTCCTCCACTTTCTTCTTGAGCTGTTTGGCCTCGTCGAGGGTAAAGGCGATCGGTTTTTCAATCACCACGTGAAAACCCTTGTCGAGCGCCTTCATCGCCGGTGCGAAATGTGCGAAATTGGGTGTGACTACGGTAACAAAGTCAATTTTTTTGTCGCCGAGCTTGCTCTCGTTTTCGATCATCTCTTCGAAATTGAGATAAGATCTGTCTTCAGGAAGAAAATAGGACTTTGCTGAATCACGTGCAATTTCCGGATTGATACTCAGCGCGCCCGCGCTCAGTTCAATCAATCCATCCATGTAAGCGGCATGTCTGTGTATGGCGCCAATGAAAGCATCCTTGCCTCCACCGACCATTCCCATTCGAAGTTTTCTGTTCATGAAAAAAAATTAGAAAGAGTTAAACAACAAGGCATTCGAAAAAATAAAAAATTACATTTATGCGTAATTTTTAGCGGGGGTGAAATTACGGCAAAATCATTATTATGATGTTAAATTGTGAAAGTCTGCATAAACGCAGTATGTTTATCACAACATTTATTAATTTTCAGCTTTAACGGTTGCATCATGGAAAATTCATCCTCGCGCCGCAACATGCTCCGGAATTTGGTAGGAGGCGTCGCGGCAGCATCAGCAGGTACACTCATCACTTCATTTGACAATCCCATCGATAATTCAGATTCAAAATTGAAGAATAATATCAAACATTCTGTTTGCAGGTGGTGTTATAACGACATCCCGCTTGAAGAGCTCTGTGTAGCGGTAAAAGACATAGGCATGGGCGCCATCGACCTGGTGGGCCCAAAAGACTGGCCAACCTTGCAGAAATACGGCCTCTATTCGTCTATGTGCAACGGCGCCGAGATCAGCATCGAAGACGGGTGGAATGAGAAAAAAAACCACGCCAAACTGATCAGCAATTATACGGAGATGATACCGCTGGCGGCAAAGGCTGGTTATGTCAATATAATCTGCTTTAGTGGCAACAAGCGTGGTGTGGACGATGAAATCACCTGGGCAAACTGCGCCGAGGGATTGAAGAAGATCATGTCTCTGGCAGAAAAACACAAGGTGAATATTGTGATGGAACTGCTCAACAGCAAGATCAATCACAAGGATTATAATTGTGACCGGACGCCCTGGGGTGTTGAATTGGTGAAGAGGACGGGATCGGAGAATTTCAAACTGCTCTATGACATTTATCACATGCAGATAGATGAGGGCGACGTAATCAGGACCATCCAGGACAATCACCAATATTTCGCTCACTACCACACAGGTGGAGTACCAGGCAGAAATGAAATTGACGAAACGCAGGAACTTTATTACCCTGCCGTCGTGAGGGCAATTCTCAATACGGGTTTTAAAGGTTATCTCGCTCAGGAATTTATTCCTAAGGGGAAAGAGAAGGCTCAACAGCTGGCTGCACTGAAAAATGGCGTCAAAATATGTGACGTTTAACAAATCCTCTGAATATTATTTTTTCACTTTTGTTTTTAATCAAAGGTTATGGCTGATAATGTTTATGACGCAATTGTAGTGGGATCCGGTATCAGCGGAGGCTGGGCTGCAAAAGAATTTGCGGAGAAGGGACTCAAGGTGATTATGCTCGAAAGAGGAGAAAACATTGAACACATTAAGGATTATGTAAACGCGACTAAAGGCCCGTGGGAATTTCCACACCGCGGAGGGCGAACGCAGAAAATGGTCGAGGACTATCCTGTTCTCAAGAGAGACTATCCCTTAAACGAAATCAACCTGAATTATTGGACCAACGAAAAGGATTGCCCATACACAGAAACAAAAAGGTTTGACTGGTACCGGGGTTATCATGTGGGCGGGCGTTCTCTAATGTGGGGCAGGCAAAGTTACCGCCTGAGTGAAATTGACTTTGAAGCCAACGGAAAAGAAGGAATAGGCACCGACTGGCCCATTCGTTATAAAGACGTTGCTCCCTGGTATGACCATGTTGAAAAATTCATTGGCGTCAGCGGCAACAAGGATGGCCTGGCGATATTACCAGACGGTCACTTTCTTCCACCAATGGAAATGAACGTAGTGGAAAAAGACGTTGCCGCCAGGATCAAAAAAGAATTCAAAGGGGAACGCATGATGACGATCGGAAGAACCGCGAATCTCACCGTTCCTCATAACGGCCGGTCGGCCTGTCAGTACCGGAACAAATGCTGGCTCGGTTGTCCCTTTGGCGCTTATTTCAGCACGCAGTCTTCTACGCTGCCCGCAGCGATGAAAACAGGCAACCTGACCCTCAGGCCCTATTCCATAGTAACCAGGGTGCTGTATGACAAGGACAGCAAAAAAGCCACCGGCGTTGAGGTGATTGACGCGCAGACCAAACAGACTTATGAATACAAGGCCAAGGTTGTTTTTCTCTGCGCTTCATCATTGAATTCCACCTGGGTGCTCTTCAACTCCGCTACAGATGTTTGGGAAGGCGGACTAGGCAGCAGCAGTGGCGAACTCGGCCACAACCTGATGGACCACCATTTCCGTTGTGGTGCCGCCGGCACAGTAGAAGGATACGAAAACAAATATTATTTCGGTCGCCGCGCAAACGGCATTTACATTCCCAGGTTCCGCAATCTCAACGGTGAAAAAAGAGATTATGTTCGTGGCTTTGGATACCAGGGCGGAGCAAGCCGTGACGGTTGGCACAAGGATGTTGCTGAGATGAACATAGGTGCCGAGTACAAGGATGCACTGACCGAACCTGGTGAATGGACCATCAGCGCGACAGCCTTCGGTGAAACCCTGCCTTATCACGAGAACAAGATCACGCTCAATAAAAAAGTAAAAGACAAGTGGGGCTTGCCGGTGCTTGATTTCGACTGCGAGATCAAAGAGAATGAGAAGAAGATGAGAAAGGATATGATGGAAGACGCTAAGGAAATGTTCGAGGCAGCAGGGGTGAAGAATGTGAAGACTTATGACAATGGCTATGCGCTGGGCATGGGCATTCATGAAATGGGTACCGCGCGCATGGGCAAGGATCCAAAATCATCCGTTTTGAATAAGCACAACCAGGTATGGGACGCAAAAAATTTGTTCGTGACCGATGGTGGTTTCATGGCTTCCGCGGCCTGCCAGAATCCTTCGCTCACCTATATGGCAATGACCGCAAGGGCAGTGGATTTTGCGGTTAGCGAACTAAAAAAGAATAACCTGTAACTTAACAACGATCTAACAAGAAATACTATGGACAGACGTCAGGCATTAAGCCGTGTAGGTTTACTTTTAGGAGGTACCGTCATCGGCGCCAGTTATTTTCTGGAAGGTTGTAAACCCGAAGGCAAAAAATTAACCTCCGTCAACGATTTCTCTGCCGAGGATATCGCCTATCTCGATGAGGTTGCCGACACCATCCTTCCTACAACAAGCACCCCTGGTGCCAAGGCAGCAAAGGTCGGCGCTTTCATGACCGTCATGGTCCGTGACTGCTACACGGAAAAGCAGCAGAAGGTGTTTATGGAAGGAATGTCAAAACTTAATGACGCTTCCAAAACGAAGTTTGATAAAGTGTACATGGAGATCACACCCGATCAACGGACTGAACTCCTGACCGACCTGGATAAAGAACAAAAAGCATTCACGGCGAAGCAGAAGGGAGAAGAGAATCCGCATTATTTCAGAATGATGAAAGAACTGACCCTGCTCGGCTATTTCACTTCGGAGATCGGGGCCACCAAAGCGCTTCGTTATGTTGAATCCCCGGGCAAATATGACGGGAACTATGACTATAAGAAAGGAGATAAAGCCTGGGCAATCTGATCCTGGCCCTGCCTCCTGGAATTTTTGTGCTCCCTACCTCTGTGCCGCTCATTTGTAATCAGAAACTGATCGATAATGACGCATAACAGACGCTTGTTTTTAAGACAAACCGGATTGCTTGCTTCCGCAATCGCCATCACGGGTATTAAATGTGCCTCTCCTTCCAACGGAGATCCGGCAGAGGGTGCAGACAGCACCGCAAAAGACACCATCGCTTCCGCAGCTGCAGAACAAGTGCTTGGCCAATTCGGCCTCCAGCTTTACACTCTTCGTGACGAACTGCCCAAGGATCCGAAAGGCACCCTCAAACAGGTGTCAGCCTTTGGTTACAAACAACTCGAAGGATTTGAAGACGCTAAAATGGGCATCTACTGGGGGATGAGCAACAAGGAATTCAAGTCCTACATCGACGGCCTGGGCATGACGATGATCTCCAGTCATTGCGCCTACGAAAAGAATTTTGAAAAGAAAGCAGCCGAAGCCAGTGAGATTGGGATGAAGTACCTGCTCTGCCCCTCCCTGGGCAAACAAAAAAAGCTCGACGACTACAAGAAAGCGGCTGACAAATTCAATAAGGCCGGTGATATCTGTAAGAAGAATGGCATCCGTTTCGGATATCACAATCACGGGTATTCTTTTGAAAAAGTCGACGGACAATTTCCGCAGGACATTATGATGCAAAACACCAACCCGGAGACCGTTGATTTTGAAATGGACATGTACTGGACGGTAACTGCCGGAGAGGATCCCATCACCTGGTTGCAGAAATACCCCAACCGTTTCAGGCTCTGCCACGTAAAGGATAGACAGAAAAATGCAAAGGCTGGTGAAGAGGATGCTTCGACCGAACTAGGCGCCGGTTCGATTGACTACAAATCAATTCTCAAAGTTGCCAAAGGCAGTGGCATGGAATACTACATCGTTGAACAGGAAAAGTATGACAACAGCACGCCACTCAAAAGTGCCGAGATTGATGCGAATTACCTAAAGACATTGATGTTCTGAGATGCTGAGAAATTAAAAATTTGGTTTCACGCAAAGGCGCCAAGCCACCTTCGGTGGGCGCAAAGAAATACATGGCCTCTTTGCTTTGATCTAAAGGCCTTTGCGTGAAATTTGCGTGAAAACCCTTTATCTTAACTTTTCACTTTATAAAGCAGATCCTTAAACGCCGTACTATCTCCATTAAACACATTAAAGTCAACCTTGCTCAGTATGCCATTCACGCGGCCGGTTTCGCTGTACTGCCAGAAGTGCCAGTCGCGGTAGATGCGGGGTTTGCCCTTGCTCATGTAGTGCGCCACCCATAATGGGTATTCATCAAAGGCCTCGTCGAGGTAAAAATTATAAAAATCCACATTGGTGTAGATGATCGGCTTCACTCCATAGAAATCCTCGATGGTCACCAGCCATTCCTTCACCCGCTCCCTGAGCTTTTCGGGAGCAACACCATAGGTTTGTTCAATATCAAGCACTGGCGGAAGGTCACCGCTTTCCAGATTCACATTGCTGATGAAATTTTCCGCCTGTGTTTTTCCGCTCTTCGTTGCCAGGAAGAAATGATAAGCACCCCTTACCATCTTTGCTTCCCGCGCCTTTGCCCAGTTGCGCCTGAAGAACCTGTCCTCATTGATATTCCCCTCGGTGGCCTTGATAAAAGCGAAGCTAAGCCGCACGTCATTGACCTCCATCGACTTCACGCTGGGCCAGTTGATTGTTTGCTGGTATTTGGAAACATCGATACCATGAACGGAATAATTGAGGGGGATGTCGATGCCGAACTCGGCATAGCGCACATAGGTGGCCTTACGCGCAATGATCAATTCATACACCCATAGAACAAGCATCACGGCAATGCTTATGCCGATGCAAATGATCAGCAGTCGCCAGATCCTGTCCGTTTTTTTCTTACTGGCCATTCGTTTGCTCAAAGGTGGGGAGGTAAAGCAACCGCCTGCAGGCCGGTCACGCGGAGCGCCGGAGTTTATCCAATAACAAATTCATTTTCTCCGCTTCTTCAAGTGACAGACTGCTCAGGTTGGAATCGAGCTCGTGGGTAGCCTGATCAAGCATGTTCAGCAGGTTGAGGCCTTTCTCGGTAATGGTCACGTCGACGAGTCGTCTGTCTGTTTGGCACACTATCTTCTGGACGAGTTCCTTCTTGATCAGGCGGTCGACAATGCGGCTGGTATCGCTCATCTTGTCCAGCATGCGTTGGCGGATCTGAAGCGTCGACATAGGCTTGGCTGCGCCCCTCAGGATCCTGAGATTAAACTGTTGCGGAGTAAGGTCCGCCTTTTCAAAAAATCTTTTGCTTTGTTCCATTATCCAGTTGTAAGTATAGATAATGTTCACATTCATCTTGTGGTACTCGCTGTTGAACTTAGTCTGGTGTATGTCATTTTCTATGCTCATATACAGATCTGGTTATTTCGGTGAATAATTTCCGTCAGTCGCTCCATACTTTTGTGCCTTCACTGCAATTCGAACAAATATCAATATTCTTCCGGCTACTAAGTACCTGGGTACGGAAACTTTTGTAATCACTGTTGTTCCAGATATCGCGGAAGGGCATGCCCTTCAGGTCACCAAGGCGGTGCGTGGCATCCTTGTCAAAACAACAAGGCACCACCATTCCATCCCACGTTATGACCGTAGCATGCCACAGCCTCCAGCAATGATTGGACATTTTATTCTTCAGCTGATACCTCCCTTCCTTGTCACGCTTATACCTGCTGAACCTTTGTGTTTCGGGGATCAGGTTATTCGGATCGTTTGCATAATCGTAGACCTGCGCAGTTTTGAATCTGACCTCGTCCACACCTATCTCCTTAGCAAGTATTTTTATTTCCTCTACCTGGTGTTCATTTGGTTTGACCACGAGGAACTGGAAGATAACAAATGGCTTGCGACTTCCCAGTCGCTTTTTCCAGGCAACAATATTCTTTGCCCCGGCAATCACCTTTTCTAAATTTCCGCCAACACGATACTGCTGGTACACCTGCTGTGTGGTTCCGTCTATCGAAATGATCAGCCTGTCGAGCCCGCTTTCGACGGTCTTCCTCGCGTTTTCGTCGTTGAGGTAGTGGGCATTTGTTGAGGTGGCTGTGTAGATCCGCTTTAAGGAAGCATAACGAACCATGTCGAGGAATTCAGGATTGAGATAGGGCTCACCCTGGAAATAAAACACCAGGTAAAAGAGATCACGGGAAAGCTGGTCGATGGTGTCGCGAAAAAAATTATTTTGCAGCATTCCCGTCGGACGCGTGAAAGCTCTCAACCCACTCGGGCATTCCGGGCAGCGAAGATTGCAGGATGTTGTGGGTTCCACCGAAATGGAAACAGGATATCCCCACTGTACAGGCTTGCCCGACCATTTGCTGAGGTAAAAGCTCGCTGTTACCCGTGAAGCATTCCAGGCACGCCGGAATGTCATCTTTGAGATGAGGTTGATGGTATCGTGGAAATCAAAGCGAGGCACTTTTATAAAGATAAGCCCCTTTACTCTATCTCTGCATGGGCTCTCTCACTCTTTCTATACATGAGCTCTCTCACTTTTTCCTTGTCTTCTTTTTCCTGAGTAAGGTCGAACATGGTACCAAAGACAAGGTCCCAAAGAGTTGTGCTCACCCCGAAGCCACGGTGGTCATTCTTGTAATGATGCAGATGGTGATTTCTCCATAAAGGCTTTAACCATTTAAATGGAGGATTCCAGGCATGGATAGCATAATGCATGGACCCATACATAAGATAACCGATAAGGAAGCCGGGGAAAAAGGCAAAGACCATTGTTCCCATGCACGCATAGATCAAAGCAAAAATTGCCGAAGCCAGGATGAGGCTGGGTACAGGTGGCATGAATAACCTTTCCCTGTCCCGGGGGTAGTGATGATGATTGCCATGCATCACATAAATGATTTTCTGCAGCCGCTCGCTGTCGGCAATAAAGTGGAATACAAAACGGTGCATGATGTATTCAAAGAATGTCCAGAGAAAGATACCAGCCAGGAAAAGTAGAGCCACCGTACTCCATGAAAATCCCTGTTGATATGCGTGATAAACTAGTCCAACCGAAATCGGCAGATACATGCCCCAGATTACGAGGGGATGTGTCTTCGTCAACATTTCGAGATAGCCGTTTCTAAATAGCTGCGCCTGTCCTTTGTTATGAATTTTATCAAATTTCATGTCACTCGATTTGATAGTGCAAAAATACAAATAGTCCAATTCATTCCCAGCCAATTCCAATTATCTTTACCTCCGCCTATATTAAAGCAAAAAAAATGCCTGATGAAATTTGTCTCATATCTCTACGACGGTCATGACCACCTGGCATTGATGGTCGACGGCCTTTTCTATGACATGGAAAACCTTCATCCCGACATCCCCAACACGATGGGGATGTTTCTCCAGTACTGGGAGGATGCCTTTCCGATGGCATTTGGTGGTGAGCTAATGGTAAAAGAGGGTCGGATCACCGATGACAAGGGAAATGATCCGGCCGTTGCAGAACTGATTGCCCCGGTACCGTTTCCCTCGTCCTTTCGTGAGGCGTTTTCCCTTCCTGGGAAGCTGCCATTTTTTCATTTTCTGAACCATCACAGTATCAAGGGCCCGGGCGGATTGGGATGCACCACGCTTCAATTAACCCAACTCGATTTTACCCCGCAGGTGGCCGTTGTGATCAGCCGTCACGGTAGGAACATAAAGGCTGAACAAGCCGATGACTATATTGGCGGCTTCATGCTGCTGAACAGCTTCACAGCGCAGGACATCCGCCGGGAGGAGCTGGCTTCCGGAGCCGGACCGGGCAAATCAAAAGACTTTGGTACCGCCACAGGTCCATGGCTGGTGTCAGCGGATGAACTGGTCTCCGCCGAGGTACCCAATACGGAAGGGCGAAAGGGCAAATGCTGGGACATCCAGATCCATTGCCGCTTAAACGGGGAAGAGATTGCACTAATCTGCCTGACCGACATGGACCACACCTTCGCGGAACTCATCGAACTGGCATCTGACGGTGTCGATCTTTATCCGGGGGATGTGATCGGCTGTGGGTCACTGGGACCCCCACCTATGTTGAGACTTAACGAAGCACGGAATTCAGGCAATCCCTCCCACACCGGTCAATGGCTGAAAGACGGTGACATAGTACAGCTGGAAGCAGATGGGCTCGGCTCGCTCACAAGTGAAGTGATAGTGGAGGAAATCTGATTTACAACTTCCCGGTTGGGCCTAATCATTTATTTTTGCGCCTCAACAGTAAAAAACATAATGCATTTATCAGAACAGGAGATCATTCGCAGGGAGAAGCTAAAGGAGCTGCAATCCCTGGGTATTGACCCTTATCCGGCCGCGACTTTTCCTGTGAACATTACTGCAGCCTTTATCAAGACAAACTATGTTTCCAGCCAGAACGAAGCAGATTTCGCCGAAGTCTGCCTCGCCGGAAGGATCATGGGGATCCGGGACATGGGTAAGGCGTCGTTCGCGGTTCTGCAGGACGGTTCGGGTAAGATTCAACTCTATATTAAAAGGGATGATATCGCAAATGGTGAAGACAAATCCCTCTACGACAAGGTTTGGAAACACCTGACCGATATCGGTGACATCATCGGTGTCAAAGGCTATGTGTTTACCACAAGAACCGGTGAAGTATCTGTGCACGTGAAAGAATTGCAATTCCTGTCCAAATCGGTCAAACCGCTGCCCATTGTAAAAGAAAAGGAAGGCGAAACCTTCGACGCGGTGACCGATCCCGAATTCAAATACCGGCAGCGCTACGCCGACATGATCATCAACCCGCACGTCAAGGAAACTTTCATCCGCAGGACAAGGATGATCAACGCCATCAGGGATTTTCTGAACGCCAAAGGCGCCCTGGAAGTTGACACCCCTGTATTACAGAATATTCCTGGTGGAGCTGCCGCACGCCCCTTCACCACCCATCACAATGCCCTGGATATCCCCTTATATCTGCGCATAGCCAACGAGCTTTTCCTGAAACGCCTGATCGTTGGGGGATTCGACTGGGTGTATGAGTTCAGCCGGAATTTCCGTAATGAGGGGATGGACCGCACTCACAACCCGGAATTCACCGTCCTGGAGTTCTATGTAGCCTACAAGGATTACAACTGGATGATGGAAATCACTGAACAGTTGCTCGAAAATGCCGCCATCGCAACCAACGGAACCACGCTTGTGGTAGCCGACGGCAAGGAGATCGACTTCAAGGCGCCTTACAAACGGGTAACCATGTACGACGCCATCAGGGAATATACCGGACATGACATTACAGGCATGGGCGAAGAGGGGCTGATAAAAATTTGCAGGGAATTGTCGATCCATGTCGATGACAGCATGGGCTTGGGCAAACTGGTTGATGAAATTTTCAGCAAGGCCTGCGAACCCCATTTCATCCAGCCGACATTCATCATAGACTACCCGGTAGAGATGAGTCCATTAACCAAGAAACACCGTTCAAAGCCGGGCCTCGTAGAAAGATTTGAGTTGATGATCAATGGCAAGGAAATGGCGAATGCCTACTCTGAACTCAATGATCCGGTGGAACAGCGTGAACGCTTTGAAGAACAGGCCAGGCTGATCGAAAGGGGTGATGACGAAGCCATGTTTATCGACAACGACTTCCTCCGTTCCCTCGAGTATGGTATGCCACCCACAGCCGGCATTGGTTTCGGCATCGATCGTTTGTGCATGCTGATGACCGGACAGCCTTCTATCCAGGACGTGCTATTTTTTCCCCAGATGAGGAATGAAGAGATCCGGACGGATGCTTAGTTTTCTTTTTCTTTCTTGCCTGAAACCATTTTCTTGAGATTCTCGGCAGTAGCCGCTATCTCCTTATTAGTGAAAAACTTGTAAACTTCGTGCTCCTTTGACGGGTCGAAGGAACCCGGTATGTGCAGGTACGGTCCAATGATCTGCGCGTCTGTATTTTTCGTGATGAGTTTGATGTCGAACGGTGGTATGTTGTAATTCCTCGCCGCTTCGCTCACATTTGTGCCAGCCATCAGTGCGTGGAGACTGTCCATCCTGTTGATCAGGTCAGCTTCGGTGATCACTGTGCGTGAATTGTCGCTCCCTGTTTTTTGATAGCTGCCTACCAGGGTGTCCTTCTTGATGTTTAACAGGTAATAGCCCGGTTCCTTTACTGAAAACCCCTGGGTGCCTTTTGGCGAAACCACAACTACACTGTCTCCATCGGGTACAAGCACCGTTTCCTTATGCGAGCCGCCGGGAGTGAGCGTGATGGTGTTGCCCTGGATCGCAACATCGCCACTCGATTCAACAAGTACTTTTTTGTCTCCGCCCGATGAACAAGAGGCGAGGAGAATTACCGCAAACAGAAAGAGATATTTCATGACCTGAGTTTTTATTTTTTCACTTAAAGTGATTTCACGCCAAGCCGCCAACCTGCCTGCCTGCCGGCAGGCAGGGAATTCGCAAAGGCGCGAAGGGAACCTGTCTTTTTTTGCGTCTTTGCGTTCTCTTTGCGCTTTTGCGTGAAATTCCGTGCGCCCTGCCTACGGCAGACACGCTTGGCGTGAAATTAATTTTTACCAGGCTTTTTCAAATCTCTCACCCACCTTTTTCCAGTTGATCACGTTCCAGATCACACCAAGATATTCGGGTCTGCGGTTCTGATACTTTAGGTAGTAAGCATGCTCCCACACATCAACACCAAGAATTGGCTTACCCTTAACCTCGGCCACATCCATCAGGGGATTGTCCTGATTTGGAGTAGAGCTGACTTCGAGTTTACCATCCTTTACTATCAGCCATGCCCAACCGGAACCGAAGCGGGTGGTGCCGGCGGCGTTGAATTTTTCTTTGAACGCGTCAAATGATCCAAATTCCTTATCAATCGCTTCAGCCAGCTTGCCAGAAGGTTTGCCTCCTGCATTTGGTGCCAGGCTTTCCCAGAAGAAACTGTGGTTCCAGTGTCCGCCACCGTTGTTGCGGACAGCAGGACTGATCGAGCCTGCAGCGGCAACAAGTTCTTCGATCGATTTATTTTCATTCGGTGTACCCGCTATAGCTTTATTGAGATTGTCGATATAGGCCTGATGGTGTTTTCCATGATGTATCTGCATGGTCGTTGTATCAATGTGAGGCTCCAGTGCATCGTGTGCGTAAGGCAGAGCTGGTAATGTGAATGCCATAACTAAAGAATTTATAGTTGATTAAATGATTGGCAAAATTACATAATAATTATACCAACCTCAGACAATCATCTTTTTGATTGAAAAAATTCCTTCATTAGTAAAGCACATTCATCATCCAGAATGCCGGAGTATATTTCTGTGCGGGGGTGAAACGGCGAAATGATGTTCGAACCGGCATACTTGCGATAACCATTCTTGGGATCGGCGGCCCCGTAGATTACTGCGCCGATCTTACTCCAGTAGATTGCACCTGCGCACATCAGGCATGGCTCGATGGTTATGTAGATCGCAGCATCGGGAAGGTATTTGCTGCCAAGGAAATTGAAGGCCGAAGTAAGCGCGATGATCTCTGCGTGAGCCGTAGGATCGTTGAGGGTTTCAACCTGGTTGCATCCCCTGGCAATTATTCTGTCATTTTGTACGATCACCGCACCTACCGGAACCTCCTGTGCATCGAAAGCTTTTCTTGCTTCCTTCAGCGCCTGTTGCATAAAAAATTCGTGGGTCATCGACCCACGAAAATAATAACAATCATTTAATCAATGCGTCTCACATTTCCAGATCCGGAAATTCGGGTGTCGATCAAGGGTCTTCCCCTATACCAGACATCCCCGCTGCCTGCGATTTTCGCATTCAACTGCTCGTTGACAAAAAGCCTGATGTCGCCGGAACCGCTTGTTTCCGTGTCGGCTGTTTCTGCGGGAACGTTGCTGAGGTCTATGTCGCCGCTGCCTTCGATATCCAGTTGCTCATTGCCCACTATGCCGTTCAACGCCTCAACATTGCCCGAGCCGCTGATCTTCACTTCAAGATTGTTTGCTTTGAGAGTGGTAACCAGGATCTTGCCTGAACCACTGATCCGGAGCTTGAGGTCTTCTGCTGAAAGACTGTCAGGGATGAAGAGATTACCTGATCCGCTGACTTTGAAGGATCTTGCATTCGGACCCTCGACAGTGATCCTGAGATGTTCACCTGAAGAGATCACCCGGTTATGCCGGAGTTTCACTTTCAATTCGCCGTTGTTCACATTTGTTTCAACGATATCCAGAATATTGCGTTGCCCTTCAAGAGTGATTGACTCAACTTCGGACTGAATGAAAACCAGTTCGCCAGGAACTTCGAATTCCAGTTCAGTAAATGGTGCGGGAGTTCTTTTTTCAGTAACAATGGGGCCGCTTCCTACGATTTTACGGCAGGAATTCAGGCTGAATAAAATAAGGCCTGCAAGTACCGCCACGGATAACTTTTTCATGATTTTTTAATTGTTTTATCTCTTGACAAAAAAGGGACGCCTTACCCCTACGTCTATTTTTATTTTAGAAAATATTAACACCTGCACTCCAACCGATCCAGCCAGTAACCTGATCGCTGAACTTATGTGTACTGTACCCGCCGGGAGGGGTGGATTTGTACCCAGGAATCTGACGATCCTGGTCGGAGACATAGACCGAATATGACGGTCCCGCATAAACGGACAGAAATTTTGTAATCCTGAAGGTCAGCGCAGGGTTGACCCTGCTCAAAACATTGGAGTAATCCCAGGTTCCCCTGTATAGGTACTGGCCGGTGAGATCAACGTTGAGGCTGAACTTTTTCCCCATCTGGATCTCTGATCCCAATCCATAACCGAAGCTAAATAGTTGTTGTTCTACTGGTGTATTGTATCCCGCAAGAAGAATGCTGTAAAACTTTCTGTTGCCCGTTTTGAAGGCGACGTTCAGGTCGGTGACTTCGTTTGTGGAAATGGACAATTTATGATAGCCTTTAGCCACAATATTGATCAGGCCGATACTGTAGCCCTCTGAAGTGTCGGACACATTGATCAATCCAATCTGCACTCCCTTCAGTTTCCGGGTGTAGTTAAACAGGCCGGATATCTGCATGCCGGTTGTCTGCCTGCTACTGATATTCGCCACACCTGCGATCTGCATTCCCTTTATGGTCCTGTTCGTGAAGTTCGCGACTCCGGCGACTTGTATGCCCTTCGTATGTTCCCCGACGTGATTATAAACCCCGGCCAGCTGTATTCCCGTCAGGTTTTTATGCTGATAATTAACGATGCCGGCTGCACCAACACCCACGAAATTCATCAGGTTGGTGTTGTTCAGACCCGAAACCTGTACACCGGTCACATTGCCCCCAACGAGGTTCGAAAGTCCTGCCACCTGCACATAACCCATGTCCTTTTTGTCGATATTAAAAAGCCCTCCGATTTCAAATCCCCTCGTGCCCCCGGAATAACCACCCAGGACGTTCAGAGAAAAATTGTTGATCACCTGGCTGTTGAGTCTGCCATTTGTACTCAGGCGGGGCAACAGGGAAACCTGCCATGGCCTCGCCGTAAAGAAGTTTCTAAGGTTGATACTCTGAAGCCTTTGCCCGGATGAAACAAACCACCTCGTGAGTGTTTTCTTATCCACCAGTTGTGAATCGGCTTTGACATACCTGTAAAGCCAGGAAGTACTGTCGTTCATCGGAACTTCCAGGTCGATTGATTCAGGTGCCTTATAACCATCCGGGCCGATGATGACCGTGTGCTCTTTTGTGAGCAGTGGAACCAGTGTAACGATGACGGTCTGGTTGAAGCGCGGCGTAAGCACCACGCTGGTATCCTTGTAAAATTCCTTGCTCACCGAGATCGTTGCCTTTTTGTACCTGCTTTTCAGCCGCATCCTGAAAAATCCATTGCTGTTGGTGTTAACGATGATCAGTCTGTCCTTTTCATAAAGGCTGGCGCCTTCAATTTTTTCCCCTGTCTGATCGTCAACCACATGCCCACTGATGTAATAAAACTTATTCTCTGTTTCAGCGGCGCTGGTCACGACCCTCAGCTTTAGTGGAGCCTTGCGAAGAATGATATAATTACCGCTTTCCTTGAATTCGAAACCATCGCCGAGCAACTGCTTCAATACTTCACCGATGGGCCGGTTGCTGACATTTGCCGACACCAGGGTGTCTTTGTTGATGATCCGGCTATTATAAGAAAAATAGAAATTCTCCTTGTTACTTATGATCTCTAGTACATCATCCAGTTTTTGATTACTGATAGTGATTGTTATATTTCTTGAGAGCAGCATTTGTGAATATCCCGTGATCGAACTACTTAGCAGAATGATCAATAGTATTGCCTGGCTTATCTTTTTTTGCCTTTTCATGATACCTTAAAATCTTGTTTTTATTTGAGAATAATGACCTCGCCTCGTCTTTCGACAGTGATGCCGAAGGTTTCGCCGATGACATGGAGCACATTTTCCAATGATTCATTTGAAAATGTAGTAGTCAGCGGCAATTGATTCAATGTTTTGTTTTCAATGATGATGTTTGCATCATAAGCCTCGTTCAGGATCGTCACCAGTTTCCATAAGGGTGTGTTGTCGCAGATGAATTCTTTGGTGCGGTAGTAATTATACAGTTCATCCGGGTTTGGCTGTACCTGCAGACTGTCGCTGTTTCCGGTTAACAGTTTCTGGCCTTTGGTCAGTATCCTTTCTTTATTGTGCCTTTTGATTTTTACAACACCCGATTCCACGATCACTTCCGTATTTCCGTCCTTTGTTTTGACATTAAAAGCGGTGCCCACGACGGTGATCGTCATATCATTTACAGTGACCACAAATGGTTTTTTCCTGTCGGGGGTGACGTTGAAGAAAGCTTCACCTTTAAGACTGACATTTCTCTCGTTTCCTTTCAGTCTTCCGGCATAAGTGATCTCTGAGTTTTTGTTGAGCGTGACCACCGAACCATCGGGAAGGGTATCCGCTTTGGATACCTGCCCTGAAGCGAAAACGACAGGCGCCGAACTGGTTTTATCCCAAACCAGGTAACCAAGCGTGAGCGCGCCTATAACCAGGATGATGCTTGCGGCTGCGCGGAACCTGAAAAATCCATCAGACATCTGGCGGACGAGTCGGGGTTTTTTTTCCACCTTGGCCACCCTTTGCTGGAACCTGCGCCAAGCAGCCTGTTCGTCCATTTCTTCAGGCAGCACCAGCTGCTGACTGGTTTCCCAGATCAGCCTGAACTGATCAAAATATTTTCGGTTGCCCGCATCTGCTGCCACCCAGTCCTCCACCCTTCTCCGGTTTTCCGGATTGCCTTCATTCAGCAGGTAGCTGATAAGCAGTTCATCAATACTATTTGGGTCGAGATGTTTCAAAACAATTGATGGTTTACGGTTGGTGCCAGTAAAATTGCAATCAATGGAAGATAGTCCGCCAGTTTGATCCGGAGGATCCTGAGTGCCTTACCCATCTGGTTTTCTACCGTTTTTACTGACAACCCGAGCCTGTCGGCTATTTCCTGATATTTAAGTTCTTCAAAGCGGCTCATCTGAAATATTGTCCTGCACTGTTCCGGCAGGCCTCTGAGCGCAGCGTCGATCCTTTCCTGCAGTTCCGACAATTGCACTTTGGAAGATGTATTCTCGACGTCATTTTTTTGTCGCGCAGCATGCATTGTATAAGCCGTCCTGACTTTCTGGTGCTTAATATGATTCAGGCTTTCGTGGTAAACCGACTTGTACAGGTAGGCGGTGAGGGAGGTATGCACATCATTGATCATGCCTTTCTTCTCCCATATCTTCAGAAATACATTCTGAACCATTTCCTCTGCAGTGACTTCTTCTTTCACAATCGTAAAGGCATACGCGTAGAGCTTCTTGAAATGAGACGTAAAGATCCTTTCAAAACTGAGTTCATCTTTGGAAACCAATGTAATAGTGCCGGATTCCGGTATTTCCATCCTGTATTTTTGAAACTTCGTCTTTTCAAAGACTGCACCTACTGCGCCTGCCATTTAAATCAGACAACGCAGGCTTCTGATACCCCTACGCCGGAGTAGAATTTTCTTCGGGTGACAAAAGTTGGCCAAAGTTAAGGGCTGTTCATGGGGCGAATCAAACGGCCCCGGAGAAATTTCGGGAACAACTGCTATTCACCGATGATCGGTGTATTTTCCTGCAGGAATGGCAGCCTTGAGGGTATTTATTTCTTCTATGGTCAAACTGTCCATGTCGACGGTGGTGGCCGCTTCCTCAAGTTGCTGGAGTGTGCGGATACCCGTTACTGCTGAACAGATCGAGGGGTGATGGAGCACGAACTGAATCGCCGTCTGGACCCCGGTCCTTTCCCCGCCTGATAGTGCTCCGACGGCATTTGCCGCCGAACCAACCGTTTCGGGGCCCTGCCCCAGGTAGGGAGCGGGTGACTTATCCACCAGCAGACCCTGGGCCAGGCTACCTCGGGCGAGTACACCGATATTGTTCTGGTGTAATAATTCAAGGCAGGTCTCTTCTGGTCTTCGGTCGAGCAGGCTGAATTGCATCATCACGCTAACCATGGAAGATCGGGAAACCCATTGCCGGATAACGTTTGGCCGGATAGACGATGCCATAGTAGAGGATCTTTCCCTGTCTCACCAAAGTATCAAACGCATCGATGGTGGCATCTATGGGATCATCGATGGTGCCGCCATGCAACTGGTAGAGGTCGATATGATCGGTCTGAAGGCGTCGGAGGCTGCTTTCTACTGAACTGATGATGTGCGCCGGGCTGGGATTCCAGCTCAGGGATCCATCGGGTTTGCGCTGGTTGCCCACTTTCGAGGCAATGACGGCCTTGTCCCTTTTGGTCTTAAAGGCTTTGCCAACGGCAGTTTCGTTGTCCCCGTCATCGTAGATATCCGCAGTGTCGAAGAAATTAATGCCCAGGTCAATGGCATGGTCTAAAAGCGAAAGGGCTTCCTTTTCATATTTTGGAAGCGACATACAGCCAAAACCTATTGAAGAGATATACAGTGTGGAAGTGCCGAGTTGTGAATATTGCATATCGAAGAATGAGTAGTTTAATGCCTTGCAAAAATCAGACTGCGCATTTCGAATGATAATTTTCGAGCACTATGGCAGAACGCTCAAATTCATATCCGGAATAATGTCGTTCGATCTCTGTTAGCACGTCCTCTATTTCTTCGAGTGATTTGAGGGTCACCAGCCTTGCGCGGTAGTCCTTGATATTGGGCAGACCTTTAAGGTAATTCGCATAATGCCTTCGCATTTCCAGGATACCCACGACGGGGCCCTTCCATTCAAAGGATCTGCGCAGGTGTTTCCGGCAAACCTCGATACGTTGCTCAATCGTAGGGGGCGGAAGCTGTTCTCCTGTGTTGATGTAATGCTTTATGTCGCTAAAGATCCAGGGATAGCCAATCGCGGCCCGGCCGATCATGATTCCGTCCACCCCATAACGATTTTTGTACTCTACGGCTTTTTCCGGTGAATCTATGTCGCCATTCCCAAATATGGGTATGTGTATCCTGGGGTTGTTTTTCACCTTGCCGATCAGGTTCCAGTCCGCCGATCCTTTGTACATCTGTACCCGGGTCCGGCCATGAATGCTGAGGGCCTTAACCCCAATGTCCTGGAGCCGTTCAGCTACCTCCTCAATATTTTTGGAATCTTCGTCCCAGCCCAGCCGGGTCTTTACGGTCACAGGCAGTGAGGTTGACCTGATCACCGCCTCCGTAAGGCGGACCATCAGGGGCAAATCTTTGAGTACGCCGGCCCCTGCTCCCTTGCAAGCCACTTTTTTAACGGGACAGCCATAGTTGATGTCGAGCAGATCGGGGTTGGTGACGTCGACGATCTTTGCGGCCAGGGCGAGGCTATCCTCATCTCCTCCGAATATCTGGATACCCACTGGCCTTTCGTAGTCAAATATGTCGAGTTTCTTCCTGCTTTTGATGGCATCGCGGATCAATCCTTCGGACGATATGAATTCGGTGTACATCAGGTCCGCGCCATTGTCCTTGCACACAGCCCGGAATGGAGGGTCGCTCACGTCCTCCATGGGTGCAAGGAGAAGGGGAAATTCAGGAAGTGATATGTTGCCGATGGTTACCATGTTGTCGGGCCTTTGAGCCGGGTTTGCTGTGCGAACAGGTCAATCGCCAGGCTGCCGTCAGATAGCTTATCCGTATCTTGTAAAGCAAACGGCTGCAAATTTACATTTAATTGGTTATGATTGGTTACCTGCGTGTTAAAAGTCCCTGGTCTCAGTTAGCTATTTTCCTTGGTTTATTCGGCGCTGCCTTTTTCCTCGCCTCGCTGGTGATGGCCCTTCTGTTGATGTCGAGGGGTATCCCATTAGCCGGCATGCAAAACATGAACCTGGGCGATCCACGCATGTTGAGTACCATGAAATTAATACAGGGCATTTCTGCCGTGATCATCTTTCTGTTTCCCGCCATTGCCTTCGCTTTAATTGTTTTCAAACGGAAGCCGTTTGAGTTCCTTGGTTTTAAAAGGGCCCGCACCGGCAAGATGTATGCGCTGGCCGTGGTCATCATCCTGGTAGCTTTCCCCCTGGTATTCTGGCTGGGTGAACTGAACCAGGGCCTGCCTCTGCCAAAATGGATGACGGGCATGGAAGCCGAGGCGGAAAAGCAAATGCAAGCCTTCCTAAAAGTGAGTGGACCGATGGATATCCTGGTGAACCTGTTCCTGGTCGCTCTGCTGCCTGCTATCTGTGAAGAGGTTTGTTTCCGGGGAGCGTTTCAGCGTATTCTGATTCACCTGAGCCGGAGCCCATGGATTGGGATTATTGTTGCTTCGATCATTTTTTCGGCTCTCCATCTCCAGTTCCAGGGGTTTCTTCCCCGTATGTTCCTTGGTGTGCTTCTTGGCGCACTTTATTGGTACAGTGGCAGCCTTTGGACCAGTATCCTTGCCCATTTTATCAACAATGCCGTGCAGGTGGTAGCGGTGTCCTATGCGCCAGGCATTGCCACCAAAGATCCATCCATTCCATTCATTGCCGCCCTGATCAGTGCGCTCGCCGTGCTGGCAGTGATCTGGCTGTATAAATCATTTTCCACGGTCACTTATGAAAAAGTTTACGAACCCGACGATCTCAATAAAGTCAACCAGTTCATCGCATAAAACTTCCTGCTCATGGCGCTGAACATTTCCACCTTCCAGACCCGACTAGTGACTTCGGTGGTTTTTACTGCTGTCATGATCTTTGGTGTAGTCACCAGCAACTTCACATTTTTCGTTCTTTTCAGCGTGATCCATTTTGGATGTTGGTTCGAATTCCAGCGCATCATCGCGAAGATCGATCCCGAATACTCCGGTATTACGGCATTTCATAAGTATGGGATAATGCTTGCAGGCTGGTGTTGCCTGCTTTACTTCACCAATAATACTTTTCGATTCGGCGATTTTGTGTTTCACGCCGTGGGATGGTGGCTTGGCCTGCTTTTCGCTTTCCTGCTGCCAATCACGGAGTTGCTCTTCGCCAACACGATCTCATTAAAAAACATTGCTTACTCGATGGTCGGCCTCATCTACATCTCCCTGAGTTGTGGACTGATGATCGACCTGCTGATCTTCCCTTCACTGCCTTTTCAATCTGTGCCCTTATTTCCAGTTGTGCTGATAGCCTGTATGTGGATCAATGACACCATGGCCTACCTCGTTGGGTCAATGATCGGCAAAACACCCCTGTCTTCCATCTCCCCCAAAAAAACCTGGGAGGGAACCATTGGTGGAATTATTTTAAGTGTAACCGCAGTGACCATCACCAGTTATTACGTGGTGGTATTGCAGGATTTCAGCTGGATACACTGGCTGATGATCTCTCTAATTGCCAGTATTACCGGAACCTTTGGTGACCTCGCTGAGAGCAGACTGAAAAGAATGGCGGGCATCAAGGACAGTGGAAGGATAATGCCCGGCCACGGCGGCTTCCTCGACCGATTTGATTCCCTGTTGGTGGCAACTCCTTTCGTATGGGGCTATATTGAAATTTTTATGCGTTGATCTGCGCTCATCTTCCCTATTTTTGAGTCTTAACCAAGCTGTCATGACGATCCACAAGGAAGGAATAAAAACGATTGTAATAACAGCCATCCTTTTCGGCGCCATCAACCTTGGCTCTTTCTTCTTTCTTAGTTTCTACTATCCCTGGCTCAGCTGGTTCATTTTCCTGGTGACCATCGTCGTCTGGCTGTTCATCATTTCCTTTTTCAGAATCCCCGGGCGGTCCCTGGCGGCTGCCGAGCAATCAGTGATCTGTCCTGCCGATGGCAAGGTGGTGGTGATCGAAGAAGCCTATGACGACGAGTATTTTAAAGACAAAAGACTCCAGATCTCCATATTCATGAGCCCGGCAAATGTGCACCAGAACCGTAATCCAGTCAGCGGTGAGGTTGTTTATAACCAGTACCATAAGGGCAAGTACCTCGTGGCCTGGCATCCCAAATCTTCTACAGAGAACGAAAGGCACAGTGTGGTTATCAAGAACCAATATGCCGAAGTGCTGGTGAAACAGATCGCGGGAGCGGTTGCCCGAAGGATTGTGAACTACCTGAAACTGGGTCAGCGGGTAGATCAGGCCGCCGAAATGGGGTTCATCAAATTCGGTAGCAGGGTAGACGTGTTGCTGCCTGTTGGAACTACGGTGCTGGTGAAACTCAATGAAACGGTCAAAGGCGGTGTGACGGTGCTGGCTACATTCTAAAAAATAGTCTGCAGTTCTTTCATCGACCGGACGATATATGTAGGAACAATCGCACAGACCATATTGGTGTGATTCATGAACACCTGGTCGATGCCTGCGTTCTTTGCGCCCGCGATGTCCACTTCCACACTGTCTCCGATCATGATGCTGTTGCCTGGCAATGCTTTTGCTTTCATGAGGGCATAATCGAAAATTTCCTTTTGTGGTTTGATGCTGTTGCAGGATTCCGAGGTGATCACTTCAATAAAGAATTTGTCGATGCCCGATCTTTTCAGTTTGCTTTGCTGTGTGAGTTCAAAACCATTGGTGATCAGATGCAGTTGGTAGCCTTTCCGATTAAGGTACTCCAGGGTGGACATGGTGTCGGGAAAAAGGTGATTGTAGTTAGGAAGTTTTTCCGTGAACTGATCGCCAAGCAGGCGGGCCAGGGCCTCATCGCCAACCCGGAAATCCATGAGGGTGTGGTGCATTCTTTTCCAACGCAGGTCGGCACCTTTGATCTCACCATTGCGGAATCGCTCCCAGAGCTTGTCGTTGTGCGTGGTGTAGCTGGTATAAAAAAGTTCGAAATCATGCACCCCTCTTTTTACCAGCCCGTGTTCACGGTAGATATCCTGCATCGTCAACCTCGCGTTGGAAACGTAGTCCCAGAGCGTGTGATCGAGGTCGAAAAAAAGATGCCGGTACTTCATCGGGCAAAATTAAAGATTGAAGCAGGTTAAAAGTTAAAAATCAAAAGGTAAAACTGAAGAAAATTATCTTACTCCGGCACGCGTCGATCGCTGGCAAGCTTAAATATTAATCCCGGATCTGTCAGGTGATTATATAAACTAAAGATTTTCAAGTTTTGATTTTTAACTTTTAACTTTTCCGTATGAAAATCATCATAACGGGCGCATCAAAGGGGATCGGAAAGGCAATTGCGGAAAAGTTTGCGACGGACGGCGCTTCATTGTGGGTCTGCGCCAGGAATGAAAAGGATCTCATGGTCTTGTCGGATCAGATTGCCGGCGTGCACCCATCATCAACGATAAATTACCTGGTCTGTGATGTGGCAAAAAAATCTGAAGTATTGAAGTTCGCTGCATGGGTAAAAAAGGAGGCCGGCGGGGTGGATATCCTTGTCAACAATGCCGGTAATTTTAATCCAGGAGAGATCAAAGATGAAGAAGAAGGCGTTTTGGAAACACTGATCGAAACAAATCTTTATAGCGCTTACTACCTCACCAGGGCACTCCTGCCCCTGATGATCTCAAAAAAAAGCGGGCACATCTTCAACATCTGCTCCATAGCTTCTTTGCAGGCTTACAACAACGGTGGCTCCTACAGCATCACAAAACATGCTCTTGCTGGTTTTTCGGCAAACCTTAGGCATGAATTAAGGAAAGACAATATTAAGGTGACCTCCGTATTCCCGGGAGCTGTTAACACTGCTTCATGGGAAGGTAGCGGGGTGGCACCCGAAAGGCTGATGGATGCCGATGACATCGCAGCGATGATCCATGCCGCCTCAAAGTTGTCCGCCAGGGCCTGCGTGGAAGAGATGGTGATCAGGCCGCAGTTGGGCGACATTTGAGCTCAGTCTGAAAAGTGAAAAACCCGTTGTTATAGTTTAAGATTTAACTTTCCCCGTTCATCCCAAACTTCCTTGGGCACTACCATCCCTCATCTCCCTTGTTTATCTTTGCAAAACACCATGATCAAAAAGGTACCAATCAACCGGCTTATCCTGATTATTGCACTGGCCTGTAGCCTGCTGACGACTACGGCACAGAGCAATTATGACAAGATCACTGAAAAACCCCAGGTCGATGATCAGTCAGAAATTGCCTCCAGGGATAATATGGAAGAAAAGATTCGCAAGAACTTTTTCCTCCGTGCCGAAGTAAGCAAGACACAATGCTATGTTGGCGAACCGATCATGGCTACTTTCAAGGCCTATTCCCGCCTCACGGCCAACTCACAGGTGGTCCGAAGGCCTTCGCTCACTGGTTTCAGCGTGGTGGAAATGGTCGACTCCTATAGCAGCCTGCCCGACGTCGAGCAACTGGACGGAAAATATTACAATGTGCATCTTATCAGGAAGGTTCAGCTTTTTCCACTTCAGCCCGGCCATTTTGAACTCGAGCCGGCAGAGGTCGAAAGCACTATCCATTTCCGGCATCCCCTGAGGCTTAAATCGGCCTCGAAGAATTTCAACGACCTGCTCTCCGACCGCTCAAAAGAACTGCTCCCCGACTCCCTGCTCGAAAAGAAGATCCTCTCATACACTCCCGTGGTGGCCATCGACGTGTTGCCTCTTCCGCAACAAGCCACAGCTGTGGATAGTTTCAGCGGAGCCATCGGCAATTTTGCCATCAGGATGGAGGCGAAGGACCACAGCTGGAAACAAAACGAGCCCGCCACGGTCAAACTGATCATATCCGGCACGGGCAACTTCCCCCTGATCACTCCCCCACCGATCATTTGGCCAAAGGGTATCAAACCCGGCGATCCGCGGGTGATTGAAGAAACAAACAAATACATATTCCCGCTTTCGGGAACCAAGGTGTTTGAATATACCATCGACACCAGGGACACGGGTTCCTTTGAGATCCCGCCCATCGTTTTTTCTTATTTCGATCCGATCAATAAAACATACAGGGATGCAAGGACGGACCCATTTTTTTTCAGTATCGAACAGTCTTCATTCAACCTGAAAAGAGGCCCCGAACCTGTTGCTGTGACCGAACCACTGATTCCCAGGCAATGGTATTTTTATGGGTTCATCGTGTTGGTGATCATCGGGTGGATCATCGTGCAGGTTGTCAGGTCGGGCAAGCAGCCGAGCAAGGGCACAGCAAAGCGTGCACCTGCGCCGATGGTCAAAACTCCCGAACCCGAAGTTGAAGACATCGTGCTGCTCGAAGACATGATCTACCCGGTAAAGAAAGCCCTGAATGCCGGAGACCATCCTCAATTTTATCAGCAGCTGAAACAAAGTGTGTACACCGTAATGGGCAAGAAATTCAATCTGCCTTCAACTGCCCTGTCCAAACAATCCATTCTTTATTACCTGAGAAAAGAGTCAGCGGACGAAAGTTCGGTGAAGGAATTGTCCAGTCTGTTGGATGAGTCAGAACTGGCACTTTACACTCCAAATGCGGTTGCAGAGAACATGGAAGAAGCCTATCAACGACTTGAAACCGTGCTCAACAAACTCACTGCGTGATGAGGTCTTCGATTCGCCTGTCATTGATGTAAACACCTTCGAGCACTCCGGTGCCATTGTAAATCTTCACTTTCGCATAGGTGTCACCGTTTAACCGCGAAGAATCCCGATACATTTTCTCGGCCTGGGGAGCCTTGAACTCATTCATATAATACTCGTCGAAGGGAAAATTCAATGCGAGGGCCCAGAGGCTGTCATTTTCCTTCGAAGCATAATTCACCTTTGCCTTCAGATAATTCCTTCCCCCAGAAGGAACATGATGAAAAACCTTTTCAATCTTCGCATGCCCGCCTGCGGTAGTTCCCAGGATAAGATATACATCCTGCCCATAGTGAAAGGGAGATCCGTTTTTCACGAAGACCGTTTCATCGGCGAAGGACAAAGACACAAAACGTCCCTTGAACGGGTCCGCAGGATCTATGGGTCTGGTCCTGAATTTAAATAGTTCTCCCTGGTTCAGTACTCTGCGTCTCGACCAGAGCATCTGTAAGGGAACAAACCACTGCGCCGCAGCCATAATGATAAATGCATAAAGCAGGATCTTCTTCATAGCGCGGATTTTTCAATGATTTTTTTTCTCCTGCGGATCATCATCGAATTCAGGATGAAGAACCCTGCCCCGGAAGCGATGAACATCAGGCCCCGCCACATGAATGGAATATTTGTGTCGAAGAAGCGGATCAGCGCAAGCGTTGCAAGTATCAAAAGGCCAAGATTCAGGTAGCCCAGGTGGTCGCGGCTTGTTCCCCTGTAGATGTAGATTACCCCGGTAACCAATATCCAGATGTTGAATATGAAGATGCCCATGAATGGCGCATGCCGCAACAACAACACACAGACAAGAAAGATCAGCGGGGTCAGCGTAACCAGGTCGATCCCGGTCTTTAATGTTCTTAAAATATTCTTTAATAAAACAATGAGATAGATCAGGACGATAAGGAGGCACAGGTAGGTAAAGGATTCACGAAGCAATTGTCCGATTCCCGGCCTACCCGCAGCTTCCCTCCAGAATTCAGCAAAGGTCCAGAAACAGAGAACGCCCACCATCACCGGAAGGGAAACCAGCCGGAAGGGATTAAGGAAAAGCCTCGTTTCATTGAACAACTCCCGTTTGCCCACGAGGTAAAATAATCCGGCGAGGGAAATATATGCGCTGCAGACCCATGCAAACTCATTGTAGCCTGAAGGAATAAAGGCTCCCAGCGCCAGCATCGTCGACAATACAAAGAACCAGTTGTGGAGGTAGAAAGAATTCTTGCTGCTTCCGACGTTGCGCAACAGCGTCAGGTATTTTGGGATCAGACATAACAGAATAAGAAAATAAGGATAGGGAAGTCGATTGCCCATTTCATATTCCTGTTTCTCAAAGACAAACCAGGTAGCCAGGGCGATGATGAACAGGGATACTGCGGAAGACCCGGTTATGTATACAATGGGCAGGGCCAGCACCATCCAGGTTAATAGGAAATCACCAAGCTCGCCACTGATCTGATAGATCTGAGAGATGAGAGAAATCGTTGCGGCTATGCCAAAGAAAAGCAGTATGGCCGTGACCTCCATCCAGCTTCTGTTTTCCCTGTGTTTCATCAGTGCAAGCAGACAGAGGACCTGGCCAACGAGCAAAGGCAAAATGGCAATAAGGGTTTTAACCCCCCGGTTGATAAATTCCCAGTTGTGCGCGAGCACGAGTATTACCCCGGAGCCCAGCAGGATACCTCCCATAACGGCGAGGATCAGAGTAAGTTTGCCCGACTGACTGCTTTTCTTTGCATCATAATACCGGCTGATTTCTGCTGCCGATTCTGATGTAATGATGCTGCGGCTGACTAATTCATCAAGATCGCGCAGTAGCTGGTTATTCATAATTTGGTTATTCTGTGTATTTGTATCCCACCCCCCTCACCGAATGAAAATACTGAGGATTGCGGCTATCCTCCTCGAAGTATTTGCGGAATCCCAGAATGAAGTTATCTATCGTTCTGGTAGTCGGGTACACATTGTAACCCCACACTGCCTGAAGGATCTTTTCTCTTGGCACTACTTCGTTCTTGTTTTCAATCAGCAACTTCAGTAGCATGGCCTCTTTCTTGCTGATCTGGAGCCTTTCGCCTTTCCTCGTGTGGACTTCCTGCGCACGGAAGTCGATAGAGTTCTTACCAAAGGTGTAGAGATCGCCTACAGAATCCTTTTCCTGCATCTTCTTGTTCTTCTCAATGAGCTTCTGAACCCTGAGCAACAGTTCTTCCAGGTTGAAAGGCTTGGTCAGGTAATCGTCGGCACCCTTCTTGAGGCCGAAAACCCTGTCGGCACTGGTATTGCGGGCGCTCAGCATGAGGATCGGCACATCGTTGTTTTGCAGACGGATGCTTTCCGTGACGCTGATTCCATCCAGCAGGGGCAGCATCACATCCATAATGATGAGGTCGAAATATTCCTGCTCCACTTTCTGAAGGGCCTGGTTTCCATCATAGGCCGAAGTAATGTCATATCCTTCGAGCTCCAGGTTCAGCTTAAGCGCATCATGAAGGTTTTCCTCGTCCTCTACCAGTAAAACAGAAAGTTTGTCGGAAGACATGAATCAAAGTTGAGGTGCAAATTTAATCACGAACACGGAACCCTGCGGCTGGTTGTCCTCTATCCTGATGACGGCGTGATGATCAGCAGCGATCTTTTTACAAAGATACAATCCAAGACCCGTTCCCTTGGTAGATCTTACTTCCTCGTTGCCCAGCCTGTAAAATTTACGGAATATCTTTCTCTTTTCATCCGGGGGTATCCCTGGGCCCAGATCCCGGACCTGCAGCACAATGGCCTGCGCTTCTTTTTTGAGTGAGCATCCGATCGGCGTCCCGGCTGCCGAATATTTTACCGAGTTTTCAAGCAGGTTGTTCACCAGGATTTCCAGCAGCAGGGCGTCTCCCTTGAGTTCCACCTCATCCTCCACGTCAATGGTCCAACGCCTCTCCGGATAACGATGCATGTATTCTGTGGCCGAACGCTTCACGAGGTCCGAAAAATTGAGATCTTCCTTGGCAAAGGGACTTCCTGCTTCGAGTTGGGCGGAAACGAGAATATTGCTGGCCAGTGAATTCAGGCGGTTGATCTCCTGGACCGTCATGTTCAGGAGCTTTTGTCTTTTTTCTTCATCCAGCTGATGCTTCTGCAGGGTCTCGAGGTTCAGTTTGGCTATGGCGATCGGGGTTTTTAGTTCGTGGGTGATGGCCATCATAAAATTTTCCTGCTGTATTTGCAAGGTGAACTGCCTGCGGATGGCCCTGTACATGAACACCGCCACTATGATGATCAGTGCAAGAAAAGTGGTGCCTTCGGAAACATATTGCGTGGTCTTCCTGGCCCTGTCCGACTCCACCACCTCCATTTTCTGATTAAAACCGGGGTCGTCGAGTCGCAGTTCGCTCAGTTTGTAATTAGCCATCTGCCGGTTCTGGCCTTCCAGTTCGATAAACCACAAAACCAGCGCGGCAACGATGTATACTAACAATAACCAGTAAACGATTGTGATGATCCTGAGCCGTTGTTTTTTGAGTATCATTAGGCAATCTTGGTCTTCATCCTTTTGACTTTTCTACCCTGATGCCGACATTCATAATGTGCCGCAGGGGGTCTTCACGCATTATGTTCTCGAGCCGGAACTTGTACACTCCTTTCCTGGAAAGGGGAAGGGGATTCCTGGTGATCTGAATTCGGTGTTCAAAGATGTCGTCCATGCCGGTACCCAGCCAGCCCTTGTCGTCGGTGGCGAGTTTAAGGTCGAGGCGCTGTCTGTTCACAGAATCGCCAGGTACCTGGGTGTAAACATTCATCCAGAGGTTATTATACCGGTAAGCGTCTGTATGCCGGACGACCACATAAATATTGTAAAGGGCCATGGTGTCGGTGATCTCGAAAGCGATCTCGGGGCGGAACGATGCTTCCCATTGTTGTTTGGGGATAACGACATTTTTTTCAAAAACATCCACGGTGGCGCAGGACCCGGCTGTCAGTGCGAGGGCT
>Ga0193752_1000618_pt1 | contig 33094 bp, 28 predicted proteins | sample H1c1metaG_FD_144924 | JGI IMG/M metagenome (GOLD analysis project Ga0193752, IMG submission 144924) | Soil microbial communities from a riparian zone of the East river system, Colorado, United States - H1c1 | ecosystem: Environmental > Terrestrial > Soil > Riparian zone | place: USA: East River... | reverse complement strand
GATGACGAAGCCGCTGACCACGGCGCCGACCACGAAGCTCAGCAGGATCAGCGCGAGGTGCAGCACTTCGGGCAGGTTGCCGGCGGCGAGTTCCACCCCTAGCAAGGTCGAACTGCCCGAGAGATGAGAAACGCCCTGGTGATTGAAGCCGCGCAGCGCGATCGCATTGACGCTGCCGGCGATCAGCGCGAGGAAGAATCCGCCGATCTCGACCCACTTGGGCAGTTTGTTGATCAAGCGGCGGTGATCTCTCAGCTGTCCTTCGCCAGCTGCACGATGAGCTCGCGCAGCCAGGTGTGCGCCGGATCGGGCTCATGCCGCTTGTGCCACAGCAGCACTTCCTGCGTGCGTGGCACTTCGAACGGCAGCGGCAGGATCTTGATCGGCAACCCCGGGAGGTACAGCCGCGCGACGCGTTCGGGCAGCGTCGCGGCGAGCGTCGAGCCCGGCAGCGCCAGCGGCAACTGCAGCAGGCTCGGCAACGTCATGTGAACCTTGAGGTCGATGTTGAGCAGGTTACGCACCAGCTGATCCGCGCTGCCGGTGAATCCGCCGGGCCGGCCGAACATGTGCCGCAGGGAGATATATTCGTCGATGGTCAGCGAATCCTTGACCGTCGGGTGATCGTTGGACACCGCGCAGACCCAGTTCACCGGCCGCAACGGGGTCGAGCGGATGCTCTCGGGATAGGCGCGCAGGTCGAACATCTGCAGGTTTTCGAGGCACAGGCACAGGTCGGCCTCGCCGTATTCGAGCCGGGAAAGCGAGGACGGCGAGATCATCTCGATGTGCAGGTCGAGCTCGGGCGATTCGAGCGACAACGTGCGCAGCAGGGCGGGCAGCACGCCGGGCACCGCTTCCTCGGACATGATCACCGTGAATTCGCGGCGCGCGGTCTTGGGGTCGAAGGTCGGCTGCGTGCCTAACATCACCTGGATGCGCAGCAACGCCTCGCGGACCGGCTCCAGCAGCGAGGCGCCGCGCGGGGTCAGTTCCATTTCGCGGCCGACGCGCACCAGCAGGGGATCGCTGAAGTATTCGCGTAGTTTGTGGAGCGCGGCGCTCATCGCGGGTTGTGAGACGAACACACGCTCGGCGGCGCGGGTGACGTTCTTCTCGCGCAACAGCGCGTCCATGGCGATCAGCAGGTTGAGATCGAAGCGATTGAGTTGCATGGCGCGCGTGATCATAGCCGCTCGCGCCCGGCAACCGGGGTTTCCCGGCAAGTTGAGGGCGTATTCCGCGTGGGTGGAGTCTCGCCCGGTGCATTGCGCTCTTATGCCGCCACGAGGGGAACTGTGGCGTTGAAACGTCAGCGCTGCGCGCTCCCATGGGGAAGCCATTCAAACCTGGCCGAGGGAGTTCGCAATGAACGAGCCACGCGATCGAGTCGCCCTGATGAGCCGCAAACCACTGACGCTCGCCATAGCGATGGCGCTGGCAGCCGCCACGGCCCAGGCACAGGCGCAGAACACAAGACCCAGCGGCACCGAGGAAGGCGGTCTCGAAGAGATCACCGTCACTGCGCGCTTCATCCAGGAAAATCTGCAGGAGACGCCGATCGCGATCACCGCGATCACGGCCGAAGAGCTGAGCTCCCGCGGCCTGAGTTCGGCTTACGAGGTCGCATACACCGTCCCCAACGCTTCGCTGCGCCCGGCGCAGGCCGCTTTCGGCGCCTCCATGTCCGCGTATATCCGCGGCATCGGTCAGTACGACTTCCTGCCCGAATTCGAGCCCGGCGTGGCTATCTACTTCGACGATGTGCTGCACCCGGTGACTTTCGCCTCGAGCGTCGACTTGATGGACCTGGAGCGCGTCGAAGTGCTGCGTGGCCCGCAAGGCACGTTGTTCGGGCGCGGCTCGATCGGCGGCGCCATCCGCTACATCAGCAAACCGCCGCAGGGTGACGAGACCGGAAACATCTCCGTCACGTACGGCGATTTCAACCGCGTCGACATCCGCGCGAGCTACGACTTCAAGTTGTCGGATACCGTGTTTGCGCGGGTCTTGGCCGGATACGGCGATGGCCTCGCCGCCGATGGAGCCGATGTCGATACGGCGCCGGACGTCGTCGCGGTTGGAAGCGCCGCGGACAATGCCTTCGCGATCCCGCGTCGAACCCAGAATCGTGACTCGAAGTGCAAGGTCGGTACGCAGGGCGGCCAGGATGTCACCGGTGCGCGTGCCGCATTGCGTTTCGTGCCCAGCGACAAGTTCGATCTGACGTTCACCGCCGAATACATGGACGACAACTCCGAAGCGCGCGCGGACACCCTGGTGCACATTGGCCGCCCGCCCGGCGCGTCCACGCTCCCGGTGCCGTTCAACTTCTGGAGCGACGCCCAGGTCGCACGGACCGGCGTGCCATTCGACAACCGCTTCGTGCCGGACGATATCTACACGAGCTACGCCACGTACCAGGATCCCGTGACGGGCTTCACCGCCAATCCAAAGGCCTCGTTCGAACAGGATGCCTTGAGCGCCAAGGCCAACATCCATCTTTCCGACAGCCTGCTGCTGGAAGTGATTGGTTCGTACGCGAAATTCACCGGTGCATTCGCCACCGATTCCGACCAGTCGCCGTTCAGCGTCCAGCTGGTCGATGGTATCCAGACGGTCGACTCCAAGACCGCCGAAGTCCGGTTGTCCGGAGTTTCAGCCGAGAAACTGGATTGGACTGTCGGTGCGTTCTGGTACCAGGGCGACTTCACCAACGCGCAGCAGGTTTCGATACCTGCATTCGTTCCGACGGCCTTGCTGGTGAATGGCAAGAACACCACCAGTTCGGAAAACCTCTCGGCCTTTGCGAACGGTGTATTTCACGTCTCGGACAAGTTCTCGTTGTCGGCCGGTCTGCGATATTCCACCGATCAGAAAGACGAGCAGTTCGACAATTCCATCGTCATCACGTCGCTGGACACGGACGAAAACCACTTCGACTGGAAGGCGGGTGCGGACTTCAAACTCACCGACTCGATGCTGGTCTATGCCTCGGCGGCGACCAGCTACCGTCCCCAGGCGTTCAATCCGCGGCCCTTCCAGGTCACCCAGTTCGTCGGTGTGGACGGCGAGGAAGCGACTTCGTACGAGCTCGGCTTCAAGAGCGACTGGCTCGACAACCGGCTGCGCATCAACATCGCCGGGTTCTATATCGACTACAACCAGCGCATCCTGCCCATCGGCGGCACGGAGTGCCTGGCAAACAGCGACGGCGAATACATCAACCTAGTGCCGGCGGGCACGCCGGGGTCCGTGCAGGATTCGCTCGGGCAGACGTGTATCGACCAGAACGGTCCGCCTCCGCCCGGCGCCACGACCTCGCGCACGTTCTACAACAACATTCCGGCGAAGATCACCGGCGCGGAACTTGAAGTTCAGTTCGTGCCCGTCGATGGACTCACCATCAGTGGGCAGTACGGATTCACGGACTTCCAGGGCGACGAGTTCGATAACCCCGGGCTGCTGGGCAATCCCAACGTGACGGAGATCACCAGCGACAACCCGATCTACGTGCCGACGGACAACTGGAGCTTGTCGGTGGCGTACAAGTTCGGCGGTTCTGGCAATCATGGCAGCTTCACGCCGCGGCTCGACTACTATGGTCAGACGCAGATCTGCACGGGTATCCGCACCAACATCTCCGTGACCACGATCGACACCACCGAGGCGCAGGCCTGTTCTCAGGGCTACGAGATGCTCAACGCACGACTCGAATGGGCGAGTCCCGATGACACCTGGCGCGTGGCGCTCGGGGCGACCAACCTGGCCGACGAGGAGTACTTCCTGAACAAGTTCGACTTGTCCGCTTTCGGCCAGCCGACGGTCGAAGGTCAGCCGGGTGCGCCGCGCGAGTGGTACTTGTCCTTGACGCGCAACTTCAACTGAAGGCGGCGCGGCCAGGGTAGAGAATGGGGGCGCGTCGTTCGTGACGCGCCCCTTTTCATTGCTGGCGGAGAATCTGGATGGAGACCTTGCGCGACAAAGTGGCTTTCGTGACCGGCGGCGCCAGCGGCATCGGCCTCGGGATCGCCAAGGCCATGGTGGCATCCGGCATGCGGGTCGTGATCGCCGACGTGCGCGAGGATCACCTCGCCGCCGCGCGCGCCTGGTTCGTCTCGCAGAAGCAGAGCCGGCGCATCAAGACCATCAAGCTCGACGTGACCAACCGCAAGGCGTACGCGCGCGCCGCCGACAAGGCCGAAGCGGCCTTCGGCAGGATCCACGTGCTGGTCAACAATGCGGGACTGGGGTTGTTAGGCACGATCGACATGACGAAGTTCGACGACTGGGACTGGGGCATGGACGTCATGATCGGCGGCGTCGTCAACGGCATCCTGACGATCCTGCCGCGCATCCGCGCGCACGGCGAGGGCGGGCACATCGTCAACACCTCGAGCATGGCGGCGATGGTCCCGATTCCGAACTGTTCCATCTACATCACCGCGAAATCCGCCTTGATGGGGTTGTCCGAATGCCTGGCCGGCGAGCTCGCGCCGCACAACATCGGCGTGTCCGCGTTCTGTCCGGGGCCGGTGCAGTCGAACATCCGCGAGCTCGGCAAGTTGCGGCCGGACAAGTACAAGAAGGATTCCGGCCTCGAAGATTTCGAGAAGCAGCTCGCGGCCCGGCCGACCAGCGATCTGTGGATGGACGCGTTCGAGTGCGGCCAGCGCGTGGTGCGTGGCATCGAACGCAACGACCTGTACATCTTCACGCATCCGGAATTCAAGGACGGGGCGCGCGAACGCTGCGACAAGATGCTGGCGTCGTTCCCGGAAGAGCCGATCAATCAGCCGCGCGCCGACGGGATCCGGTTCCTGCTGTCGAACCCGATTTTCAAGGCTTGACCTTCCCGTAACGTCAAACACTACGGTATGCGCTCCCGACAAAAGGAGCGTCTCATGCTGAAGATTCATGGAGTGCCGTTCTCGGCGCATACCCGCAAGGTCATCATCGCGGCCCTCGAAAAGGGCCTGCCCTACGAAATCGTGCCGGTGATCCCGCTGACCCCGCCCCAGGGCTGGCTCGACACGAGCGCACTGGGCCTGATTCCCGCCCTCCAGGATGGCGAATTCACGCTGGCGGATTCTTCGGTGATCTGCCAGTACCTCGACCGTGCGTACCCGGGTGTCGCGTTGTATCCGGGAGATGCCCGGCAATACGCCCGCGTGTTGTGGATCGAGGAATTCGTGGACGGTGGATTGGCGCCGCACGTGTTGCGCGGCCTCCTGATGCAGCGCGTGTTCGCCCCGAAGTTCCTCAACAAGGCGCCGGACGAGGCGTTGATCCAGGCATCGCTCACGCAGATGATCCCGGCGCGATTTACGTATCTCGAGAACGCGCTGACGGGAGACTGGTTCGTGGCGAACACGTTCTCGATGGCGGACATCACCACAGCGTCGATCCTCATGAACTTCCACTTCGCCGGCGAGACGCTGGACGCATCCCGTTATCCGAAGCTGGCGGCTTTCCTCGGCCGCGCTCTGCGGCGGCCGTCGTTCCGTACGGCTTTGCAGTCCGAGGCTCCCGCTGCAGAATCCGTCGGCGCGCTCGACCTGCGCGTCTACGCCCACGCGGCGTAGCCTGGAGGCGCTGTGTTCAAGATCGGCGAGTTCTCGCGCATCGCGCGCGTGTCGGCCCGGCTGCTGCGGTTCTACGACGAACTGGGCCTGCTCAAGCCCGGCGTCGTGGATCCCGCAACCGGCTACCGCTTCTATACGGCGGCCCAGCTGCACCGGCTGAATCGCATCCTCGTGCTCAAGGATCTGGGACTGTCGCTCGAACAGATCGGCGGCGTCATCGACGAGCAGGCGTCCGCCGATCAGCTGCGCGCCATGCTGCTGGTGCGGCGCGCCGACGCCGAGCGCGCGCTGGCGGACGAGGCGGTGAGGCTCAAGCAGATCGAAGCCCGGATCGCGCAGCTCGATGCGGGCGCCGCCGCGGAGCTCGACGACGTGCTGATCCGCGCGGAGCCGGCGCGCCACGTACTGACCCTACGCGATACGCTGGGCTCGTTCGTCGAGGCGCGCGGGGTCATCACGCAACTGGCGCAGACGCTGCCGCGGCACGTGCCGCGCGACGTACTCGGCACGTTGATCGGGATCGCGCATTCGGCCGAGTTCGAGCCCGACTCGATCGACGTCGAGCTGGGTTTCGTGCTGAACGGGGAGCCGCCGGCAGTCCTCCCGGCGCTGGGCTCGCGAACCCTCGCGGTGCGCGAGCTGCCCGCGGTGGCGCACATGGCGGTGTGCGTCCGGGTGGGCCTGCCCGAGCAGGCGCATCTGATCACCGGGAAGATAGGGCAGTTCGTCGAGGCCAATGGCTACCGCCTCGCGGGCCCGAGCCGCGAGGTGTTCCTGCGGCCGCCGCGCCCGGATCGCATGGAAGAATCCGTCGTCGAGATGCAGTTTCCGGTCGAACGGGCCTGACCCGGGACTGCGGCGGCTCATGCGACGTACCCGTAGCGCAGGTTGCTCGGCAACCCGCCCATCGCGAGATATTCGTTCCTGATCGCTTCGAAATTGTCGGCGGTCAGTTTGCTGGCCGCGGCCGGGTCGATCTTGTAGAGCTGCGACGCGTTGCCGGCAAAGATCTTGCTCTTGATCCGGCCATCCGCGGCGCCGAGCGGCTGGTAGCCATACTTTTTCTGCATGTCGTCCGGAATCTCCAGCCGGCGCATCGCCTCGATCTGCCACTGCGGCGAACCCCACCACACCGAGTCCGTGCCCCAGATGACGCGGTCCTCCCCGAGGCCCTTGATGAGCGTGCCCATCAGCGCCGCCGCGAGCTTGGGGTGCGTGACGCAGGTGTTGGCGAAACAGGCGCCGAGCTCGCCGTAGACATTCTTCACGCCGAACCTGGCCGGGATATCCGCGAGATCCGAAACCCAGTCGAATCGCCCGGTCTTTTCGAACTGCGCCAGCTCGCGATCGGGCAATTCGAGGAACGGCCGCATGGCCGAGTGGTAGATGACGAAATTGATCTGCGGCCAGTCCTGCGCCGCCTTGCCCAGGTCCCAGACGGTGGCGTACTGCCACATGTCGGCCCACGAGGTCATGTAGTCCGCGGGCATCAGGCCCTTGTGGATGCAGATCGTGTTGATGCCGCGCTTGAGCATGGCCTCGTACAGGGGGTACACCAGCTTCTCGTCGTCCAGGCGCCAGTTGGTCTTTTTCTTCGTCTGGTAGATAGGATCGCCGATGGTGTAGCCCTTGATGCTGTCGGGCTTGAGCTGGTCCATCACGCGGACTATTTCCTCGAACCAGCCGGGAGTGCCTGGAGTCACGATGCCGTGTCCGAGGCAGCGGCGCGACCCCGCCACCTTGTTCACGACGTCGCGCGCCGCGGCGATCTGGTCGTTGGTGAGGAACAGATACTCGTACTCGTCGGTCGGAGTGCCCGAGATCATCGCGACCTTGGTGTCGCTGTCGACGAAGATCTCCTTCACGTAGTTCTGGAACTTGTAGCGGGTGAGGCCCTCGCTGCCGGGGATGTCCGGATTCCAGTGTTTCTTCGCGAAGTCGGCGGAGAAGGTCAGCATCATCTGGGTGTAGTCGTCGCGCACGAAGTGCGTCTGGCAGTCGACGATGAACTGGTGGGCGAGGGCCTTGGCGCGCGCGTCGGCCATGCCGGGAGTCGCGGCTTCGGCGCGCGACGCGGTGAATACCGGGCCGAACACTTCGTTGAACGCGAGAAAGGCCGCGGACATGCCGGCGGCGGAGGACAGGAACGAGCGGCGGTTCATGCCGTGTTGCGGCGCGAGTTCGTCGGCCAGGGCCGTGATGCGCGCTTCGACGCGCCGTTGATCCTCGCTCTGCGGCAGTGGGGTGAATTCCCCGTTGCTCACGACCTGCGTTGGAATCGGAGAACCCGAGTCAAGCTGCTCGGCCGGGGTGAACGTCGCAAGTTCCGTGTCGCTGACGAATCGCATGGCTGCACTTCCCTGGAAGATAGGGTGGTGTCAGGCGGGGAAAGTCGGGATAACTCTAGCTGCGCGCGCCGGCGGGCCACACGCCGAGTGCGCTCGAGTTATCCCGACTTTCCCCGCCTGACACCACTCTCAAGTTATCACGCCGCTCCCGCGTTTCACTGTCGCGAAGGACGAGTCCGGTTTCAGTTTGAGTCGAGTGTCGAATCGTGGTGAAGTCGAGAGTGATTCACCAGCGGAGAGGGGACATGCCGGTCTTGCGTTACATTTGCTTCGCAGCACTCTCAGCCGCCGCGGCAGTCGCGTCCGCGGCCACGCCCCAGATCGACAACGCCGCGCTCAGCAATGATGCCGATGGACGCAACTGGGCGGCGTACGGCCGAACCTTCGGCGAAACCCACTACAGCCCGCTTACGGAGATCAATCGCGAGACCGTGCCGCGGTTGAACCTCGCCTGGACGCTCGACCTCGACGTCACCAACAATCTGTCGACGCCGCTCGCGGTCGACGGCGTCATCTACGTCGCGTCCGGCTACAGCTTCGTACACGCGGTCGATGCGAAAACCGGCAAGTTGCTGTGGCGTTACGACCCGGAAGTCCTCAAGGCCGCCGGAACCAAGCTGCGCACGGGCTGGGGAATTCGCGGTCTCGCGTTCTGGAAGGGCCGCCTGTTCGTCGGCACGCATGACGGCCGGCTGATCGCGCTCGAGGCGAAGACCGGCACGCTGGCCTGGAGCGTGCAGACCATCGACCCTGCCGACGGATCGTTCGTTTCCGGTCCGCCGCGGGTGTTCAACGACAAGGTGGTCATCGGTTTCGGCGGCGGCGACTTCGGCGCGGTGCGCGGCTACGTCACCGCCTATGACACCAACACGGGCAAACAACTGTGGCGCTGGTTCACGGTGCCGGGCGATCCGGCCAAGGGTTTCGAAAATCCCGCGATGGAGATGGCCGCGAAGACCTGGACCGGCGAGTGGTGGAAGTACGGCGGCGGCGGAACGGTCTGGAACGCCATGACCTACGACCCGGAGTTCAACCGGCTCTACATCGGGACGGGTAATGGCGGCCCGTGGAACTGGAAGATCAGGAGCCCGGGTGGCGGCGACAACCTGTTCCTGTGTTCGGTGGTCGCGCTCAACGCCGATACCGGCGAATACGTCTGGCACTACCAAACTACTCCAGGCGACTCGTGGGACTACAACTCCGCGATGGACATGACGCTGGCCACGTTGAATATCCGCGGCACGCAGACGAAGGTGCTGCTGCACGCGCCCAAGAACGGCTTCTTCTACGTGCTCGACCGCGCCACCGGCAAGCTGCTGTCCGCCGAGAAGTTAGGCACGGTCACTTGGGCGACCAAGGTCGACCTCGCGACCGGGCGCCCCATCCTCACGCCCAACGCGCGCTACGAGAACGGCCCGGTCACTCTGTGGCCGAGTTTCCAGGGTGTCCACAATCTGTATCCGCAGTCGTTCAGCCCGATAACCAACCTGGTGTACGTGCCCACCATCGAGATGCCGGCGCAGTTCGGCGGCGACGTGGACGTGAAGAACTGGCACCCGCTGCCGTCGTCCATCCAGTTCACCGGCTTTCCGACTGCCGATGGCGATCCGCCGGCCGACGCCGGCAAGAGCTTCCTGACGGCCTGGGATCCGGTCAAACAACGCGCGGCCTGGCAGCAGCCGACGCCGGGCCCGCACAACGGCGGCACGTTGGCGACCGGCGGCGATCTGGTGTTCCAGGGCCAGGCCGACGGCTACATCAATGGCTACGGCGCGTCGGACGGGCGCCGTGTCTGGTCGTTCTACGCGGCGACCGCCGCGCTCGGCACGCCCATCACCTTCGCGATCGGCAAACAACAATACCTGTCGATCCTCACCGGGCCGTTACACGGCGCGCCGGGCGGTTTCGGTTCGATGGCGGCGAAGTTCGGCTGGGATGCGCGCATTCATCCGCGGCGCCTGCTGACGTTCGTGCTCGACGGCAAGGGCAAACTACCGCCGACCCCGCCGCCGGTGTTCGCCAGGCCGCTCGACGCGCCCGAGGTCAACGTCGACGAAACGCTGGTCAAGGAAGGCATCCAGCAGTGGTCGCGCTGCCAGCTCTGTCACGGCCCCGGCGCCGTGGCCGGCGGCACGGCACCCGATCTGCGCGCCTCGCAGGTCGTGCTGAATCCCGCTGCCTTCGCGACGGTGGTCAAGGGCAGTCTCGAGACGCGCGGCATGCCGAAGTTCGCCGAACTCAGCGACCGGGAGATCGACGCGCTGCGCCACTACGTGCGTTATCGCGCGCGGCTCACGACGCGTCCCAACGGCGTCGCTCCGCCTCCCGAGGCGCCGAAGCCTGTCGAAGAAGCCAAACCGGACGAAAGCCGCGAGCCCCCCAAACCACCGGGCTCGCTCGAGTCCACCGGCACCCCGCCGCCAACATGAGGATGGATTCATGCGCAAGGAATCGAATGGCGCGTCGCGACGCGAATTTCTCGGGGCCGGCACGCTGGCGGTGGCGGCCGGCACGGCCGGAATGATGGGCCTCGCGGCGGACGCGTCCGCGCAAGGCGCCACCAGGACCGCGGTGACGAAGATCCCGGCGCCGCTCGCGGATGTGAAAGGCAAGGTCGCCTTCATCACCGGCGGTTCGAGCGGTATCGGCCTCGGCATGGCGCGGGCTTTTTCCGCGGCCGGCATGAAAGTGATCTTCACCTATCGCCGCGAAGACCATCGCGACGAGGCGCTCACGTTGTTAGGCAACAACAACGCGGGGATTCATGCAATCAAGCTCGACGTCACCGATCGCGACGGCTTCGCGCGCGCCGCGGATGAAGCCGAGAAGACTTTCGGCAAGGTGCACCTGCTGGCGAACAACGCGGGCGTGGGTATCCGCGTCGGTACCGGCGAAGCGTCGTTCAAGGACTGGGACTGGGGCCTTGGCGTCAACCTGGGCGGCGTCATCAATGGCATCACCACGCTCCTGCCGCGGATGCGGGCGCACGGCGAGGGCGCGCACGTCATCGTGACGTCTTCTTCGGCGGGCCTCGTGGCGGGCGGACGCATCGGCATCTATGTGACGTCCAAGTTCGCCATCGTCGGCATGATGGAATCGCTGCGCGAGGAGATGGAGGGCGAGAATGTCGGCGTGTCCATCTTCTGCCCGGGATTCGTTCAGTCGAACCTGATCGAGTCCGAAAAATTCCGTCCTTCGGAGTACATGAACGAGGTACCGAAGGCCAGTTCCGCGGCCATGTCGGCGCAGGACGAGGCGTTGGCGCGCAAGTTCATGTCGATCGGCATGGACCCGGTGGTCGCGGGCAATCACGTCCTCGACGGCATCCGCCGCAACGACCTGTATGTTTTCACGCACCAGGAATTCGAGCAGCCGACGCGCGAGCGCATGGAGGCGTTGCTGGCATCGTTCCCGGTGGAAAAGGCGCCGCGCGGGCGCAGCGAAGCTGCCAGGCGCTTCATGACCGACCTGTACGCGCGCGAGCGCGACCGGCGACTGGCTACTCGCAAAACCTGACGGCGGGCCCGGCGCGCTGGACCCCCGCGCCCGATCGGGACATGATTCTCCGGCCACACAAGGAGGTGCCATGTCACCCGATTCCACGCCGCAACCGGCCGAAGCAAACAAAACCATCACGCACTTCATCTATGCGTTGTACGCGGTCGCGCTCATTTCGGGCGTCACGTACATCGTCGCGATCATCCTCGATTACGTGAAGCGCGACGACGTCGCCGGCACGCTCTATGAAAGTCACTTCCGCTGGCAGATCAGGACTTTCTGGTTCTCCCTGTTGTGGTGGGTCATCGGCGCCGCCACGTTCTGGCTGCTCATCGGCATCGTCATCGCGGCCGCCGCGGGCATCTGGTACATCTATCGCATCGCCAAAGGCTGGCTGTACCTGTCGGAATCGAAACCCATGTACGCATGATTTCCGGCGCTGCCGGCTGGAACCCCCCGGCCGGCGCGCGCGGTTGAAACGCATTGCGCTGCCAGTTGCAAGTTCGCCACTGATTCGGCCCAAACTCTAACTATTAAAGTAGCCGATTACTGATCCACAGAAGATTCGTTTGAGAAGGGGGGTTAACGTGAGAGCTACGCGCCGCAGGCCGCTAGTCGAGTCCATTGCCGCAATTCTGAGTGTCACCGCTGCCGGGCCGTTGCTCGCACAGCAGGCTACCGAGGCCGACACTCTCGAAGAAGTCATCGTCACCGCGCAGTTTCGCAAGCAGAACCTGCAGGACACGCCGCTCGCCATCACGGCCGTCTCGGGCGACATGCTCGAGCGTCGCAGCCAGACCGATATCGCCGAGGTAGCCCGCCAGGCACCCAACGTGACCCTCGCGGCGCAGAACCAGGAATACGCTTCCGGTCTCATCGCCTACATCCGCGGCATCGGCCAGAACGATCCGAACTTCGCCGTCGAGCCGGGCGTCGGCATCTACGTCGACGACGTCTATCTGCCGACCCTGACCGGCTCGCTGCTCGACCTGATGGACGTCGAACGCGTGGAAATCCTGCGCGGACCGCAAGGCACACTCGCGGGACGCAACTCGATCGGCGGCGCCATCAAGATGTATTCCGTGCGGCCGCAAGGCGACGATTCCGGCGCGTTCCAGGCAACCTACGGCTCGTATGACCGTGTCGACCTGCGCGGCATCTTCGACGCCAAGCTGTCGGACACCGTCTCCCTGCGCGTGTCGGGTGTCAGCAAGAACGAGACCGGCTACATCAAGCGCGTCGATTTCGGGCTGACGCACCCCGATTCGAATGTGCCCACACAGGCGCAAGGCCTGAACCCCGTGATCGGACACGATGGCGGCGTCGCGATGGCGGCCGGCAAGATCGCCTTGCGCTGGCGGCCAAGCGATTCGGTCGACATCAACCTGTCGACCGATTACACGCGCGAACGCAATGATCCGGGGGTCGCGACGCTGCTTTATGCGAACGCGGCCGGCGTGATCAACGGCACCGAATCGCGGCCCTGGCTGCGGGGCACCGACGGTCAGCCCGTGCGCTACAACTGCCAGTTCGTGCCGTCGGGCCCGAACAGCTGCGACACGCAGACCCGGTATGACGGCCGCTACATCACCTATGCGACGTACGCCGATCTTTATGCCGGCGATACGCAGATGCCTTACAAGCCGCTGGTGCTCAATCCGCACCGCGACATGGACAACTGGGGCATCGCGCTGACCGCCGAATGGCAGCTCAGCGATGCGTTCTCATTCGTGTCGATCACCTCGTATCGCGACTACAAGACCGACTGGTCATACGACGTGGACGCCGCGCCACTGACTTCCAACCTGCTCAACCAGACGCAGACGAACGAGCAGATCAGCCAGGAGCTGCGCTTCAACGGAAAGGTCGGCATCGTCGACTTCACCGTGGGCGGCTTCTACTTCGATACGGACGGCTTCTATACGGGACGCATCGACATCCCGTACGGCGGACTCGACTTCATCCACGGACCGGATCCGACGCCTTCGAACAACAAGGCGCTGTTCGCCAATGCCACCTTCAGTTTCACCGACGCGTTTCATCTCACGACCGGCCTTCGCCAGTCCTGGGACGTGAAGGAGTATCACTACTTCCGGCACAACCCTGACTATTCGGATATCCAGGGTCCGTGCAATTTCTTCCTCGGTGCGCCGACCGCAGGTCCGACCGGCGTCGGTAACCAACCGAACTGCCTGTTGTTTGGCATCAACGATGTCAGTCCGCCGCCGTTCAAGAACGATCAGCTCGACTGGCGCGTCGCGCTCGACTATCGCTTTACCGAAGACCTGATGGTCTATACACAGGCCGCGACCGGCTATCGTGCGGGCGGATTCAATGCACGGCCGTATTTCCCGAGCCAGGCGACGGCGCACATCCCGGAGACGATCACGTCGTACGAGTTGGGCGTCAAGACCGACCTGTTCAATGACAAGCTGCGGTTGAACCTGGCCGGGTTCTTCTTCGACTACAACGACATCGTGCTGCTGTCCACCTTCTGCGATGACTTGCCGGTGGGACAGCAGACACCCTGCCTGCGTCCGAGCAACGTCGGATCGGCGGAAGTGAAGGGCGTCGAGCTCGAAGCGTACTTCAACCCGACCGCGAACTTCAGCATCGACGCCTCGTTCAGCCTGCTCGATTTCCAGTACACCGATATCGTCGAGTCCGCGGGTACCGGCGTCTCGATTAACGACATCACGCCGTACACGCCCGAGAAGAAGGCGAGCATCGGCGTGCAATACGACATCGACGAGGTCCTGGGCGGCAAACTGTCCTTCCGGGTCGACGCGGCGTACCAGTCGGAGATCTTCACGGAAGCCGGGAATGTTCCCGGTCAGATCGTCTCCAGCACCAACGTGCGGGCGGCGCCTTACAGCCAGGCCGGCGGTGGTGGGCCGATCACGAATCTGCTGGTCGACAATCTAATCGACGCGTACACGCTCGCGAACGCGCGCATCTGGTGGGAATCGGAAGCCAGCGGATGGGGCCTGGCTTTCGAAGTCCAGAACCTGACCGACAAGTACTATCTCGGGACCAAAGTGAACGACTCCTACTCCGTGGGCCATGTCTATGGTTCGCCGGGCAAGCCGCGCACCTGGGCCATCACGGTCAAGAAATCGTTCCATTGATTCGGTGTAGCAGTGCAGGGGTGGGGGTGGCAGCGATGCCACTCCCACTGACTGAAGCCAAGTCCCCCGGCTGATGTCGGGCACCACCTCTTACTTCCCCGCGACGGAATAAAGGATCTGCGCGTTGCGCGTCTTCTGGAATTCCTCCAGCGAGAGTCCGCGGAACGCCGCATACACGTGCAGGTTGGTGGTGCCGACCACCGCCGCGAGTTTCTCCAGCAGGAAGAAGATCACGCCGTAGCGGATCAGGCCTAACCAGTCGCGCCGCCGGACCAGGTCCCGCTCCTCGTCCGTGAGATCCGCCTCGGCGAACATCGCCTCGGGCTCTTTCAGAAAGCGCTGGCGATATTCGGGCTTCACGAGCTGGTGCAGAAAGCCGTTGATGCGGTACGCCTTGACGCTGCGATCGAGCGTAAAGGGGTAGGTGCCCGGCAACTGATCGATCCCCTGCCATTCACGCCCGATCCGTTCCCGGTGAGCCGCCGGCGACTCGGCCACCTCGTCGTCGGGGATGTTTTCGAAGATCAGCGTCGCGATCGGCGTCATCGACGGCAGGTAGTAGGACTGGTGCAGCTTGCGCACGCGCCGGTTGAGCGCGCCGCGCATCAGCAGCCACATGATCACCTCGGAGCCTTCGAGTCCGCCGCGCCTGGCGTATTCGGCGATCGTCAATCGGGTGAGCTGTTCGGGATCCTTCTCGAGCAGCTCGAGGAATTCCATGTCCCAGGGCGTGTTGTTGAAACCGGCGCGTTCGCCATGCACCTGGTGCGAAAGGCCGCCGGTGCCGACGATCGCGACCTTGAGGTCGGCGGGAAAACTCTCGATCGCGCGCCGCAGTGACTGGCCGAGTTTGAAACAGCGCCGCGCGGAAGGAATCGGGAACTGCAGTACGCCGACCTGCAGCGGCACGATGGCCCCCGGCCACGAAGGCTCGTGAGGCCACACCACCGACAGCGGCGAGAAGCAGCCATGGTCGAGGCCCTTGCCCTGGAAATACGACAGGTCGAATTCATCGGCGACCAGGGAGGTCGCGATGTGCTGCGCGAGCGCGGGGTGCCCCGCGATCGCCGGTAGTTTGCGCGGCCCGCCACCTTCGTCGGCGGCCCAATAACGATCGCCGACTCCGAGCGCGAACTGCGAGTAGTGATCGAAGAAGAAGGAGGTGATGTGATCGTTGTAGATCATCACCAGTACATCCGGCTTGCGCTCGGCGAGCCACGCGCGCACCGGTTCGTAGCCCGCGAAGATAGGCGCCCACACCGGATCGTTCTGCTTCCTTGCGTCGAGCGCGAAGCCGATGGTCGGCGTGTGCGATGTTGCGATGCCACCTACGATGGTTGCCATAGACTCGATGTCCTCTTTGTCGGAGCAGTCATGAAAAGCGATGTTTCGGATGCGCGTGCCGCGCCTCCCGGGCAGCCTCCGTCGAAAACGCAGCGCGCGGGCCAGGGGCTCACCTGGGCTGCGCTGCTGGTGGCGGTAGCCGCGCTGTTGCTGGTGTTCGTCTTGCCGGACCTGTTGTTCGAGCCGTCCTCGATCGCCTCGAGCGACCTGTTCGTCACCGGCCTCAACCTGGGTCTGTGCGCGCTGCCGCTGGCATCGGCGGGCTGGATAACCTGCAGGGTTGCCCGCGTTCCGCCGCCGCGTTTTCGCGTGCTCGCGCTGATTCTCGGAGTGGTCGCGGCCGCTCCGCTCGTGCTGTTCGTGCTCGCATATTCGAATTGCCCGAACGGAATCTGTTAGACGCGCGCCGATTGCGGCACCCACCAGCCGTGGATCTGGTTGAAAATCCTGAACGGCATGCGCACCGTCGCCAGCGGACCGTCCGCCAGGCGCCGCGCATCGAGGATCAGCAGGTCGCTGCGCGCCTCGAACGGCCGGTGCGCGGTGCCGACGAGCCAGCCATCTCCTTCGGCGGCATTGACGCTGCGGGGCACGAAGCACGGCTCCTGCAAACCCGAATCCGCGCCGACGAAAAACTGCTGCGTCCGACGCGCGGCGTGATCGAAGCGCACCCAGGTGTTCAACGGCCGCACGGGCGCCGCCGCCAGCCGCGGATCGAGCGGCTGTGTGGCGTCGAGGCAGGGCATGAAGCCCACGGCGTACGGAATCGTGTGATAGCGGTCGTCCTGCCGTGACAACACGCCGGTGTGTGGATAGAGCACTTCCATCTCGTAACCGGGGCGGGCCGCGTTCGCGAGGTCGACGGACAGGCGCGTGATGCGGCCCTGCGCGGCGATCGCATCGAAGGGTCTGCCATCCTTGTTTGGGAAGAAGGGGAACTGGTTCTTCGCGCCCATATCCATGTCGATGTACATGCGCTCGCCATCCGAGAAGCAGCCCATCGTGTGAGTCGCGCAGCGTTCGGGTCCCTTGAACCAGCGCAGATCGGAGCCGTCGCCGTCGCGGCGCATGACGCCCAGCCAGGTCGGCTGGTTCGAATCCCAGGCGAAGTGCACGCGGCCGGCTTTCATGCCCGGGACGTCCGTGACCATCGGGATCACCAGCAGCGCGATGTGTTTCTGCGTCACGGCGAAGTCATGGATCATTCCGGCATACGGCACCTTGATCCAGCGCTCGCGGACCCGCTGGCCGAGTCTGTCGATCGTGATGATCGCCACATCGTCGCTGGCTTCGCCGCGGGCCTCGTAACCGAAGGCGATCATCTCGCCGGTTTCCGGATCGAGCTTCGGATGCGCCGTGAACGTCAAACTACTCAAGGCGCCGCCGAAGGTGTAGTAGTCGTCGGTCGTCGCCAGGGTATCCGGATCGAGCGCGACCGGCGGACTGTCTTCCTTGAGTGCCAGCAGCTTGCCGTGGTGAAACACCACCGCCGTATTCGCCGTGCCGCGGCTCACGCCAAGGACGCGCGGATCGTCGCCGTACGGATTGCGATATGTGCCGAACAGCGATTCGCGCGCGGCTTCCTGCGCCTTGAAACGCTGCGTGCGGATGTAGCGGCTCTTGTAGTCGACGTGTCCGTCCGCAAAACGAAACATGCCGACGTGGCCTTCGCCATCGAACGGAATGTTGGGCAGCCTGGGCGGGTACTGGAAGTCGGGCCCGACCCGGTAGAACGTTCCCGCGAGTCCGGCGGGGATGATTCCTTCCACCTCACAGTCCGCGATGTCGATCTCGGCGCGCGCCGGCGCGAACGGCCCGCGAAACATGGGATCGAGGAAACGCGGCGCGGCCACGATTCAGCGCTGCCAGGCTTGCGCCTGCGCAAACACCCGCGCGTAGGGTTTGAGGCCTCTCCAGAAAATGAAGGCCGCCAGCGGTCCGAACACTGCGTGCGTCAACGCGAGCGAGTACCGCACGGCGTTGGGATCCCGGAACACGCTGTCGTTGAGCCAGCCGATGAGCGGCGGCCCGATGGCGGCGCCCACGGTGAACACGAACAGGAACGACGCGGTGATCTGCCCGCGCATTTCGTTCGGGACGATGGACTGGAACGCCGCGTTCAGAGGGCCGGTGCCGATGCTGATGAGCGACGTGCTCATCACCGACATCACCAGCGCGAGATACGGATTCGGCACGAGCGCGAAGCCGATCGCGAAGGGCAGGTGCAGCATCGACCCGATGAAGACGACGCGCAGATTCGCGTCCGGCACGCCGCGCCTGGCGAGCCGTTCCGCCAGCCAGCCGCCGAACAACAGGCCCGCCGGCGCCAGGATGACGGTCAGGATGCCCTGGATGATTCCGTACTGCTGCGGCGACCAGCCGAAGGTGCGCGAGTAGAAGGGCGCCATCCAGAAGGCGGCGCCCATCGCGATGCAATTGCACAGCAGGCCGAAATACAGCGGGCCGAACGCGCCGCGATTCTTCCAGAAGTAGTCGGTCACCTCTCGCAATGGCATCAACGCGATCTTGTGCGTGGCGGCGGCGGCATTGCGCAGGCCGCGGCGCGCCGGCTCGACCACGGTGGCGAGCATCAGGAATGCCAGCACGAGGTCGGGGATGGCGAGCACCAGGAACACGAACTGCCACGGGCGCAGGGTTCCGACCAGCGGCAGCGCGAGGTCGGGCACGCTCGAGATCGCGCCGATCAGCGTCGCGCCTAACAACATGGCGGCACCCAGGCCGAACATGAAACCGATGTTCATCACGGACACGGCCTTCGCGAGTTTCGAGGCCGGGAACATGTCGCCGAGCATGGAGTAGGTAGCCGGGCCGTTGCCGGCGCCGCCGATGCCGCTGGCGAGCCGCGCCAGCAACAGCATGGTCGCGGTGGCCGCGAGGCCGCTCCAGATGCTGGTGACGCCGAGGACCAGCAACCCTGCGCCGATGATGAGCTTGCGGCTGAATCGATCGACGAAATAGCGACCGATCGGCAGGCTGACGATGGCGTTGATGAAGCCGGCGGCGGTGCCCACGATCAGCGCCACCTGCAGGTCGCTAAGCGCGAGGTCGCGTTTGATCGGCTCGATCAGCAGGCTCACGACGAACTGGTTGCCGAACAGCGTCATCACCGTGAGGCCGAAGATCGTGACGCCGTACCAGCAACGCGCGGCGCTCGGCCACGGCTCGCTCGAGGCGGGCGTGACGAACGGCTGCGGCAGGGCGTGCGTTTCCATCGTAGGCTCCGCGCGCATCGTAACGAGAACGGCAGCCACCGCGTATACGCTGGATGTCGAGTTTTCGTTCGCGGCGGATGCGACGCGAAAACCGATGGCTCTCATCCGCACAAGCAATTTCATCGCGCACGCACGCGCACGTACCGTGCGCCGCATGAATGCACACATGCAGCCGACGCAGGCCGGCACACACACCCTCAAGCAATGCCTGCGCGAGTTCGTCGCGGCCGGTTCGACGGAGGTCACGCCACACGACGAGGCGCGCCTCGACGATTTCGCGCGGCTGATCCCGCCGCAGATGTGCGTATACGTGGCGCACACCCCCAAGGCCAGCCTCGAGGACGTGGTGCGCGTGGCGTTGCGGCTGCGCTCCCAGGGCCTGCGCGTATCGCCGCACATCGTCGCGCGGCGCGTCGACGACCTCGGCAAATTGGCGCGCGCGTTGCAGACGCTGGCGGCGGCCGGCGTCGACCGGATCCTGCTCGTCGCCGGTGACCGCGCCGCGTCGCAGGGTTGCTTCACGAGCACGCTCGAGTTGCTCGAATCCCGGGTCACGCTCGAGGCGGGCATCCGGCGGATCGGCGTGGCCGGGCACCCGGAGGGCCATCCCGTCGTGCCGGAGGCGGACCTGTGGGAGGCGCTCGTGCGCAAGCAGGCGTTCGCGGAGACGACCGGCACGAAAGTGCACATCGCCACGCAATTCGGCTTCGACGCGCGCGCGCTCGGCACGTGGGAGCGCGGGCTCGCGGCCCGGGGAATTTCGTTGCCCATCCACGCCGGGGTGGCGGGGCCCACCCCGTTGCCGCGGCTGATCAGATACGCCATGCAATGCGGTGTCGGCGCGTCCCTCCAGGCGGTGTCAGGAAATACCTTAACTATCGGGCGCTTACCGCATCTCGTAACCCGCGTCGACGAAATGGTCCTGGGGGTTTATGCGGCCAAGCAAGCGACGCCTGATTCGCGTATCTTTGCGCCCCATTTCTTCGCGTTCGGCGGCGTTTTGGAGACGGCCCGCTGGTTGCGGGCGGTGACCGACGGGTCCTTCGAGCTCAACAAAGCGGGGACGGGGTTCGCCGAACTCGACATTTAAGGATTGGCCTGGAATCGGCATGGCGTCTATAGATAAGAGCGCTCTCATCTGCGGATCGGTCGCGTACGACACCATCATGGTGTTCCCCGACCGCTTTCAAAAACACATCCTCGCCGACAAGCTGCACATGCTGAATGTCGCCTTCCTGGTGCCGCAGATGCGGCGCGAGTTCGGCGGCTGCGCGGGCAACATCGCCTACAACCTCAAGTTGCTGGGCGACGTGGGCTACCCGATGGGTGGCATCGGTTCGGATTTCGCCCTCTACCGCGACTGGATGAAGAAAGTCGGGATGTCCGAGAAATATCTCGTGACGATTCCCGAAGAACATTGCGCCCAGGCGTTCATCACCACCGATCTGGATTCCAACCAGATCACGGCTTTTCATCCGGGCGCCATGAACCATTCGCATCGCATCAAGGTGCCGGCGAATGACGGTATAACGATCGGTGTTATCGCTCCCGACAGCCGCGAGGGCATGCTGCAGCACGCCGAGCAGTTCAAGGCCGCCAACATCCCGTTCATCTTCGATCCGGGCCAGGCGATGCCGCTGTTCGCCGGGGACGACTTCAAACGATTCATCTCGATTTCGGACTGGCTGGCCGTCAACGACTACGAATGGGCGCTCTTGCAGGAACGCACCGGCTGGAGCGCCGCGGACGTGTGCAAACACGTGAAGGCGCTGATCATCACGCGTGGGGGCGAGGGCTCGGTTATCCACGCCGGCGGAAAAGTCTACGAAATCCCCTGCGCCCCGGCGCGCGAAGTGGTCGATCCGACCGGTTGCGGCGACGCCTACCGCGCCGGCCTGATTCACGGCATCCTTCGCGGACTCGACTGGGACACCACGGGGCGTATTGCTTCGCTCATGGGCGCCATCAAGATCGCGGTTCGCGGCACGCAGAACCACAGCTTCACGCAGGCGGAATTCGCGAAATGGTACGCGGACGCCTTCGGCGCACCGTTGCGCATTGCCAGTTAGGTACTTAAGGACAGAGGTTTAGAGAATGAGCAGTTTCCTGTTTACGTCGGAGTCGGTTTCAGAAGGCCACCCGGACAAAGTCGCGGACCAGATCTCGGACGCCGTGCTCGACGCCTTGCTGGCGCAGGACAAGTTCTCGCGCGTCGGCGCCGAGACGCTCTGCAACACGGGTCTCGTGGTGCTGGCCGGTGAAATCACCACCACGGCCGTGGTCGATTTCCACGCCATCACGCGCGACACCATCAAAGAGATCGGCTACGACAACAGCGACTACGGCATCGACTACAAAGGTTGCGCCGTGCTCGTGGCGTACGACAAGCAGTCGCCCGACATCGCGCAGGGCGTGGATGAAGGCAAGGGCCTGAACCTCGAACAGGGCGCCGGCGACCAGGGCATGATGTTCGGCTACGCCTGCACCGAGACCGACAGCCTCATGCCGCTGCCTATCTACCTCTCGCACCGCCTGGTCGAGAAGCAGGCGCAATTGCGCAAGTCCGGCAAGCTCAAATGGCTGCGGCCGGACGCGAAGTCGCAGGTCACGGTCAAGTATGTCGACGGCAAGCCGGCGGAGATCGACACCATCGTGTTGTCGACGCAGCATCACCCGGACGTCGAGCACAAACAAATCGAGCAGGCCGTGATCGAGGAGATCATCAAGCCCGTGCTCGCCGGACAGACCCTGTCGAAGAACATCAAGTACCTCGTGAATCCAACCGGTCGTTTCGTGATCGGCGGACCACAGGGCGACTGCGGACTCACCGGCCGCAAGATCATTGTCGATACCTACGGCGGCGCGGCTCCTCATGGTGGCGGCGCGTTCTCGGGCAAGGACCCTTCCAAGGTCGATCGCTCGGCGGCCTATGCCGCGCGGTATGTCGCGAAGAACGTGGTTGCCGCGGGTCTCGCCAGCAAGTGCCAGGTGCAGATCTCGTACGCGATCGGCGTGGCCCAGCCCACCAGCGTCATGGTCACGACCTTCGGCACCGGCAAGGTTTCGGACGAGAGGCTCGAAGCGCTGGTCCGCCAGCATTTCGACCTGCGTCCCAAGGGCATCGTGCAGATGCTCGACCTGCTGCGTCCCATCTACAAGAAGACCGCCGCGTATGGCCATTTCGGCCGCAACGAGCCGGAATTCACCTGGGAGAAGACCGACAAGGCCGCGGCGCTGGCCGCCGATGCCGGGGCGCGCAAGACCGCATAAATGTCCCCAAGGCGGGTGGGCCGAGGAGCGCTGCAGCGTCATTCGACGCGAGGCTCGGGCACCCGCCGATCGATTCCAACGGCGCTCTCTAACTTTGGAAACTAGATAGAGAGGTTTGTATGAATGCTGTTGTCAAGCCCGGAACGGGCGCCGATTTCGTCATCGCCGACATCAAGCTCGCCGAGTGGGGCCGCAAGGAGCTCAACATCGCCGAGTCCGAGATGCCCGGCCTGATGGCGATCCGCGAAGAATACGCCAGGACGCAGCCGCTCAAGGGCGCGCGGATTGCCGGTTCCCTGCACATGACGATCCAGACCGCGATGCTCATCGAGACGCTGCAGGCGCTCGGCGCGCAGGTGCGCTGGGCCTCGTGCAACATCTACTCGACGCAGGATCACGCGGCCGCGGCGATCGCCGTGAAGGGCACGCCGGTGTTCGCCGTCAAAGGCGAGACGCTCAAGGACTACTGGGAATACACCCACAAGATCTTCGAGTGGCCCGGTGCGGAAGGCCAGGCGAACATGATCCTGGATGACGGCGGCGACGCGACCTTGCTGTTGCATCTCGGCACGAAGGCGGAGAAGGATCTTTCCGTCGTCGCGAACCCGACCAGCGAGGAAGAGATCGAGTTGTTCAATGCGATCAAGGCCACGATCAAGAAGGATCCGAAGTGGTATTCCACGCGCCTCAAGCAGATCAAGGGCGTGACGGAAGAGACCACCACCGGCGTGCATCGCCTGTACGACATGCACAAGCGCGGCGAGCTCGCGTTCCCCGCCATCAACGTGAACGACTCGGTCACCAAGAGCAAGTTCGACAACCTGTACGGCTGCCGTGAGTCGCTGGTGGACGCCATCAAGCGCGCCACCGACGTGATGATCGCCGGCAAGATCGCCGTGGTCGCAGGTTACGGCGACGTGGGCAAGGGTTCGGCGCAGGCGCTGCGCGCATTGTCGGCGCAGGTCTGGGTGACGGAGATCGATCCGATCAACGCGCTGCAGGCGGCGATGGAAGGTTATCGCGTCGTGACGATGGAATACGCGGCTGACAAGGCCGACATCTTCGTCACCGCCACCGGCAATTTCCACGTGATCACGCACGACCACATGCAGGCGATGAAACACAACGCCATCGTGTGCAACATTGGCCACTTCGACAACGAGATCGACGTCGCGGCGCTCTCGAAGTACCAGTGGGAAGAGATCAAGCCGCAGGTCGATCACGTGATCTTCCCTGACAAGAAGCGGATCATCATGCTGGCGAAAGGCCGCCTCGTGAACCTGGGCTGCGGCACGGGTCATCCGAGCTACGTGATGAGCTCGAGCTTCGCGAACCAGACCATCGCGCAGATCGAGTTGTTCACGCAGACGGCGAAGTACCCGCTCGGGGTGTACGTGCTGCCGAAGCATCTCGACGAGAAGGTTGCTCGCCTGCAGTTGAAGACGTTGAACGCAACGTTGAGCGAGTTGACCGACACACAGGCCAAATACATCGGCGTTTCGAAGAATGGCCCGTACAAGGCCGATCAATATCGTTATTAAAGGAAGAACGTGACGGCAAAAGTCCTCGACGGAAAAGCCGTCGCAGCGAAACAGAGGCAGAAGTCGGCGGCGCGAGCCGCCGACTTCGTTTCGAAGCACGGTCGCGCGCCGGGATTGGCGGTGGTCAAGGTGGGTGAAGATCCGGCTTCCGCGGTGTACGTGCGCAACAAGCGCAAGGCCTGCGAGGAGTGCGGGATCGCCTCGTTCGCGCATGACCTGCCCGCGACGACCACGCGCGCCGAACTGCTCGCGCTGATCAAGACCTTGAATGCCGACGAGCGTGTCGACGGCATCCTGCTGCAGCTGCCGTTGCCGAAGGGTCTCGACAGCACCGAGATCATGGACACCATCGATCCGGCGAAGGATGTCGATGGGTTTCATCCCACGAACACCGGATTGTTAGCCCAGAAACGTCCCGGCCTGCGCCCGTGTACTCCCTGGGGCGTGATCCAGCTCGCGCAGGAATACGCGCTCGACCTCACCGGTCTGCGGGCCGTCGTCGTCGGGGCATCCAACATCGTCGGCAGGCCGATGGCGCTGGAACTGCTGCTGGCCCGGTCCACGGTCACGGTATGTCATACGGGAACGCGCGACCTGCGAGCCGAGGTGGAACGTGCCGAGCTGGTGGTCGCCGCGGTGGGCAAGGCTGCGTACATCCCAGGTATATGGATTCGTGATGGCGCCATCGTCATGGACGTCGGAATCAATCGCGACGCCGCCGGCAAACTTTGCGGCGACGTCGAATACGCGGCCGCGGCCGAGCGCGCGGCGTGGATCACCCCCGTTCCGGGCGGCGTGGGCCCGATGACGATCGCCATGCTTCTGTCCAATACGGTGGACGCGGCGCTGGCGCGCAAAGGCGTGAAGGCCGGCTGACATCGTCCGGCGGGGCGCGGGTGTAACATGCCCGCATGAAAAGCCCGGTGCACACGTTGCACATCGATGCGTTGCGGGATTCCGGCAACGTGCGCCGCGCGGATGCCATTGCGGTCGAAGAACCGCTGGAGATCCGCCTGATGAGGGACGGCTTGCCCGAAGCCGACGACAATGGCGGCACCGGCCGCTCCATCTCGATCACCATGCGCACCCCCGGACACGACGCGGAACTCGCCATGGGATTTCTCCATGGGGAAGGCTTGTTGCGTGAAGCACGCGACGTGGTCGATGTCGGCTTCTGCGGTCCCACCGGCAATGTCATTCGTGTCAGGGCGCGCCCCGATCTGCCGCTCGACCTTACCCGCCTGGCGCGCAATTTCTACACCACCTCGAGCTGTGGGGTGTGTGGCAAGGCTTCCATCGAAGCGGTCACCGCCAACGCCGGCCCGGGCCGGATCGCCGGCGGCCTGGTAGTTAGGGAATCGGTCCTGCGCGGATTTCCGGACACCTTGCGCGCGTCCCAGGCGGGGTTCGCCGAAACCGGCGGCATGCACGCGGTGGGCCTGTTCACCGCCGACGGGGAGTTGATCGCGAGCCGCGAGGACGTCGGCCGCCACAATGCGATGGACAAGCTCGTGGGCGCGGCGCTGCGTGACGGCCAATTGCCCTGGAAAGACCGCGTGATCCTGCTGTCGGGGCGCGCGAGTTTCGAGCTGCTGCAGAAGGCGATGATGGCGGGCGCCCCGGTGGTTGCCGCCATCGGCGCGCCTTCGACACTCGCAGTCGAGTTGGCCGAATCGGCAGGCATCACACTGGTCGCCTTTCTGCGCGATGCGGGTTGCAATGTCTACAGCCATCCGGAACGCGTGTATTCGAGCCGGGGCGAGTCGTGAGTGAGCCGGGTGAAAAGGTGAGGAGCGTGGTGGACGCCGCGGTCCATCGCCATGGCGCCGAGAGCGGGCCGTTGCTCGAAATCCTGCACGCCGTGCAGAACGAGCTCGGTTGCGTGCCGGCCGAGGCGGTTGCGCCGATCGCCGACGCATTGAATCTGTCGCGCGCCGAAGTGCACGGGGTGGTCAGTTTCTATCACCACTTCCGCGCGGCTGCACCCGGGCATTACCTGGTGCAACTGTGCCGCGCCGAGGCCTGCCAGTCGATGAATTCCCGCGCCACCGAAGCGCGCGCGAAGGAATTGTTAGGCGTGGACTTCGGTGCGACGACGCCCGATGGCCGCGTGACGCTCGAGGCCGTGTACTGCCTGGGCAATTGTGCCTGTGCGCCTTCGATCATGGTCAACGGGGATCTGCACGGCCGCGTCACGCCGGAACGCTTCGCGGAGCTCGCGGCCGAATGGGGACCGCGTTCATGAGTGCCTGCGTCACCGTCTACGTACCCGCGGACGCGGGCGCCTTGTCGCTGGGCGCGGACCGCGTGGCCGGCGCCCTTTCCGCCGGCGCGCTCTCGCGCGGCCGGAACGTGGAACTGATCCGCAACGGCTCGCGCGGTTTGTACTGGCTCGAGCCTCTGATCGAGGTCGTGACGCCCGCGGGACGCGTGGCCTATGGGCCGGTGAGCGCCGCCGACGTGCCGCGCCTGCTCGACGCGGGGTTGCTCGACGGCGCGCCGCACGCGCTGCGACTCGGCGATATCGAGTCACTCGACTGGCTCAGGAGCCAGCAGCGGTTGACGGGCGCGCGGCTCGGAATCGTGAACCCCGCCAGTATCGACGACTACATCGCGCACGGCGGTTACGTCGGCCTATCTATCGCGCTGGCGCTGCCGCCGCTCGAGGTGGTGAAGATCATCACCGAGTCCGGCCTGCGCGGCCGCGGCGGCGCCGCGTTCCCCACCGGCATCAAGTGGCAGACGGTGCACGATCAGCGCGCGGCGCAGAAATATATCGCCTGCAACGCGGATGAAGGGGATTCCGGAACCTTCTCCGATCGCATGCTCATGGAAGGCGATCCGTTTTCGCTGATCGAGGGCATGACCATCGCGGCGCGCGCCGTGGGCGCCAATCGCGGGTATATCTACCTGCGCGTGGAGTATCCCCACGCGGCGCGGGCGCTCGCCCGGGCGCTGGCCGCGGCGCGGGAGCGCGGCTACCTCGGCGAGAACATCGCGGGCAGCGGCTTCGGCTTCGACATCTCCGTGCGGCTGGGAGCCGGCGCCTACATCTGCGGCGAAGAGACCTCGATGCTCGAGAGCCTCGAGGGGCGTCGCGGCGAGGTGCGCGTGCGTCCGCCGCTGCCCGCGATCAAGGGGCTGTTCGGTCAGCCGACCGTCGTCAACAACGTGGTCACGCTGGCCACCGTGCCGGTGGTGCTCGCGAAGGGCGCGCGGTTCTACCAGGAGTTCGGCGTGGGCCGGTCGCGCGGCACGATTCCGCTGCAGCTCGCCGGCAACGTCAAGCGGGGTGGACTGATCGAACGCGCCTTCGGGCTCACCGTGAATCAGCTGGTGTACGACTACGGCGGCGGCAGCGCGACCGGCCGGCCGGTGCGGGCCGTGCAGATCGGCGGGCCGCTCGGCGCCTATCTACCCGAATCGGAGTTCGATACGCCGCTCGAGTACGAAGCGCTGGCGGCGAAGAGCGCGCTGCTCGGCCACGGCGGGGTGGTGGTGTTCGACGACAGCGTCGACATGGCGCAGATGGCGCGTTACGCGCTCGAGTTCTGCGCGCTGGAATCCTGCGGCAAGTGCACGCCGTGCCGCATCGGGTCGACGCGCGGCGTCGAGCTGGTGGATCGGATCCTGGTCAACAATGGATCGCGGGCCGCCGATCTCGAGCTGCTCGATGAGCTGTGCGACACGATGTTCAACGGGTCGCTGTGCGGACTTGGCGGAATGACGCCATTCCCGGTGCGCAGCGCGATGAAGCACTTCCGCAACGACTTTGAGAGAAAAGGGGACATTCCGAGTTAGCGACTCAGGCGTCTCGCCCGCGCCACAGTTTTCACGATAATTCGGAATGTCCCCTTTACGGAGACCTGACATGTACGCGAAGGACTATCACGATTTAGGGACGCCCGCAGGCAAGGGCGACGCGGTCACGTTCGACGTCGATGGCGCCACGGTCACCGTGCCGGCGGGCACCTCGATCATGCGGGCCGCCGCGCTCGCGGGCGGCGACATTCCCAAGCTGTGCGCAACGGATTCACTGAAGGCCTTCGGTTCCTGCCGCGTCTGCCTGGTGGAGATCGAGGGCCGCAAGGGATTTCCGGCGTCGTGCACCACCGAAGTGGCCGCCGGCATGAAGGTGCGCACCCACAGCGAGGCGCTGACGAAGTTGCGCCGCGGCGTGCTCGAGCTCTATGTGTCCGAGCATCCAATGGGGAGCTGTCCCGACAGCAGCCGCTGCGATCTCGAACACCTCGCGCATGAACACGGCATCGGCGAATCGCGCTTCGCCGGCCCCGCCACCGCGCGTGACCTGCACACGCCGCAGCCGGTCGACAGCAGCAATCCATACTTCCGCTTCGACAACGACCTGTGCATCGTCTGCTCGCGCTGCGTGCGCGCCTGCGAAGACATACAGGGTACGTTCGCGCTGACGATCGAAGGGCGGGGCATCGAATCCCACGTGGCCGCCTCTCATGCGCAGACCTTCCTTGAGTCCGAGTGCGTTTCCTGTGGCGCCTGCGTCGAAGCCTGCCCGACAGGCGCCCTGATGGAGAAATCCGTCATCACGGCCGGGCTGCCGCAACAGGCGGTACCGACCACCTGCGCGTATTGTGGCGTCGGTTGCGCGCTCATCGCGGAAGTCACCGACGGCGCGGTCTCGCGCATGGTGCCCAACCGAAACGGCCGCGCGAACCAGGGCCACGCCTGTGTCAAAGGGCGCTTCGCCTACGGCTACGCCACGCACGAGGATCGCGTCACGAAGCCGATGATCCGCAAACGCATCACGGACGAGTGGCGCGAAGTGAGCTGGGACGAAGCTTTCAACTACGCGGCGTCCGAATTCAGACGCATCCAGGCCGCGCATGCCGCGATTCCATCGGCGGCATCACGTCGTCCCGTTGCACCAACGAGGAAACGTTCCTGGTGCAGAAACTGGTGCGCGCGGCGTTCGGCACCAACAACGTCGACACCTGCGCGCGCGTCTGCCATTCGCCCACGGGTTACGGGCTCAAACACACGCTGGGCGAATCGGCCGGCACGCAGGAATTCGTTTCCGTGCAGCACGCGGACGTGATGATGGTGATCGGCGCGAGCCCGACCGAAGCGCATCCGGTGTTCGCCTCGCAGATGAAGCGGCGCCTGCGGGAAGGCGCGCGCCTGATCGTGGTCGATCCGCGCGGCATTCCGCTGGTCCGGTCGCCCCACGTCGAAGCGGACTATCACCTGCGGCTGAAGCCCGGCACGAATGTCGCCGTGATCAACGCGCTTGCGCACGTGGTGGTCACCGAAGGGCTCACCAAGGAACAATACATCGCGGATCGCTGCGAGCAGGCATCGTACGAGACCTGGAAGAAATTCGTTTCCGATCCGGTCAATTCGCCCGAGGCGATGGAGAAGATCAGCGGCGTGCCGGCCGAATTGATCCGCGGCGCCGCGCGGCTGTATGCCGCGGGTCCGAACGGCGCTATCTACTACGGGCTCGGCGTCACCGAGCACAGCCAGGGCACGACCATGGTGATGGGCATCGCCAATCTCGCGATGGCGACCGGCAACCTCGGCCGCGAAGGCGTGGGCGTGAGTCCGCTGCGCGGGCAGAACAACGTGCAGGGCTCGTGCGACATGGGCTCGTTCCCGCACGAATATTCCGGTTACCGACACGTGTCCGACGACGCCACCCGGTTGCTGTTCGAATCGATGTGGAAGGTGCAGCTCGGCTCCGAGCCGGGCCTGCGCATCCCCAACATGTTCGAAGCGGCGCTCGATGGCTCGTTCCGCGGCATGTACATCCAGGGCGAGGATCTCGCGCAGTCGGATCCGAACACCTCGCACGTCACGGCGGCGTTGTCGGCGCTCGAATGCCTCGTCATTCAAGACATCTTTCACAACGAAACCGCGAAATTCGCGCATGTCTTTTTACCCGGCTCTTCATTCCTGGAGAAGGACGGCACCTTCACGAATGCCGAACGGCGCATCTCCCGGGTCCGCAAGGTGATCGAACCGCTGGCGGGCCTGGCCGACTGGGAGGTCACGGTGCGGCTGTCCAATGCGCTCGGCTATCCCATGAACTACACGCATCCGTCGCAGATCATGGACGAGATCGCGGCGCTGACGCCGACCTTCACGGGCGTGAGCTACGAGAAGCTGGATCGGCTCGGTTCCATCCAGTGGCCGTGCAACGAGAAAACGCCCGACGGCACACCCACCATGCACGTCGGCAGCTTCGTGCGCGGCAAGGGCAAGTTCTACGTCACGGCCTACCTGCCCACGAACGAACGCACCTCGAGCCGCTTCCCGCTGCTGCTCACGACGGGCCGCGTGCTCACCCAGTACAATGTCGGCGCGCAGACGCGCCGCACGGCGAACATGGCCTGGCACAGCGAAGACCGCCTCGAGATCCACCCGCACGATGCCGAGGCGCGCGGCATCGAACATGGCGACTGGGTCGGAGTCACGAGCCGCGCCGGCGACACGGTGCTGCGAGTCGAGATCACCGACCGGGTCGCGACCGGCGTGGTCTACACGACGTTCCACTTCCCCGAATCCGGCGCCAATCTCATCACCACGGACAACTCCGACTGGGCCACCAATTGCCCCGAATACAAGGTGACCGCCGTGCAGGTGGTGAAGGTTGCGCAACCCTCGGCCTGGCAACTGCGCCGGCAGGCGAAGATTCCGGCGGAACCCGCCGGCTCCTGAACGCATGAAGATCGAGAGTCTGGTCGCCATGGCGAACGATATCGCGGCATTTTTCGATTCCGAGCCCGACAAGGTCGTGGCGAGCGAGGGTGTGCGATTTCACATCACGCGTTATTGGGATCCGCGCATGCGGCGCGAAATCATCGCGCACGTGCAGGCGGGCGGCGCGGGGATGTGCGCAACCGCCGTGGCCGCCATCAAAGCGCTGGCGCCGCCGCCTAATAGCTCAAATCAATGAATTCGATGACGGGCTCGCGCGCGGTGGCCGGCGCCTCGTGCCAGAATCGCGCCCCATGAATTCAAGCCTCGCGGCCAAAGTGGCCGCCCGACAGTTCGTCGTCACCGGCGAGCTGACTCCCCCGAAGGGCATCGACCTCTCGAAGTTGTTTGCGACGGCGGAGCTGCTGCGCGGCTGGGTCGACGCGATCAACGTGACCGAATCGCCGCGCGCGCGGATGGCGATGGATCCCCGCGCTACGGCCAAGCTGCTGCTCGATCGCGGCATTGAAACCGTCGTGCAGGTCACCAGCCGCGACCGCAACCGCATCGCCATCCAGTCGGACCTGCTCGGCGCCGCGGCGCTGGGCCTCACGAATTTCGTATTCATGGGCGGCGATTCGCCGGCGGGCGGCGATCACCCCGAGGCCAAACCGGTGTTCGATCTGACGGCGTCCGGGTTGTTGGCCGCGGCGCGCGCCTTGAACGAAGGCCACGACTACGCCGGCAACGCGCTCACGGGCACGCCGCAACTGTTCCTGGGTGCCACCTGCAATCCGGGTGCGACCAACTTCGCGGCCGAGGTGGAGAACACGCGCCGCAAGATCGATGCGGGCGCGAAGATGCTGCAGACGCAGGCCGTCTATCACGGCGACCTGCTCGAGCGCTTCATGGACGCCGTGAAACCCGATGGCGCCGCGATCCTGGCCGGCGTGATACCACTCAAGTCCGAAAAGAGCGCCCCGTGGCTGATGGCCAATCTTCCGGGCGTGGTCGTGCCGGCCGACATCATCGCGGCGATGGACCAGGCGGCGAAGGATGGCAGGGCGCGCGAACGCGGGCTCGAGCTCACCGCGGCCGTGGTGCGCGAGCTTTCGGGAATCTGCCAGGGCGTTCACGTGATGGCCATCGGCTGGGAGGCCGAAGTGCCGCAGATCCTGACGGCGGCGGGCGTCCGCGGCTAGTTAGCGTGGTGTCGATCCGCGGAACGTCAGAGGATGTCGTCCTCGCCGGTGACGCCGCCTTCATCTTCCCAGCGGTTCACTTCCCAGACTTCCTCACGGCTGAACTTGAGGCGCGCGCCCGCGCCGCCGCCGTTCTCGGAGATGAACACCACCCCCGCGGCTTCGAACGTCGCGCGCAGGCGGCGGCGAGTGGTTTCGTCCGCCTTGCGGAACCGTTTCTCGAAGTCGGAGATCGTCTGTATATCGATCGATGCGGATTGGGAGAGCTGCGCCTGCGACCACTCGATGAGCGCGCGCGCGGCGCGGCATTGCGCGGAGGTGAGGGCGGTGGGAGTCACGACGGCGGTGTTCATGCGCGCGAGCGTACTCCGCGTTAGTCTCGGTGTCATGACGGCGCCTGTGCGTCATCGCAAGCAGATACAAAAGGGGACGACCATGAAACGGATTCTCGGATTTGTTCTCGTTGCCGCCGCGCCGTTCTCGTTGGCCGCGGACCCCGCGCCCGCCACGAAGGCCGCGCCGCTCATGCAGCAGGCGCTGACCGGCATCCCCGGCAAGGAAGGGCTGATGCTCGAAGTGAAGATTCCACCGGGTGGCGCGTCGCCGTCGCATCGACACGACGCGGACGTGTTCGTATACGTGCTCGAAGGCTCGGTGATCATGCAGGTCGCCGGCGGCGAGCCGAAAACCCTCGGCGTCGGCCAGACGTTTTACGAGAATCCGGCCGACATCCACGTGCGTTCGGAGAACGCCAGCAAGACCGAGCCGGCGCGGCTGCTCGTGTTCTTCGTCAAGGACGCCGGCGCGCCGCCCACACGGCCGGCGGCGCCCGCGGGAAAGTGATCATGAAGGTGCTGCCGTCTCTCGCACTGACCGCTTGCGGGCTGGCCTCGACCGCCTTCGGCCAGGCGCTGTACACGATTCCCGACGGGGTCGAGATGCGGTGGGCAAGCCCGGAGAACCCCGGCGGCGAACGCGGCAAGGGCGCCCCGTCCAACGGCGGGCGCAAGGGCGCCGCATTCTTTCCCATGAAGGCAGGTGAGTCGCGCACGCTGGCCGAGGTGAAGGGCGGCAGCGGCATGGTCCGGCGGATCTGGATGACCCTCAACGATCGCAGTCCGAAGATGCTGCGCGGCCTGCGCCTCGACATGTACTGGGACGGCGCGAGACTTCCCGCGGTGAGCGCGCCGGTCGGGGACTTCTTCGGCCTCGGCCTCGGCCGCATCGTGCCGTTTCAGTCGGCGTTGTTCTCGAGTCCGGAGGGCCGCAG